>BCSF01000772.1_pt1 | contig 11622 bp, 8 predicted proteins | sample 1016431 | NCBI WGS metagenome assembly BCSF01 (sample SAMD00045685;SAMD00045686;SAMD00045687;SAMD00045688;SAMD00045689;SAMD00045690;SAMD00045691;SAMD00045692;SAMD00045684;SAMD00045690;SAMD00045691;SAMD00045692;SAMD00045684;SAMD00045685;SAMD00045686;SAMD00045687;SAMD00045688;SAMD00045689, study...
AGATTTGTCAACTATGATGCCAGTACTTATGGGTATGCTTGGTTTAGGTGCTATGAGAACCGCTGAGAAAGTCAAAGGCGTAGAGAGGAATAAATAATGACAGGACCTAGTTATAAACCATCTTGGTATGAACCAACTTCTCGTGGTTCGTCTAATGTCGCAAACATATCATACGCGGCAACTACTCCAGAGCAACAAAAATATGAAGAAGAAAACAGAATAGAAATAGGCACAAGCGGGATGACCCGCACAGAGCGAGAAGCCATAGAAGAACAGCGTTTACATGACCTTAAATTTGAGCAAGTAAATGCAAGTGATTATCATGGTTATAATAGCCCTAATTATATTCCTCCTATATCAGAATCGCAAAGATTTGCACACAGTGACCCGCTTAATGCCTCAATGTACGCATATAGACCACCTACGAATTGGGATTATGAAAGAGACGTTCCTGTAGTAAGCTATTATCAACATTATGGAGAACCTTCTTTAGCGGAATTAGATGCAGGAAACGAAGAACTAGACGAACTAATAGCGTCTGGTGCGTTTTCTCCTGAAGAAATAAAAAAATTAGAAAAATTACAAGATGACTGGAATGCAGGACTAGTAAGTCCACGTTCTTTGCAAGTTAAAGATATGTATGCCGATGCTAATGTTAAGAACAGGAATCATAGGCAAGATATATTAGATGCTCGCGGTATTACAAGTTATGTTCCAGACCAAGTAACTAATTTAAGCGAAGCTAAGTATGTTGCTGATTTAGTATACATGGAGTTTTTAGAAAACGAGCGTCAAGAAATTCTTGAATATCTAGAAAAGAATCCTCATAAAGACCCATACGCAGAAGGAAGCAAACTTCTTATAGTAGAAGAGTTAATTGCTGAAGGACCTCCTGATTTTAACACAGCAGAAGAAATAAATAGATATTATAATTCTCCTACATCTAGTACTTTTAGGTCAGCGGCTGACGTTCAAAAACTGGTCGTAGAAGACTGGATTGACAGGGCGCAAAATCTTGGCACAGATATGCAAGATAAACTTTGGAGCGGTAAGAGTTTTAAAGTAGGCGACAGCAACGTGCTACATCCGATAAATTTAAGCACAGGAACAATGGCAGGCGCTCCAGAACCAAAAGATGTTATGAATATAGGAGAATTTGGTACTTACGGAAATTACTCATACGACTTACCCGAAAAAAGCACTTTTGAACAAGTATTAAATGTCGGTTTAACAGTTTTGGCTATGACAAACCCTGCTCTCGCTCCTGCTATCGCGGGTACAAAAACTCTAATCGCGGGTGGTGACATTGAAGATGCTTTAAAATCAGCAGGAACTGCTTGGGCTATGGGCAAGGTGGCGGAAATAGCTGAACCACAGATTGCAAAAGTTTTTGAGGGAGTAGGTATTGATGTTTATGACTTACCCGTAGCTGTACAAAATGTAATTTTCGATACAACAATAGATGTTTTAGAAGGAGATTCTTTTCAAGAATCAGTTAAAGAAAACATAGCAAAAGAAACTTTATCTACTGTAGCCGAGCCTGTAGAAGAAGTATTTGACGATATATTTGCCGACTTACAAGAGAGACTACCTGCTGTATTAAAAGCACCCATAGAGTTTGTAGCAGACACTCTTGAGCCTGTAGTTGATGTTATTGACGATGGTATTGATTATATAGGCGAGGAATACGTAGACCCTGCACTTGCCGTTGTTGGACAAGCTGTTGGACCTACAGTAGAGAGGTTTAGAGAATGGTCTGAACCTGTAATAGAAACAGTTAAAGAAGTAGGAAGAGATGTTGATGAAGAAATAATACAGCCTACACTAGACGTAGCTCAAGAAGTAACAGAACCCGTTGTAGACGCTATTGATGACGTTATTGATGACTTTGGTGAAGAGGTTGTAGACCCTGTATTACAAACAACTAAAGAAGTGGGTCAAGATATTATTGACCCGATAGACGATATAATTGACGCTATAGATAGTCCTTTAGGAGATGTTGCAGAAGCCGTTGTAGATGTAATAACTCCTGATATAAGCGGTTCATTTACAGGCGCAGAAATGCCTAATTTTAGCATGAATTTAACAGGAACTGGCGGTCTTTTAGGTGGTAGTCAGATTAGTTCGCTTTTTGATGATGATTTAATAAAACTAGATAAAATGAAGTCTACGCAAGAAATGTTGACTCCGTTTATAAACTTAAGGAAGTATGGATAATGACTTATTTGCAACTAGTAAACGCTGTTTTGCGAAGACTGCGTGAAAACGAAGTAAGTTCTGTTGATGATAACGACTACAGCAAACTAATTGGTGAGTTTGTTAATGACGCTAATCGTATTGTAGAAGATGCTTGGGACTGGAGTTATTTAAGAGAAACTATTTCTTTTTCTACTGCCGCTGACCAGACAAGCTACAACTTAAGAAACACAGCGTCAACTTCTGCTGATACAAACAGTAGAGTTAAAATATTAAACGCTACAAATCAAACACAAAAAGCATTTTTACGACAAGTTTCGGACAGTTGGTCTAATAACTTTGATTTAAACCCAACAACAGGCGCTCCTGCTTACTATCAAACAAAATCAGGAACATCAGCCGCAGACGAACTTAATATACGTTTATACCCAACTCCTGACGGTGTTTATGATATAAATGTAAATGTAATACAACCTAGAGTAGAAGAAATGACTGGGGATTCTAATGCTGTTTTAGTTCCTTCTGCTCCTGTTATTTTTTATGCAGTAGCTTTTGCCGCAAGAGAGCGAGGAGAAACAGGAGGCAGTTCTTCGCAAGAATTATTTAACATAGCTGACTCTGCTTTAGCCGATGCTATTGCTTTAGACGCGGCACGTCATTCTTCTTCTGAAACTATTTGGTATACAGTATAATGGCACAACAATTACAAACAATATCTATTGAAGCGGCAGGTTTTGGTGGTATAAATACCCAAGATTCTCCAACGTCTATTGATGCTTCTTTTGCTAGAAAAGCAAATAACTGTGTTATTGACAAGTTTGGTAGAATAGGGTCAAGAAAAGGTTGTAAATTACTTACTAACGTAGAAATTACTACAGGTCTTGCTCCTGTTTCTTCTATGTTTGAGTTTATAGACCCAGATGGAAACGACATTTTTTTAATGGCGCATAATAGGCATATTTATTCTTATAGATTAGGTGACACAGGCGTTACAAAAGAAACATCGACTACCTCTCCAATAAATTTCCCTGCGGATTATTCTATAACAACGGATAATTGGAAAATAGTTAGTCTTCAAGACCATGCTTTCTTTTTTTCAAGAGACCAAGAACCTTTGATATGGCATGACAACAACGGAACATACGCTTTAGAGCCTTTTTCAGACCATGACCACGCCACAGGAAATGTTCCTTACGCTAACGAAGTTTTAGCCGCTTATGGTCGTCTTTGGGCGGCAGATGTAACGGGAAGCAAAGCTACTGTTTATTGGTCAGACTTGTTAAACGGTCATGCTTGGTCTGGAGGTACTTCAGGCGCTTTAGATTTAACAACAGTATGGAATACAGGTCACGATGAAATAACAGCTTTAGCGGCTCATAATGGGTTTTTGATTATTTTTGGCAGACACTCTATAGTGGTTTATTCAGGAGCAGAAAGCCCTGCAAACATGGTTCTTGAAGATGTTATTGAGGGTATAGGCTGTATTGAAAGAGACTCTGTACAAAACACAGGCTCAGATATTATATTTTTATCAGCTAACGGATTACGCAGTTTAGGTCGTACAATACAAGAAAAATCAGTAGCTATTGGAGACTTAAGCGCTAATGTTCGTGATGATTTGTTAGCGTCTCTTGACAGGAATACAGACGTTGTAAAATCTATATATAGTCCTAAAGACGGTTTTTATTTACTATCAATACCCGATGAAGACATTGTATACTGTTTTGACTTAAAACAACGACTTCCAAACGGTTCTTCTAAAGTAACTACTTGGTCTCAAATAAAACCGTATGGTTTTTGTTTAGACCGTAATAACAATTTATATTTAGGTAGATTTGGCGGTTTTAATATTTATGATGGATATACAGATTCAGATATTAGGGCTATTACGGGAGGAAACGTCACGAATAATTATAATTTAGAATATGAAAGCAACCCAATGGATTTTGGCAATCCTTCTAATTTAAAGTTTTTGAAAAAATTTGAAACTTCGGTAGTTGGTAATGTAGGTGAAAATTCTGTATTATCTTGGTATTATGACTATGACCCAAGTACTCAAAAAACAAGGACATTTTCACCGCCAGATGCTGAACCAACGGCTAAGGAGTTTAGCGGAAGTCCTAATAGTATTAAAAACGGCTTAGAAAAGATAGACTCTTCTGATTGGAGTGGTGTTCCTTTATCGGACGTTGAGTTTGAAGAACAGGGTGACAATGGCGAACACTCTGCTAACATATCAGGAACAGCAAGGATTTTTTCTAATTTAAATAACAACTTATCAAACGGGGTTGAATATGTTTTAACTTATACTGTAGATAATGCGGATTTAGACTCAAGTGGAAACGCTACAAACGGTAGAGTTAAAGCAAAAATTGGTTTGATTTCTAATGCTTCTGGTGGAGATGAATTTGATTTTGGTGCTAAAACTTCAGGAGGTTATTCACATTTATTTACACCTACAACAAACAACAACAACTATCTTGTTTTTGAAGGTCAAGATGTAGGACAAACAGTAAGTATTTCAAGACCCGAAATTAGAGAGGTTAGTAAGTTTAGTCTTGATTTTACAGACGGATATTCTGGAGCAGAGTTTTCAGCACCATTAAATGAAACAGGATACACGGGTGCAGAGTATTCTTCAGGATTGTTAGTTCAGACACCTTCAACACAAGGTTCTGGTAGTGGTAAAGTAGTGACTATTGGTCTTAAAGCAATTATTGACGGTAGTCCTTATTCTATACAAAGAATTGATGTACAAGTTTTATTAGGGAGAGCAAGATAATGACAAACTTTGTAAGACAAGTAAATTTTACAGCAAAAGACGGGCTTACGACAGGAAACCCTAATAAACTAATTAGGGGTGCTGAGTTTGATGCGGAATTTAATGCAGTTAAAACAGCTGTAAATTCTAAAGTTAATAGTCAGAACGGTGCTTTAACGGGCAACAGTACTGCTGTAAACTTAAATATAACAGGAACAACAACTTTAACAGGTACTATAGCAGGTACTTTTACTGTTGACGGAGGTACATTCTAATGTCAGCCTTACCAATAATGCCTAATGCTCCTTTAGCGGGCGGCTCACAGCAAAGAGGAACAGTAACACCACGAGTTCCAACGCTGAGTGAGATTGAAAGAGCCAATCAGGTAGTACAAGACAATTTTATAACGCCTTCTTCTCCAAGCACATTGCCTTTTATGAGTGGTGGTAGAGGAACTAATCTACCAGACTATGTTGAATCTCCCGATATGACAGGTACAGGAACTGTTCTTATGCCCGAGGGCGCTCAAAACCTTACAGGAGGCTTTGGCTCGACCACTTTACCAGACTATGTTTTATCTCCTGATATGACAGGAAGAGGTACTGTTATGATGCCCGAAGGCGCTCAAAACTTTGCGGGAGTGTCATCTTCTTCTTCTTCTTCTTCTTCAGGTGACTCAAGCAGTGGTTTTAATATAAATTTAGACCCTTTGAATCTTCTGAGTATGTACGCGGGTAATTATTTAACCGATAGAGCCGCTGAAGATTTTTTAAACTTAGGAAGCCAAGCGGCTGAAAGTGCATCACAACTAGCACAAGAAGTTGCAACACAGTCTCAGTTTAAACCGTTTACTGTAAAAACAGGCTCAGGTTCTCAATTAAGAATGAACCAAGAGGGTGGTTACGATGTAATGCTAAGTCCTGAAGAGCAAGCAAGACAATCGGCTATGTTTACTCAAGCAGGTGAGTTGTTTGATTTTGCGGCTACAGACCCCTCACAGTCTACGCAGGGTTTTTATAAAATGATGCGGGATATTCAAGCGCCAGAAGAAGAAAGAGAGCGTTTAGCATTAGAAGAGCGTATGTTATCTCAAGGACGTTTAGGTTTGCAATCAGCGGCTTATGGTGGCTCTAACCCAGAGCTTCTTGCTCAAGCACAGGCAATAGAAGAAGCCAAAAGAAAGTCTTTATTAAGCGCTAGAGAAATGGCAATGGGTGAGCGTAAACAAGCCTACGATTTAGGTTTAGGTATGCTTTCAGGTTCTTACTTACCACAACAAGAAGCACTAGCGGCATTAGGTTACGGTATAGAAGGCGGTAAACTAGCTGACATCGGTAGACGTACAGGCGCTGAACTTTACGGTCAAGCAGGTCAAACAGGTATTGAGGCTATGCTTAATGCAAGTAAACTAGCGGCAAGTATGGAAGCGCAGGGTAGAGCAAGTTTAGCCCAAGACATCTTTGGTTCTGGTGGTTTGTTTAGTGGCGGAGAAAGCGGACAACCGTTAGATTTTAATTTTGATTTTGACAACCCAGACCTTTCAGATTCAGAAAAATTATCTAAAGCACTAGAATATTATGACGTGCTTAAGGAAATTTCAGAGTTAGGCGGTGGCTATAGCGGTAATCAAGGTTATGTTACTGTTGAAGAAATTATAGAATAGAGGGTAAAAAAATGGCTGTTAATCAAGATTTATTAAAATTATTTACAGGAATATCTAATCAAAAGATAGACCCTCTTACTCCTATGTCTGCTGAACAACGAATTATGCAAAGCGGTTTGGTTGGTCAAGACTTAATGGGAAGAGGTTTAAGAGGTATGCTTACTGGTGATAGACGTTCTGCGGGAGAAAAGCGTCAAGCAAAACAAACCGAAGTATTAGCAAACTTTAGTAAACTATCTCCAGAAAATCAAAAAGGACTAATTGCTTCTTTACAGGCTCAAGGTCAAACAGCACTAGCGGCTCAACTAGCAGGTCAAATGCAAAAAGGTATTCAAAGCAGACAGGAAGACAAAAGACGTATAGGTTTGATTAGTCAAGCTAAAGAATTAGGGTTGGACGAAACTGTAGAGTTATTACAAAATGGCGGTAGTTTAGAAAAAGCCGCTGAAGATATACGCGGACAACAAGAAAAAGATATTGTAAATAAACAAGGACGTAGAGGTAAACTAGCAATAGCACAAAGCCGTAATGCAGGCGCTCCTATGCTTAAGTCTATTTCTAAAGGAGAATACGATTCCTTAAGTAACGAAGAGTTTCTTAAAGTAATATCAGGTGAAAAAGCAGAACTTAAAGTATTTACAGGCTCTGACGGTGTATCTAAACCTTATCGAGTAAATGAGTCAGGTAAAGTATATAACGATGCTACACAATCGTGGGTTATGCCTTCTGAGTTAGGATTAACGCAAGCGGCTCAAGTTACTAAACAAGTAACGGATGCTGACAAACTATCTGGTATACTGAAAGAAAAGGCATCTGAAGACTTTTTAGAATTAAACAAAAAAGCCCGTGAAGCAGTAAATGTTCTACAAACGAACACTCAATCACAAGCGCTTGTTGAAGAAGGTTTAATCACTGGTTTTGGTAGTGAGTTTTTGTTAGGTATGTCTCGACTGGGTAAACAATTAGGCATTGTACCAGACAGCGTGGCTGACAGCGTTGTTGCTACGGAAACATTTATTGCAACTCGTGGTAAACAAGTTCTTAATATTTTGTCTACAGGAGCAGTTGGTGCGGGTACTGGTATTTCGGATAAAGACGTTCAGTTTCTTAAAGAGATTGCCGCAGGTGCTATTAGTTTAGACGAAGGCACTATCAGACGTTTATTACGTATTGAAGAAGCCGCGGCACGTTATGCTATCGCAGAAAGCAACAATAGACTAGAACTATTAAAAGGATTTACTAAAGAAGGTGAAGATACTGGTCTAATTGATTCGTTGTATATCCCGCTTCCTGAGATAACAACTAATACGCTTCCAACGCCAATAGCTAATAAGTATTTAAAGCAAGTAAGAGAAAATAGACCACAATAGAGGTTTACTAATGCAACCACAAGATTACACAAAACAAGAGTTATTAGATGCTTTAAATCTAGCTGATTTAGATACAAGTATGCCTGAAAACGAACGTATACAAGCAATAAATGAAATAGCGGGTATGTTAGATGAATTAGAAAGGTCTGAAGGCTATCAACCTCAACAGTTTGTTTCTAAAGAGTCCTATAGAGAGGTCTTAGAAAAAGCAGGTAAAACAGTAGATGACTTACCTGAGTTTTTAGAAGAGTTAAAACAGAAAGAAAAAGCAGGTACTTTGTCCCGCAGAGAGCGTGGTATTTATAGCGCATTGAGTGGTAGAGGTGCTTTGGGTACTGGTCTTGATTTAGTAGGCACAGGTATATCTCTTGCGGCTAGAGAAGTTAGTAAGTTTATGCCTGACACAATAGAAAAGAAAGCTGTTGACACTGTTACTGATACGGTTAAAAGTTTAAGTGAAATACCTACAATAAATAAAGCTATCGAGGCTATACAAGACGGTTATCAGTCATATCTACAATGGAAGTCTGAAAACCCTAATGATGCTATGGGCGTAGAAAGTATTATCAATGTAGCAGAGGTATTTGCTCCTACTGGGTTACGAAAGCCTGTGCCTGATAGAACTATTTTACGAGATGTTGCAGATGTACAGTATGACCGTGCAAAATATAAAGAAACTAAACAGCGTAGAGATTACTTGCAGGATTTAATTACACCTATATCTACTAAGGCTAATGACGAGGCAAGAGCCAAACGTATGACTCAGAACGATAAAGGTCGTAATGTTTACAACCCTACTGATGAAGAAGTAGAAATGGTTAATGTTTTGAAAAGAACACCAGTAAGTGCTGACAACAGTTTGGTTGGAAACCGAGTAATTATTGATAATGAAATAAACTCAACTCACAATTCTTTAGTAAAAGATTTAAACAAGTCTGATGTTAAGTTAAACAAAAAAGAACTAAACGATGAATTAGAAAGAATTGTAGACGACTTGCAAGAAACTAATCCTGTTTTAGTTGGAGATGCTTCAGCAGTAGCTAAAAAAATATTTAACAAAGCACAGCAGTTGTTGGCTAAAACTGACGGCTCTCCTGCACAGCTTATGCAAGTACGTAGAGACTTAGATAAGTGGGCTAAACAACAAGGAAAGGGTAGCTTTGATGGTAACGAAAATGCATACACAGTAGCACAACGCGCTGTACGTGATTTCTTAAACGAAAAAGTAGCTGATGCTGTACCCGATGTAAATGTGTTAGATAAACTAAGAAGACAGCACCTACTGTTACGTGCTAATGACCGCTTGCTACCAAAAGCCGCACAAGAGGCTGACACCAAGTTAGGTCGTTTGGGTCAAAACATAGCTAAGGCTACAGATACCACTTTACCTAAAACACCATTAGGTAAGTTTATGACAATTAGCGCAGGTCTTACTATCTTAGGTAGCGCAGGTTTTGCGGGTATGCTTCCTGCTCTTACAGGAGTTATCGGTACAGGCACTTTAGGTTACGCTATATATCGAGGCTCTATTAGCCCTTCAACTAAAAAAGCGCTATCTAAGGCTTTAAGAGAAGTTGATAATGTGTTAAGCAGTAAAATAAGCAAGTCAATGCGTGAGGCTATTAAAGCTGACCGTGTAGTTCTTGTAGAGGCAATGAAATTACCGTTAGCGCCAGAAGGAGCAGATGACGATGAGTGATGCTTTAGATACTACAAGTCCCTATGACGTACTTGCTAGACAAAGAACCAGAGGCGGTGTTAGGAAACAACTAACTCCCGAAGAAGCATTACAGAAACAACTAGATGCCGCCTATGACACAGCAAGTTTTCTTCCTATTACTGGTGAAATTATAGCGGCTAAAGAAGCTAAAGACTACTTCGAGCAAGGCAGGACTGGTATGGGTATGCTGTCTGCGGCAGGGGCTATTCCTTTTCTAGGTGCAGGTATACGTCCTATAACTAAAGGTTTGTCTAAAGTAGGACAAGCTACAGGTGTAAATAAGTTTATAAACGATGTAGCTATGAATATGCCTACGAATGTACGTGGCGGCTTTATTGGTGACGCTTTAGATAAGATGCCCGCTGTTCAAAGCAAAATGGGAATAAAACCTAAAGAAATACCCCACAGCAGTGGTAAGACTAAAGGTGCGGGTTTGCCTTATTATACCCCTATGCTTACAGGATTATCTACAGCAGGCGAGGGTTTGAGCGCTTTAGGAACTACTCTTAGAAGTAAAATAAACCCCCAAGACATAGCTTTTGAAAGAACAACAGGCTTTCCTGCCGTTAAAGCTAGAGAGATTGCCGCGGGTGCTGAGGGAGCAAGTGAGACTGCTGAGTTAATGGCTAGTCAAATATCAAAAGGTAAGTCACCGACCTTGTTGTCTCCGCTTACTTCTAAAACATATTTAGCTACAAACATGGACGTGTCTGATACACAGGGTCTTGCTGAAGCTGTTTCTACTAAGTTTGTTCACGGCAAGACTAAACACCAAGTACCTGAGAAAACTGCTGTAAGGTTCGCTAAACACGCTCAGGCTCAAGTAGACGGTAAAGGATTAGTCAATGTTAAAAACCCTAGAGCAGGCGGGGGTGCGGGGCAGGCTGAAGCGGCAGGACAGAAGTCTGTAGCACCTACGGCTGTTAAAGCGTTACAAGGCAACGCCCGTAAAGCATACTTAGCGGAACTAGGTCAAGATTCTTTGACACCTAAACAAACTGTCGAGTTCTTACAGATAGCAGGTGCTTTAGACCCTATTACATTTAATAAGTATTTTAAAAAGAATGGGTTTGAAAACGTAACCACTGCCGTAGCTTCTTTAGCGAGAGCGAGAAACAAAGTAGCCAGAGGCGGTACTTTAGGTAAGAAAGAAAAAAGAGCGTTGCAAGCGTTTAACAAAATGCCTGTGAACAAGAACACAGGACAAAGACTTGCGACTGTTAAGGATGACGCGGGTAAAATACTAAGTAATGATTCTTTAGATAAGATTGGAAATGTTAAAGAAGGTGACTTCTTAACGCTACAACAGTTCTTTAAGTCGTCTCAGAAAGAACTTGGTGGTGCTAATGCATTTATATCTGTTGACCCTAAAACACAGAGAGCGTATGTAGGTATTTCCGACAAACACGACATAGGCGGTCTTAACCCTATTCAGGGAGAAAACATGATAACAGTACAGCCTATAGTGTCTTTAGACTACGCCACAGGTAAGTTTGGTAAGAAGGCAGGATTAGCTGATACGACAGCGGCTAAGGGTGCTAAACAAAAAATCAGAGATGCTGTGTCTGATGTAGAGCAAATGACAGGCGTGTCTCGTAAGAAAGGAGAGACCGAAAGACAGTTTGTGCGTAGAGCAATCTTAGAATCTAATATTATTGTATCCAAAGAAGACAAGCTAAAAGCACTAAGGAATGCAGGAATTACTGGTGGTATGTTGACAGCAGGTACAGTAGCCGCGTTGTCGGGTGATGAATAAAGGGGGCATTGCGCCCCCTTAGTTTTACCTAGACTATCTCACACGCGCCTCCAGTACACGCTAGTTCTTGCGAACCTGTAGTTGTGTCTTCCTTCTCAAAGTGTTCTAGGTCATCCCAATTTACATCCACTGGCATAGCCGCTAGTAACTCCTCAT
>BCSF01000773.1_pt1 | contig 11591 bp, 14 predicted proteins | sample 1016431 | NCBI WGS metagenome assembly BCSF01 (sample SAMD00045685;SAMD00045686;SAMD00045687;SAMD00045688;SAMD00045689;SAMD00045690;SAMD00045691;SAMD00045692;SAMD00045684;SAMD00045690;SAMD00045691;SAMD00045692;SAMD00045684;SAMD00045685;SAMD00045686;SAMD00045687;SAMD00045688;SAMD00045689, study...
AGTTGTATAAGAGACAGACTGACACGCAATCATTGCAATGGCCGCGTACTGGCGTGCGAAAGCCCGATACCTACGTCAACACGTACGCCACTGGCTTTCCTTTCCGTATCTCTGACGATTACTTCACCGACGAAGAGATCCCGGATCAAATCAAGCGGGCGCAGATTGAGCTTGCTGTCTACCTGCACAACAACACTGACGGCATCAGTCTGAGCGGCTTGAACGACTACAAGAGCGTGGCGATTGGCAGCATCAGTGTCACGCCTGACAAGGCCGGTGCTGTTGGCGCAGACCACGTTCCGCCGATGTTTGAAAGGTACTTGACTGGTCTTAGAATTAGTGGACCAGGCAACATCGCTATTAAACGGAGCTGACCATGTACGGAGACCTGAAAGGCGGCTTCGAGTTCATCTCAGATACTGCTGAGCACACTGGCCGGTTCTGCCTGATTTACTTCAAGGAAGACACCGTGATCAGTGCAATCACTGTGCAGAACGCAACCGGCAACAGCTTGGCTGGTGAGACTTTTGTGGCTGACACGAAGCTGTCGGGCATCGTGACCAGCATCACGCTGACCAGCGGCGCCTGCCTCGCTTATCGCGTCTGATGGCACTTGCTGACTCGCTGGGTAAGGCTGCAACCAGCGTCCTTAAGGCGTTGGGTGCTGACGTGACGATCCGTTATGTCACCAGCGGGGCGTACAACACAACCACCGGCTTAAGTGGTGAGACGGTCAGCGACACCAACGTGAAGGGTGTGGTGCAGGCGGTGTCGAAGTCAGAAGCTAACGGCTTGATTGAAGCGCAAGACAAGCTCTTGATCGTTTCCGCGGAAGAGTTGGCGACAGCGCCTGGAACCAAGGACCGGGTTGTGATCAGCTCTGTTGTCTATCAGATCATCTCGGTCAACACGGTTGAACAGGACAACACGGCGATCACCTATGAGTTGATTTTGAGGGGCTAATGGCTAGACGCAAGCTCGACAACGTCGCTCAATACGCAGACATCGTTGAGGGACAAATCAAGGAGCTTGTCCGCGAGTCAAGCGTCTACCTGAGGAATCGTCTTGTTGAATTAAGCCCTGTTGGTCAATACCAGGGCGGCGGAACGTTCAAGTCGAACTGGCAGCCGCCTGTTTATGACGGCGCAGGGTTCGTCGGTAGGGTTGTCAACAACACTCAAAACTATGGCCTGGCGATCACGGTTGGCGGCAGATACATGCCTCCGTCTTGGAATGGCAGGTTTCGTTCAAATTTTGGGTTAGTAGAAGGCTGGCCCAAAAAGCTCGCTGTCAAGGATACAGAGAACGCAATCCCTAGCATGTGGAACAGGATTGTGAGGAAGGGATGAGCAGTACCTACAACGACATCAGGCAGGCCATTGAGGCGCGTATTGCCACCGAGATGGCGGAATCGCCGTCGTATCAGGTCAGTTATGAAAACGTGCCGTTCACTCCGCCGAATAATTCCACTTGGATCAAGGTGCAGCTTCGGTTTGGAGAGAACGCCTACGCAACGTTGCTCGGCCCCACGACTGGCAGCAATCGCCAGTCAGGCATCGTCGTGATCGGCATTTTTAGCCCGATCGGTGTTGGCACTGGCGACAACTTCACGTTGGCTGAAAGGCTCAAAGACTTGTTTGATCGAAAGACCGTCAGCCAGATTGTTTTTGATGCCGCAAGCGGTCCGGCGATTATCGAGGGCGCTGCACCTGAATCCTTTTTTCAAACAGAGCTAGCCATAACATTCAATGCGTTCGTACAATGAGCAAAGCCAACTACCGTACTTAACGCTATGGCCACCACGTTGTCCGGTACGTCCGGCGCTCTCTATTACAAGCCTGCGGGCACTGACAGCACGTTCACCTCATCGAACGTAACCAACGCCGACAATGAGATTGTCGTCGGAACTTACCGCAATTTTCAAGTCAACGACAAGATCGTTTTCGGCACTGGCACTGGCGGCACCTTGCCCGGTGGCATCACCGCTGGAACCGACTATTTCATCCTGACCTACGCCGCTTCAACCGGCGTTGCAACGTTCTCCGCCACTGCAGGCGGTTCAGAGCTTGCCCTGACTAGTGATGGCACTGATGGCACGACGCCATTCACCATCAAGTACAGCGAGTTCCAGGCAGTCGGAGACGTCCGTGAGTGGTCTTTTGAGATCACTCGTGACGAAATTGACGTCACCACGATTGGTCAAACTCTTGGCCAAAACGCACCGTTCAAAACCTATATCACTGGTTTTGCTGACGGCTCAGGCTCTGCCACGATCTACACGACCGACGACGACACCACCATTGCATCCCGCTTGGTGGAAGACGTTATCCAACGGATTCAAACCGGTGTGCAGTTCAAGCTGTATATCGATCGTGTGGTTTCATCTGGCACTGTGGATGACACGGCTAGCCGGTCGATCACGATGGAAGCAGTGCTGACTTCTGCAAGCTATTCCGTCAACCCAGACGATGCGCAGTCGATTGAAGTGTCATTCCGTCCGTCTGCTGTTCCTACTTTCGACCTAAGTAAGACCTGATTTTTGCTGCTGGTTCGTGAACCCCCGGCTTGCGCTGGGGGTTTTTTCATGAGTAGTATCTGTTTACTGTTTCCGACTTTTTATGTCTCCCAGTGCCAGCGGCCGCGCACTTGATCGTCTTAAAAAGGCAGCAAATCTGACGCCAGTAAAGCGCATTGTTGTTCTCAGCAATGGCGATGAGTTTGTGTTCTGGTCAACTCCGTTGACAATGGCGGAGCGTGAACGGGCTCAGAAGCAAGCAAGCTCAGACGACGCAACTCAGTACGCGCTGCAGCTTCTGGTCAACAAAGCAACCGATGAGAACGGCGAGCGGATGTTTAAGGCGGGCGAGGTTGCTGAGCTTAAAAACGAAGTGCGTGATGAAGACCTTCAGGCATTGATGCTTGCCCTGATTACGGGTGAGGGCAATGTCACTGAGGACGAGGCAAAAAACTAAAAACGCTCTTCAAGAATGACGGTTCCTTGAGGGTGCAGATGCGTGTGGCTCGTGAATTGGGCTACACGCTTTCTGAACTCACAAGCAAAATGTCTCGTGAAGAGCTGCAGCTGTGGTGTCTTCTATTTGAGGTAGAGGCCCAAGAACAGGAGGCGATGCGCGCAAAAGCTAAGCGGCGGTAGAATTCAAATCATGCAAGGGAAGATCTCGTGGCTGAGTACGGGCTTGTTGTAAAAGTCGATGCCCGCCAGGCAACTACAGAGGCTGGCAAGCTTCGCGGCGAGATGAACAAGCTGAATAAAACGTTTCTAGATAGCCAGGGAAAGCTTCGAGACGTCGACGGGCGTTTCGTCAAGATGTCAAAAGGCGCAGGGACAGCCCGCGCAAGTTTTAAGGCATTAGGGGCGACATTCTCAACCTATCTGGCGCCGTTGGTTGCATTTGGGGCAGCGGTCAAAGGCGTGACCGATTCAATGGCCGTTTTTTCGCAACGTCAAAAAGACACTGAGGCGTTGGCGAACGGTCTTAAAGGGATGACGACAGACGGAGCAGCTGCGCTGGCGTCGCTCAAGCAAAGCGCGGACGAGCTTGGCAAAGCCACTCTGTTTGATGAGGAAGACTTCACCAGAAGCTTCAAGCTGCTCACCAGCTTTAAGACGATTGGTGTGAGCAGTTATGACGAGGTGGCCCAGACGGCGGCAGATATGGCCACTGTTTTGGATCAGGACGTTAGCAGCGTGATGCTGCAGGTCGCCAAGGCTTTAGAGGCTCCTGACGTGGGGCTGACTGCGTTGCAACGGTCTGGTACCCGGTTCACCGACTCACAGAAAGAGATGGTGAAGTCAATGGTTGAGACCGGGGATGTTGCCGGGGCGCAAGCGTTCATCCTTAAGGAGCTTGAGCGTCAATATGGTGGCGCTGCAGAAGCAGCAGCAACAGGTTTCGCGGGGGCGATGGACACGCTTGGCGAAGTTACGCGTGATGCAATGGAAGGATTAGGAGAATTCTTGTCTCCTGCTATTACAAAAGGCGTTGAGTTCTTGCAAGTAACCGTTGAAAAGATCAGCGAATTTTTCAACTTATTATCAAGAACTGTGCTCCCGGCTGCTCAAAAGGCCATGAAGCCGATTGTTGAGTCTTTCGTGCAAGCCTTTGCGAAAATAGACTTTGAGGCCATTTTTAACCTATTTTCAAACGTCTTTGTTGGCTCCCTTGAGCTTATTGCCAATGCTTTCGGTCTTATTAGTCCCCTGATAGCCGGATTCATTGATTCCTTGGTCTGGGTTCTGGAGCATTCTCCCTTTGGGATGATGGTCACTAACCTTATGAAGCTGGCCGATTTTCTTGGGCTGACCAAGTCACAGACAGATGAATTAGCAACTGCCGCCGACGATGCGAATAAGAGCTTTGAGGACATCCCCGCCGCTGTTGATGAAGCTGCGAAAGCGCAAGAAAGGAAGTTGCAATTATTGAAGGATGCTGTTGATCTTGTAGAGGATGAAACAAGCAACCTTAAGAAACAAGAAGCAGCGTTTGAAAACGCCTTGAAAGTTACTGATGCAAGGCTGAATGCAGAGATAGAAATTAATAAATTAGAGCTCCAAGGACTCGAAATTGCATATGAAATGGCGAAAACTGCTGAAGAGCGATTAGACATTGCAAATCAAATTTTTGAAGCCGAGCTAGAGGGCGCCGCTCTTGCCTACCAGCAAACCCTGAATAGCATTGAGGCGGAACAGAAAAAGCTTGAGTTTGCTAAAGAGGCAGCAGAGATTGAAGCAAGACTGATTGATGCGGAAGGAGCCTTGAATGCGGAGATGGCTAACAGTCTTGAGAAAAAGCAGGCAATTTTAGACAAAACACAAGATCTTGTTGACGCTCAGCTTGAGCAAGTGAACCTAGTTGATAGGCAAATTACAGCTCAGGCTGAAATTGCTGAGCACCAAAAAACAGCAGCGGCTGCACAGCTAGCTTCTGCAGTTCAAACGGCAGAGCAAAATCGCATACAGAAGCTAGTAAGCGATGAGATCGGCCATAGCGAAGAAGCCGCCAATAAAACGACTGAGGCTTACAGCAGGTCTTTACAAGAATCTTTGGGAATCAGAGATGCAATCGCGGAGGTCACAGGCAATACCGTAGAAGCGCAGCAGGGATTCATGCACATTGAGGTCCATGCCAATAATGCTGCTACTGCAATCCGAAATGCTGCGGCTGCACAAAGAGAGCTAAATGCAGCGCAAAGCGGATCAACAGGTGGGACCACTACAACTGTTGTGGGACAGGCCGCTGGCGGTTACAACCTTGGGGCGTTTAAGGCTTTTGCTCAAGGCGGCGTGGTGACAGGGCCGACCCTTGGATTGATCGGTGAGGGCGGTGAGCCTGAATACATCATCCCGGAGAGCAAAGCAGCAGGTTTCGCCGCTAACTATCTTTCTGGCCAGCGTGGCGCAAGTGCTGTTCCAGGCTTTGCAGAGGGCGGCTATGTTGGCCCTGTAAACATCACCACAGGCCCCGTGATGCAGCAGGGCGGCACGAATTACGTCACTATGGAGCAGTTTGAGGCTGGCATCCGTGACATGGCTTCTGCAGTCACGCGTAGTTCTCGCAGCTACGGCACGCGCCGCTTCTCAGGGGTCAGCTGATGAGCAGCAACAGAGCCCAATCGCAATACTTGCGCCTCTACGTTTCAGGCGGTTCTGACCTGCACTTGTGGCAGAATTTTTATGTAAATCAGACTGTCACCGTATCGTCTAAGAGTTACAGGTATTTCCCGTTTGCTTGGAGTGGAGTAACAGAAAGCTCTGCCCCTAACCAGCAAACGGTCGACTTGACGATGCCTGCAACCTCTCTTGCTATTGGAGCTTTTCAGGAAGCGTTTGATTCAAAGGTGCTATGCGAGCTTAAGGCATATGAGTTCGACGCACGTCTTGGAGTCAGTGCCCCCCTAAGCAGCCAAACACTGATTGCAAGTTTCTTGGGCTATGCCCTAAGAATGACCGGATCGTTCACTGAGATAAAAGTTGAACTGGGGTCATCGATCGCTCCAATTAGTGCCACAATCCCAAATCTGACTGCCACCAATTCACTGGTAGGGGTTCCTATTCAGCCATGAAGATCCAAGACCCTCTGTTTTTGCTGACTGAGCAGGCAGGCATGAGCCTCTCAGAGCTGTCTGGTGAGGCCGCTGCTGGCGTTGTCGAGGTTAATAAGCTGCAAGAGGCGATCAAGACTGGAGAGCCAATTCCCATCCTTTTCGCACGTTATAGAAATGAAAACGGCGGCGTCATGGTGCAGCCGAAAATGTCGGAGGGCTTTTTCAGCAATGACGTTGAAGAGCGAGAATTCAACACGGATGGATCCATTCAATTCGTAAAAGACATAGTTGAAGTAGTTCAAGTCAAGTATCTCTTGGTTGTGAGCCAAGGAGAAATGCCGCCGTTTCAAGAAAGGGATTTGTTCCACGGAAACTGTCGGCGTGGCACTTACAACCAGGCATATAGCGCAAGGGCCGGGACCTGGGACCCAGGGAATGAAATTGGCGACTGGATTACATATACAGCAGAACAAGACGAAGACGGCCGTTATAGCTATGACATTTCAACTTTGGCAGTTGGTGAATCAGTAAGAATGGGGGACAAGATTTACTACAAATATCAGGGGGTCGGTGTAAGCACTGTTTTTTATGAGACGCTTGACTATAGAGACTACGGCTTGCCGATGTTTTGCGGCACGTCTGGCTCTTACGAAGGGATCACGACTCTTAGCTTTGAATACGAGTACGAAGACCCTGCTGACGAGGATGTCAGTAAGTGCGTGAGCTTGTTTATCAGAAATGGCATTTCGGTCACACGTCTTGTCGACGGGGTGACGAATGAATCGGATAACTTTGTTGATCTAGCAAAATATCTAGTCGAAGCAAACAACCGACTGCCAGCTGACTTAATAGACACTGCCGCGCTAACTATTGCGGCAAAGTTTACGGACACCAACAGCTTCTTTTTCAATGGTGCAATAACAGAAAGCACGAACCTGCTGGACTGGCTGCAGAAAACGTCTGCTCATTATCTGTTAAGAGTAACCGATTCAGGCGGTAAGTTTGGCCTGATTCCAAGGCTGCCTTACAACGCAAACTTTACGATCAAAACGACAAAAATTACTCCAGAGTTTACCTTTACGGAAGAGCATGTAGCTGTTGACGGCTTTGAGATTGAATACATCAGCCTGCAGGACAGAGAGCCTGTTTGCTATGTCATCGAATGGCGGCAGCAGCCTGAAGCGGATTTTGGTTTGGTTCGTACTGTCGAGCTTAGAAATACAGGTGAAGCGGAAGACGGCCCATTTGTAGACATTGATATGAGCGATTACTGTACGCGCGAAAATCATGCAGTAAAGGTTGGCGCTTATTACTTGGCAACTCGCAAATACGTCACGCACCATTTGCGCTTAACTGTCCGTGAGCGCAGTTACAACGTTGCGCTGATTGTTGGTGACATTGTCCGCGTTCGTTTGCGGCGTGAAACAAGTGAAGGCGACGTTGAATATCACGACAAGCTTTACGAGATCAGCCGCATTGAGAAAACTTTTGAGAGCCGGATCGTTTATGACTTGACTCATTTTCCTATTGATAGCCTCGGTCGCAGCATCGTCGCGAGGGCTGTTGCTGCTGCAAGTGGCGAGGGGAATGATATTGATCTTGGCCGGTCTACGTTTGACTGCGATGAAAACAGTGCGTCGAGCACTACAGCAGTTGGGACATCTACTGGCGGCGGTGGCGACGATGCTCCTGACAGTGCTGACACATCAGTGGATTTAGACGCGCCGCTTGATGATGACGGGACTGAAAGCTCAGACACTCCATTCTTTGATCCTCAGGACAACCCGGATGACCCACTAGATGATCCTGAGCCTACGCGCGAGATAGGAGGCTATACCGACACGCCAACCGAAGGAGACGAACTTACGTTTGACCCTGGCTGTGCCAATCCTTTGATCAAGTGGTACGAGATCAACATCAACACAGGCGCCGTGACCAAGATCGGCGAGGGCGTAAGCGCAACGCTAGAGGTCACTGCTGCTTTGCAGCAAAAGGGCGTCACGGTTTATGCGGAAGGCTGCTGCCCTGATCCTTCGCAGCCTGGCGGTTATGCGGTCTGCAAAAAGTCGGATGAGGTTGATGTTTTCGATGAAATCATCGATTGCCCTGGCGGTGGCGACTCAGGCGGTCAAGGCACATTCACAAAGGTGATCAACGTTGGAACTGCTTTCCCAGCTTCCTTTACCTTCTTATATTCGGCTTTTACAATTCCAGACAGATTTGTTATTTCTGGCGCGGCATCTCTTGACACTGGATATGTCAGCGGCACAAATGTGGCCGTCACTGTCAACAAGACAAGTGCAGACCCATATATCACCGTGACCGTCTTCGCCCCAACCAATACCACGGCTTGGGAATATACCGTTGGATGCGCTAGTTAATCATGGCTGACTTTCCATCGCTAACGCCACAGGCTAGAACCTACACGCCGGGTTCCTATGCAGTTTTGCGCACCAATACTTACTCGGGCGCTGAAGTCTCGGTACGTCGCAACAATGCCGCGATTGATCATCTTTTGGGTCTGACTTTTAAGAGCGATTCAGTGTCAGACCAAAACTCAATCTTTTCGCATTATGCGGTGCACAACCGTTTCCAGCCGTTTGATCTGCCGGCTGTGGTTTTAGAAGGGTCCGAGCTGACCTTCCCAACTGGCTACCAGTCGATTTACGTAGGCCCGCCAAAGGTTACATATGATCCAAGCGTTGTTACGGTATCTGTAGAGCTGCAGCTCGTGGCGCCTTACAGCATTTGAGATGACTACTTTTCCCTCTTTATACCCAAATTCAATCTCATTAACGCAGGGATTGCCGCAGATCAGTGAATATACGGCGTTTGGCGTTGGGCCAATACGTTTTAAGCATACCGACAATGTTAACTACCAAGACTTTCAGCTTGTATATACAGCGATTGACCAGGCATCAATCCAGCTGATTCGCGACCATTACAACAACAACAACGGCACCGCAGGAACTTTTGACGTGCCTACCGCAATCCTTGGGGGGTTGAACGCAACAAATTCGAGCAGTAAGTACAGGTACGTCGAGACACCGACTGAGCAGCATATTGGGCTCAAAAGATACAACGTAACTATCTCTATTGTTGCTGTTGAGGGCGTGCAGATCTTCTTTATCCTGGATGGCGGCCCAGCCACTGTTCCTGCGGAGGCGGCGTTTAATGAGTTTGTATTCAGCGGAACCGCGCCGTTTATCTTGAATGGCAGCAATAGTTCTACCGCTACACTGATTCTGAATGCGACACAAAGCTGATGGCCGCTACCACTGTCAACGTACAGATGCAGCAGCGGCGCGATACTGCCGCGAACTGGAGTTCAGCTAACCCCCCACTGCTGGAAGGGGAACTCGGCTTTGAGACAGATACGAAAAAGGCAAAGCTAGGGGACGGCTCAAGTGCCTGGAACTCTCTGAGTTACTACCCAGGGTTTTCAATCTCTGGCTATCCGCTTGCCACCTCCGACATCGCCGACGATGCGATAACAGCAGCTAAGCTCGCCAACACCTCTGTCACTGCTGGCAGCTATACCGCTGCAGATATTACGGTCGACGCGCAAGGGCGAATTACGGCAGCAGCTTCAGGAACTGTTGGCACCTCTGAAATCGCCGACGGGTCGATCACCTCGGCGAAGCTTGATACAAATATCACGATTGCTGGTGATCTGACTGTCAATGGCACAACGACGACGATCAACAGCACAACGCTTCAGGTCGATGACAAAAACATTGAGCTAGGCACTGTTGCGACGCCATCTGACACCACGGCTGACGGTGGCGGCTTAACGCTCAAGGGCACAACTGATCACACCATCACTTGGACGAACAGCACTGACAGCTGGGACCTGTCAGAACACGTCAATATCGCCAGCGGCAAAGAGTTCAAAGTTAATGGCACTTCTGTATTGAGTGCTGGAATCCTTGGCAGCACGGTTCACAGCTCCAGCCTGACGAGCGTTGGCACCATCTCCACAGGGACTTGGTCCGCCTCAACTATTGCGGTCGACAAAGGCGGCACTGGTCAGACCAGCTACACAAACGGCCAGCTGTTAATTGGCAACACCACTGGCAACACGCTGAGCAAGGCGACGCTGACAGCGGGCTCGAACGTCACCATCACGAATGGGGCTGGGAGCATTGAAATTGCAGCCACCGGAACCGTTTCTAGCGTTGATGTGGCTGGGGGCACCGGCCTGACAGCAACAGGCGGCCCCATTACAAGCAGTGGAACAGTCACACTGAATCTTGATGACACAGCCGTTACGGCAGGCACCTATACGGCCGCAGACATCACAGTTGATGCACAGGGTCGAATAACTGCGGCAGCCTCTGGAACTATTGGGACGAGTGAAATTGCAGATGATGCGGTGACTGCGGCAAAGCTCGCCGATACGGCTGTCACGGCTGGCAGCTACACAACAGCAGACATCACAGTTGATGCGCAAGGGAGAATCACAGCAGCTTCAAACGGGGCGGCCGGCGGTGTTTCCCTTGGGCTCGCAATCGCGCTAGGCTGACGCTATGGCAGAAACATTTAACAACGCATCAGTCAAGCTGAGCAGCACAAGCGCCACTGATATTTATCAGGCGCCAACGGCTGCAAGTTCTGATCGCGCGATTGTGTTGAGCTGTTTGGTTGCCAATGTTGACGGCAGCAGCGATGCAACAATCACTCTTACCGTAACTGACGGGTCTAACACCGTGCAGAGCACATTGGCTAGCACTATCACGGTGCCAGCTGATGCGTCTTTGGAAGTCATTGCAAACAAGCTAGTCCTGAAACAGTCGCAAAAAATTAGAGCTACCGCGAGCGCGGCTAATGATCTCGAAGTTACTGCAAGCGTGCTGGAAATAACCTGATGGCAAACGGCGGGATAATCGGCAAGACAAACGCTGCAACGTCAGAAGCCGCTTCTGGTGTTTGGAGTTTGAATGAAGCCTTTTTGGCAATTAGTGAGACGAATTGGCCCGGCACGGTTATCACGCTTCACTATTTAGTTGTTGCTGGCGGTGGTGGTGGCGGTTTTGATGGCGGCGGCGGTGGTGCTGGCGGTTATCGGACTACATATGGCACTTCAGGCGGTAACGCCTCTGCCGAAAGTTCAGTCAGCTTGCAGTTAAGCACTAATTACACAGTCACTGTTGGGGCTGGAGGTGCAGGATCCACAGCCACTCAAAACACAGCATCAAGCGGCAGTAACTCTGTTTTTGGATCTACAACATCAACAGGCGGCGGCGGCGGAGCTAGTAATACGTCAACTGCTGCGAACGGAGGTTCTGGTGGTGGTGGCAATGAAAACAATGCGGGAGGAACTGGAACATCTGGGCAAGGCGTTGACGTAGGTGGCGCAACCTCAACGTCTAGATATTCAGGCGGTGGTGGCGCCAGTGAAGTCGGCGGCACTGGCGGTGGCAGCTCTGCTGGGGATGGCGGGGGTGGGCCTTCCTCCACAAACACAAGGAACCGCGGGGCAAAAGGTGGGGGGGGGGGGGGGGGGAATACCAAAAAGGGCCAAC
>BCSF01000774.1_pt1 | contig 11576 bp, 19 predicted proteins | sample 1016431 | NCBI WGS metagenome assembly BCSF01 (sample SAMD00045685;SAMD00045686;SAMD00045687;SAMD00045688;SAMD00045689;SAMD00045690;SAMD00045691;SAMD00045692;SAMD00045684;SAMD00045690;SAMD00045691;SAMD00045692;SAMD00045684;SAMD00045685;SAMD00045686;SAMD00045687;SAMD00045688;SAMD00045689, study...
AGGTTGTCAGTGAGATGGTCGTCGGCAGCGTCAGATGGTGATAAGAGACAGGGGCTGAAGGTAGCTGCAAACCGGGCATAGCCACTGCCGGACAGTTCTGTGCCGGAGTGGTCATCCGCAAAAGAGCCGGTGGACAGGCCAACATATACCGCTGCTGGCGCAGTATATGAGCCGGTCCCAAGAATGTGGTCGAGAATCTCGTTCTCAAGATAGTCTGACATTGCTGACATAGTTTAAGTCTCCGCTACTGCATTTTGTCGTGAATAAATACTTGTAATGTGCAACGAACCTGTCCCGTAATGAGCCCGCTGTTCATCAACCTTTACCTCCTCCAATCCGCGTGAAAACTTCGCGTCATACTGTGCCGCTCTGCCCTCATCTAATAGATAGGCGTATGCCTCTGCCAGTGCGCCATATAGGTATAGGTCGGGACTTCTAAGGAACAGTGTTGGTGTGCTTGTTGCGCTAATCGAATCTAGGGTGCCTATGTAAACAATTTCAGCCGTGTAGCCGCTATCTGGAATTGGGCGCAGTTTTAATTCCTTGCCGATAATGCTGTAGCCCTCCGGCCTGCCTTGGCCGTTTGAGGAATACTGCGTGTCCAGACCTGAAGGGCTAAAGTATGACAGCACCTTTGTCGGTGATGTATTCAGCTTTACCTCGCGCACTTCGCGCAGGTCAGTTGGGAGAGCAACATACTCATCATTTGCTGTGAGGGTAGCAGTAGCCCGCTTTTCCTGTTCGCGTGTCTCCAGTTCCCTGCTCATCCGTGCTTCTGCAAGCTGGATAAAGTTGGGTATCTGCGCTGTCAGGTCATCACGGGCCAGAAAGTTGGCTATCGCGTCCTTCAACTCCTGATAAGTACCTATGCTCATAATTTACCGCCGCCTGTTCTAAATGCTCTGTTTTCTGAATCATTCAGCCACTGCTTCCACGCCTTTGGGTTGTCAGCAGGCTTGCCAAACTTTTGTACGAGTTCAGCATACAGTATATTCGGTATTTCCGCCACATGGGCCATGTGCTTCTGTGTCCCGCGCATCTGACCATACTTCCAGTCATCAGCCATGTGCTTGTTGATTTTAAGCAGATTGTCGAACTTTTGTGTCTGCTCAATATAAGATGACCCGTCACTTTCTTGGCGCAGATTGATTTCCTTGCCAGTGGTCGGGTCTGAGATAAGGTTTCTTTTCATGTGATCCTCCTAGAAGAGATGGGGCGGTTGCCCGCCCCACCTGCGGTTATTAGGAACCGTTGAGGTCCACGATCATTGCGTGGGCTTTTGGAGCCATCACTTTCAGTGACCATTCTGTGACCAGTTGCATTTTCTCTGCGTCACCTGTGCGGGCAATTTCGTTTTCTGCGAAATTGCGTCCGTTCAGTGTGCAAAGTGATGCAAAGTCTGGGTCAATCAGGAAGACGCGGTCATTGCCGAGGAAGCGTGACGGTGCCACGTCCAAGGTGCCAAAGTCTGTCAAGAACACAGAAGTTGAGCCAACGTAGGTTGTTGCCTTAGCCGCTGTCATGTTGACATCGTTGCTTACCAGATTGCCAGTAGCTGACAGGTCTGAGAAGTTCGCACGGTTTGAGTGCAACCAACAGCTTTGGTGCCGCCGTCTGTCCATGCGTCCTGCATCCCGTCTTCAATCAGAGCCAGTGTCAGTGCACGAGCGGTGCCAGCAGTAATCGCATCTGTGCCATCGCCTGTTGCAAAAGCACCAGAACCTGCACCCACTGAACCGTTTGTGATCCAGCATGACAGTGAAGCTGACTTGCGAGGTGATGAAGCTGAACGTGCTACATCTGTGTCACCGATTGACTTTTCGATGTCTCTGCGTAGCTCCAACGATTTTAAAACTCGCTGATAGCTCAGTTCACGATCTCGTCCGGCCTTATCTACGGCTTCTAGTGTGCCAGAAACTGCAACGTCTTTGACGCTGATCTGGTGGTAGTTACCGAACCGAACAGTGGCTGTTGGAGTTGCAAATGTAGCATCTGCACCTTCAGCAACGTGGTTGTTTGTTGCGGCGGCAGCCAATTCCTGAACTTGCCATTCAGTGAAAATGCCGTTAGAGGTTTCCTTCTTCAGTGCGCTGAAGATCGGTGTTTCATCGGGGTCAATCCGATAAATTACGTCTGCCAGTTGCTCGCGCTCACCGACAGCAGTTGCGGTGGTATGGGTTGCCATGATTTTATTCCCTTCTTAGCTTTTTCCCATTAAAAGATCGACAGCGGCATCTACAGACCTTTCTCTATTGAGGCGGTCCATCGCCTTTTGTCGTTGACGACTGACAACTTGAGCCTTTGTCTTAGGTTGCCCTGACTTAGCCATCTTGGGAGCCTTGGCCGCTTTTTTCTTCGCGGCGGGTTTCTTCTGCTGAAGATTATCCCACTGCCACGCCTTATAAAGCAGTTCGATTGCCCGTGCGTCTGACGCATTTGCAATCTCTTCTTCTGAGAAGCCAATCCGCCGCTGTGCGTATTCAATGACCTGCATCCGCTCATTGTTGCGAACTTCTTCATTTTTCCACTGCGGGATGCGGTTTAGCATCTCCTTCTTTTGTTCAGCAAGCCGCTGTTTCATGGCTTGCTGTTGCTCCTGCATCTGCTGTTGGGCAACCGCTTGCTTTTCAGCTTCTACTTGGCGGGCATATTCCTTTTGTTGGTCTAATTGCGCCTTGTAAACGATTAAGTCCTCAGCAGAGTATTGCTTTGCCAGTTCAGCCCAGTCAGGTTCCTGTTGGTTTGCCTGCTGTAACTGTGCGGACAACTGTTCAAGTTGTTGTGCGTAGGTGTCCCTCATCTGCTTCACTTGCGCGGCTTCTGATTCAAAAGCCTTGCGTTGCTCTGCGAGTTCTTGACTACGCTTTGTGTATGCTTGCTGTCGGGAGTACCCGTTCAGCAGTTCCTCTTCCGTGACCTCATACTCTTCACCGTCAACGCGGACAGTGTATGTCTGAGGTTGGTCGGGCTCTGCCTCTTCGTCACCCTCTTCAACTTCATACTCACCCTCTTCATCATCCTCGACATATTCGACCTCTTCAGTCTCAGTCTCGGCCTCTGCTTCAAGTGTCGGGGCTTCTTCCACTTCCGTGGCTTCTTCCCCTTGCCGCCCTTCGCTTTCCGTATCCTTAACGGGTGGAGTTGCTAACAGGGAATCAATGGCTTCGTTCATAGATAACTGGCCAGTCTCTTGCGAGTTATTGTCCATTACTATTTCCTTTTCTCAAATTTTACACGGTTTTGCAACTCATCGAGTTGCGCCTTTGCCAGCTTGCCGGAGGTAACTACCTGTTCAAGGTAGTCTTTCACTGCCGCCAAGTTTTGACATAACATATACAAGCGTTCACGGTTTTGTGAATCTTCCACAGAACTGTTTTTCCACGCCTGTATAAAGTCTGTTTCAAGTTTGTCAAATGCTTCATTTAATAACTCATCTCTCAATAAACTAGCGGCTCTGTCACCCCTGCTTATCTGCTGTCTTGCCTTACCTTCATTCATTAGATTAACGTATACCCCGTCATGTCAAATGGGTCTTGAAAATACTCCACATTTGTAGTCCGTCTGAACGCCATGTTCATTGCCTCAAATGCCGCTGGGTCTTGGCCCGCAAGTAACCCGCCGTATGTGTCTATAGGCCGATCCAACAATCCAAGCCGCAGAAACCGGCCAGTTGTTGGGAAGTAGCCACCCTCTGGCTTTATAAGACCAGCGCGGATCATTGACCGCTCTTCTTCCTCTTCCGTAATAGGCTTGATTGCAACTTGCTCTTCTTCTTGTGGCCCGTCATCGCTACTAGGTGCCGGCCTAATTAGATTTTCAAACGGGCCTCTGTAACTGTCATCTTTAGGGCCGGAGTAAGTTGTAATGCCAAAGCGGTTGTTGTAGTTCAACTCACCCTTGCCGACTTTGGTTGTAATATCGCCAGTTGCGCGGTCTATCTCTCCACCCATGTTAAGCAGGGTGCCGTACTCGTTGAACCCAGCGGCTGAGTCTGGCTTTTCACCAGTGAAGAAACTTTTTACTTTGCCAAACATTTCACTGCCAAAAGACGGTCTGGGGTCCGCTGTCAAGTCCATCATGTCTCCACGCATTTGTGAGGCGGCTTCTGCTTGCTCTTCTGTGACAGGCACACCGTTTATGCTATAGCTTTTTGTCCCGTCTGGATTAGTGGTTACAACTGGCGCGGCGGGAACATTGCCGAAACCAGAAATGCCGGACGGCACTAGCATATTCTGAGAAAATGACGGCATACCACCTGACATAGGGCGTAACATTTGTGCGCTACCAGCCCCTGCTCCTAATGGGGTAAAGCTCTGAGCTAGAGGAACATTAATTCCTCCCCTGCCCTGAACAAAACCTAAGTTTTGATATGTTGGGCTTTGCCTAGCTATGTCTCTAAGCGCAAAAAATGTCTGCTGAGGTGTGACGCTTCCTTGACCTGTTTGATTGCGGATGGACTGGTTGATAGCCGTAAGAGCCTGCAACTCTGCTAAAGACGGCTGGTCGGAACCACCGTCATCAGAAAAATCGAACCCACCACCTAATATGCCGCCAGAGCCCCCAGCGGCGGCTTGGGCGGCTAGTTCAGCTTCATACGGGTCGTTGTAGCCCTCGGTAGCACCGCCGCCTATTGTTGTGCCGCCCGAAAGAAAACCGTCTGGAATTGAAACTGCCATTGCTACCTCGGTAAGTTAGTGCTGATCTCAGCATCGGTTACGGCTTTCATCGCCCTCAGTTCAGCTTCAGCGGCGAGTTCCTGACGGCGCAGTTCTAGTTCTTCCTACATCTTCTCACGCGCTAGATGTAATTCCACCATCATGCGTTCCCGCTTGAGGGCCATCTCTTGCTGGAGCTTGGCCATCTCTGCCGCGTTGGCGTGTTGCTGTGGCGGTTGGGCCATTTGCTGTTGCGCCATCTGAATCTGTTGTGGGCTGTTAAAGAACTGGTCAGCGTCCTTAAACCCGCCAATCTCTGCAATGGACCGCAATGTGTTGACATACTGAGCCATGCTTACAGCCGGATTGTTTGGCCCTAACTGCATCAAGATTTGCTCCTGCTTGGCCGCAATCTGCGTCAGGAACGCAATCTTCTGCTCATCGTCCGCTGTGCCCAGACCAACCTGCACAACCACGTCAAACTCGCTGTGCCACTCGCGGGGATCAATCGGTACAAAATTATTCCGCAGGCGAACTATGCGCGGCTTCTGGTCGTACTTGGTAATGAGGTGCAGTAAACCCTTGAACAAGTCCTTCACGCCGCACTCTGCCATTGTGCGGGCGTATGATTCCAGCTTGACCTGTGCACCCCGCACAGTCGCGCTAATTGCGCTGGCTGTAGTTGACTGCAATGCGTTTGCATCGAGCCCCTGTGAGGCTTTACTCATGCCGGTGCGCTGTTCTTTAATGCTGTCGATATAATCCATCAGCGGGCGTACTTCGCCGCCGACTGGGGTGCCACTAATGGGCTGGATCATGCCCTGCTGCCGCATACGGATGATTCCGCCAGCGGTTCCGTCCAGAACGTCATCAATATTTACCTGCCCCTCGACAACACCCATTCTAGGTAGTGTAGAGCTATAAACGCTGTCGAGGTACTGCCGGAGTAGTGTGGACTTGATGACCTGCAAGTCCTCTGTCATGTCGTACACAGAGCGGCCTATCAGGCGGTGCGGCATAAGCACGGGGCTAACAACCGCAAACGGTATATGGTCAAATGGCTCGTTGTGCAGTATTTCGTCACCGCCCTCGCCGATAGCGCAAACGCGGCGCAGTTCAGCAATGCCGTCACCGTCATAGTCAACACGCATAACGCACTCATAATAGATGACCTCGGCTAGTGTCGGGTCAGAGGCATCAGTGCCTGTGTTTGCCTCAATGTCCTGAAAGCGGTTGGTGCGCTCCTCATCCACGTCAATACTGGAGGTGCCTGCATGGGCCTCCACAATGTCGCGGTCATACCCCATAGCCACTAGGTCGGAGACAGTCATCACGGTGCGGTGCGCTACAAAGTGAGCGTCCTCCAGTGAGGTCGCACGGCGGTTTACGAGAAACTCCTCCGGCGGCACGTTCTCAACTTTAATCTTGCCAGTTTTTTCTGTGATGCGAACTTTGAGGCTAAAGGTCATATCCATAGGGACCATCTCGCCTGTTTCGTCTTCCATAAAGGACGCGGCCTGCTCGTCCACAACGCCGATAATTTCCATGTCGGGGTTGGCCAACAATTCGGCCAGTTCAGTCTCGTTGAGGTTTTCGTATTCTTCCTCACGGATATCTTCTGATTCATCCCAGTAATATTTAACGACCCCTAGCCTGAAAAGGAGCGCATCCTTAAACCAGTTGTGGAGAATTTTATAACCAGAATTGTCGTGGTTCAAAATGTAATTACAGTAATCAGTAATTTGCTCGGCTTTTTGCTGGTCTTCGCTGGTGCGGGCATTGAAGCGTACATACTGATCATTGGCTGTAAACACCCGCATGAGGTTGGGCATGATAGCCTCAATGGTGTCAGACACTTCCGTGCTGATAACCTGTGACCGGCCTTCGACTTCATTGCCCATAGGTTCGCCAAGGTAAAAGTCCATAGCGCGAATACGCTCCTGACTGAACTCCGTGTCAAAGTGGTTCAGGCTGTCGCGTATCTCAGACGAAACAATGCTGTTAAGCTGATAGTCGTCCATCTCTGCCATTTTTCTTTCCCTTTGGCTTTGCCTTTGCACCGTGCAGGCACTTGGCCTTGCTGTCGCACATTTTACGAGAGACGCACCCCGTGCACCTCTCAAACACTTCCGCTACTGGCTCAACTCTCTGCCGCATTGGGCGAGGCCGCCGCATGACCTTTACAACCTGCATCAGTCTGTCGAATACATCCCAGTCTGGCCTGTGTAAACCTGCCGAGCCCGCGCCGGACGCTTGGGGCGAGACTTTGGACCTGTGACTGTCTGGGGCACTCGCTGAACCATCATAGTTTCGCGGTTCATCGGGTGACGCGGGTTAGCATAACGTGGCCGTGGTGTTGGGCCTGTAACATTCTTATAATTAGGCATCTTTTTTCGCCTTTTTCTTGCCAGATTTAATCTTGCCAGTCATGCCGATTCCATCGGTTGTCATCACTGGGTGAGAAACCCGAACTTCAACTGGCTCAGGTAGTATATCACCTTCGCCGCCTATTTTATAGGCTATGCACCGTTCTTGTGGCCCACAACGGTGCGGGTATGGGCAGTGTTCGCATATTTCCATTTTATTCTCCTAATAATGAACGTCTGTAAAAGTCGTACTCCTCAAGCATCTGATCATCGATACGCTGAGGGTAAAGTTTTGTAAAAATTGATCTGGTGAATTGTGAATCGTTAAACATTTTACCTTTGGTTGGGTTCATTAAAAAATTACCAGCGTCATCCATATACATATCCGCGACATCACGGAATAATATTGACTTGGGCACATCCACCGGCAAGCCGCCGACATAATCACCAGAAAACTGCTCCGAATATGTAGGGTGCCGGAACCCGTACTGGGAAACCTCAGGAGCACCAGCGGCAAACTCAAATATGCCCTTGCCACCAAAAGCGTTGGGCGTAAGCAACAATTCATCGTCTGTCAACGCACGTCTAATTCGCCCAATATCTGGAAACCCTTGCTTTTGACGCTCCCCTTTTGCCAGTTCTTTCATCACCAACGCTCTGGTTGTGCCGCTCATGTTAAGCATATATTCGCGAATGTTTGGGTGGGTGATCCCGATCCAGTTTGGGTCAATTTTTCTCTTTTTACCTGCCTCTGTGATTTCCTTTGTGCGAATAGCTTTATCAAAGTCTTTAATGTCTTTTTTCAAAACTTTAGCCGCTGGCATTGCTGAAATAACTGTGTCCAATGCCATTGTTGAGAAGTCCAGACCGTCACCGCCCATAGACATATAAATTCCCAAAGGGTCGATGCCCTCTTCGTTCAGGGCGTTTACCCTGCCACGAATACGGGTAACTGCGCTTGGTTCAGATGCAAAGATCCCACTTGCATCTTTACGCCTCATAAAATTAACGCCGCCGTCAGTTATAATAACGTAGGCCAAAGGCATATCGCCAATGCCGGATACCAACTCACCAGTTGACGTTCTGTCTGCAAAAATCGGGACAATAGTTCTGCCCAACAACCCTTCCAGATCAACGTCTTTTTTGTCTTCTAAAATATTTAATTTTGTTTTTTGTATGGGGGTTCCGATAATGTCCCCCTGATTTTTTAGCTTGGTATAAAGCCCTTGAGCAGCTTCTGTGTCGCGGGCTTTATCAACCTCTTTGAGTATGCGTTGCTTCCGTGCCGGAGTAAGCGCGGCAAGAGTATTCGGGTCAGGCCGTACAGCTAATGACCCGACAGCTTGCGGACCAGCAAAGTTTGCGCCGTACTCCAATGCGGCATCCATCATGTCTTTGCCGCTGACTTGTTCGTTATCAAACAGCAAAGACTTGCCAATGTCTGCTACCCTGTAAGCGGCCTTGCCCGCGTCTACTACAGCCTGCGGGAAGTCAAAGTACATCTCGCCCTGATCATCATATGACAAGGGCAACAATGTGTAGCGTGTTCTGTCAGGCGCGAGTAGTCCTTCCATTTCTCTTCTTTCCGCTAGCTGTTGTGGACCACTTGACCCGCTTGGGGCCGGTCTTCTTCTTTGCTTCTTTTTTACTGATCTTGCTTGCAACAGCTTTAGGCCGACAGGCAGGGTATCCCCGCTTCTCGCCCTTCCGCCGTCCGCAGGGTTCGCCGGTTTTTACGTCAACCCACTTTTCCCCGAACCATTTGCCCAGACCCGCTTGTGCCGGCATTATGCCCTCTTCACTCTGTTGTCAGAGCCCTTCCACTTGCCGCCTTTTTCCTTATACCATTTTGCCGCCCACGCATTTGCATAAGCTGACGGGTACACGTCAAATTTTTTCTTTGCGGCAGATTTTGCCCTTGACCACAAAGCCGGATTGGTCGGGATTGACTTCTTACTACTTTTTGCTGGCATACTTGCCGCATGAGGTTTTAGAGCCCTTGCCCTTTTTCCCCATGTCCTCTTTCAGCCCTTTTGCTTTACCTGTGCCGTAAGTCATTTTTTCTTACCGCCTTTGCCTTTTTTACCATAACCCATTACCAGTTACTCCTTGCTTTTTTCTGCGCTGATTTTGATACCTGCCCAAAATGAAACAGCTTCTTAGAATTTTTTGCCATAGACTTGCCGGTCATCAAAGTGCCATTAGGGTGCTTGTGCATAGCCCCCTTATGCTCTTTGCCGTCACGGAAGTAATGTTTAACGCCCATACCCATATTAACTGCCCTTCTTCCATTTCATAGACGATGACTGAGTTTTACTTGGCGACCACTTAACGCGGTTGGCCCAGTAAGCCGCAGACATTGGCCCCTTGGCTATGTTCTTGGCGTGGCGGGATTTAAACGCCTCGCGCTGACCCGCCGTCTGGTTCGTTCTAACGCCTTGCTGCCCAAAGCGGATCGTTTTTACTTGGTCGCCCTTCTTGGCAACCACAACGTGGCTTTTTGTCGGGTGATTCGGGGTACGTTTTGGCTTGTTATACCCGCTCACACCGGCTCTAGCTAAACGCGGGTCTTTAGGTGCTCTTGGTGCCATTATCTACCTCAATAAGCATACTGTCCCTGACCTCATAATACTGCTCAGGCTCTAGCCCCGCACGGAACGCCCATAGGGCAGACATATGCAACAAGGCCATCATTATTTCTTCAGCGTCAACATCCATGACGTGAAAGGTGCCCTGAGCGTTCAGGTCCATAACGTCAACAAGCGACCTGACCCGCTCTTCATGCCTTAAAAGCACGTCAACCGAATCAAAATTAACCTCTATATCCAGTTCCTTTTTTGGAAACTTGATGACATTATCCACTCGGAACTCCTCAAAAGTCCTTGCCAGTATAGCTATTTACAGAAAAATGCACAATAGATGCGTTTTTTGCTTTACTTACCCTTAATACTTAGCGTATAGTTATATTATAGGGAATTAGGAGGTAAAAATGGCACCATATACTGAAAATAAAATTGAGGACATTGAAGCATGGAACCGTGGCCGTGAGGCCGCTATCCGCCGCAATGCCGCAAAAAGCCGTAATCGCAAGTGGTTGGCCGAGGATGAAAGCCGCGTAGAGCTACAAAAATTTGTTTCAGATTGTTATGACCCCAACACTTTTCTGGGCGCAATGAATGATGCTTTGTACCAGTGGGGCCGCCTTACAGAAAAGCAGGAAGTCGCTGCTCGTAATGCAATGGCCAAGCAGAAGAAGTGGCACGCAGAGCGGGAGGCACGCATTGCTGAGGAGCGTGCAAACGCCGCAGATTGCCCTGAGGGCCGTGTGCGGGTCACAGGCGAGGTCATCTCAACTGACCTGCGTCAGACAGCTTTCGGCGGCCAGTGGAAAATGCTGGTGCGTGATGACAGCGGCTTTAAGGTGTGGGGTTCAATCCCGTCAAAAATGTTTGACCTTGCTACTGAAAATGGCATTCCGCCACACGGCAATTCATTCAAGGGCAAGCGTGTCAGCTTTACAGCTGCACTTCAGCCCAGCGAGGATGACCCAAAGTTTGGGTTCTTCAAAAGACCAACTAAACCAGAGGTGGGGGCGTAAGCCCCCCAAAGGAGGAAACAATGACACAGCCAGAAAATTTAAAATTAGCTGAATCAAAATATATTATCACAGCCGTTTATCAGGATGGTAGCGAGTTTGAAACTGTCCGTTATTCTGCCGAGTATATGAAAAAAGAAGTAGCCACTTTAGTCTCTGACGATTTTTGCGCTACTTTTACCGTTAAACAGATTTTAGTGTAAGGAGGAAACAATGACTGACAATCTTTTCCATCTCGTGCCTAAAAAGCACCACCACAAACTTCACGAGGTCGTTGAGTTCAACGGCACTGTCGAGGTTGTCTTAAAGCGTGGCTGGGAGTATGACGTTGGCTCATCTCTATCGGTTTATGAGCGCACAGAGTTTTGCCGCTCTGATGGCACACCCAGCGAGTTTTTACTCAAGCGTTGCATTGCCAATGAGATTGACCTCACTAATGAGGTTCCACTCGATGAGTGGGATCAGCGTCACTAACATATAGCGGGGGCATAAGCCCCCGCCGAAAGGAGGAAAAAATGACTAAAACGAAAGAACAGCGGATCATTAATGCTCTGATAAAAGAGCTAGAGTTCGTGTCAAAAAATCCAAATTCAAGAAGCGCAAAAACCGTGGCAGAATATGCTGATGACTTGCTCTTTGGAATCAAAGCTCAAATAAAACCAGTCAACGACTGATCAAACAATCCAACCAGTCTTGGGGCGGGGGCTAGAACTCCCGCTCCATTTTTTTGTGTAGCCCATAGCACTGGCACCCTGCTGGGCAAAAGTCAGCACAAAAGCGTCAGCCACGTCAGGGCTCCGCTGCCCCCTCCGCTTCATCTCGTCCTTTGATTCGACCTTCAACTTGCCCGTGCTCAAATACTTGTACCGAATGCCCGTAATCTCCTGAATGAGCGTGTCATCGTCTGGTATATGCACGTCCCTGCCCTCAAACCACTCCCTCGCGTTCCAAAACAACTCG
>BCSF01000775.1_pt1 | contig 11573 bp, 22 predicted proteins | sample 1016431 | NCBI WGS metagenome assembly BCSF01 (sample SAMD00045685;SAMD00045686;SAMD00045687;SAMD00045688;SAMD00045689;SAMD00045690;SAMD00045691;SAMD00045692;SAMD00045684;SAMD00045690;SAMD00045691;SAMD00045692;SAMD00045684;SAMD00045685;SAMD00045686;SAMD00045687;SAMD00045688;SAMD00045689, study...
TTTGTATGGTATGGGTTATTTGATTTTTGGTGTTTTTTTTTTTCAAGCAGAAGACGGCATACGAGATGCTCAGGAGTCTCGTGGGCTCGGAGATGTTATAAGAGACAGGGGTACAACTTATCTCCTGACTTTGTTTGGATAAAGATTCGGAACGATGCCTATGGGCATGCAGTTTTTGACACTGTGCGTGGCCCAAATATAAGACTTGATACTGTTGGAACAAATGCTGATCAAACAATAACTGATGGCTTACATTCATTTGACAGCAATGGATTTACGATCGGGAACAGAAACACGGTTGGCGAGAACAATAAAACATATGTTGGCTGGGCATGGGACGCCGGGGCGAACAGCAACAAGACCTATACAGTTAAAGTTGTTAGCGACAGTGGCAACAAGTATCGGTTCGATGATTTCGGTACAAGTGCTGTGACTCTTGATCTTGCTGAGGGGAGTACCTACATCTTTGATCAATCAGACAGTAGTAATTCAGGCCATCCACTGCGCTTCTCTACTACATCTAACGGAACGCACGGTGGAGGCACTGAATATACAACAGGGGTGACGGTCACCGGCACACCAGGACAGGCTGGTGCAAAAACTACAATCGTTGTAGCAGCCAGCGCTCCAACGTTATTTTATTATTGTACTCAGCACTCAGGAATGGGGGGTCAGGCGAATACGAACAGTACTGCTGGGGCATCTAACTTTGACGGCAGTATTCAAGCGACAGTAAAGGCAAATCCAACCGCAGGATTTTCTATCCTGACTTTTACAAATACAACAAGCAATAGCACTGTTGGGCACGGCTTAAACGCGAAACCAGACCTGATTATTTGGAAGAAGAGAAGCGGCACAAGCCATTGGCCGGTTTATCATTCAGGCATTGGCGCGACAAAGTATACGTATTTAAATCTAACCAATGCCGCTGCTACCGGAAGCGAGTTTTGGAATAATACAGAACCAACTTCAAGCGTCATCACGACAAAAGGAGAACCCAACTCTATGGGCTCTGCTGGAAGTACAATAATGTATGTGTTTACAGCTGTCGCAGGCTATAGCGCTTTTGGTGCGTACACTGGCAACGGGTCAACTGATGGTCCGTTTCTTCACACAGGATTTAGGCCGGCATTTTTACTGGTTCGATCTTCAAGTTTGGCTAATAAAGATTGGTATATTTACGATAGTGCCAGAGCAACATTCAATGTAATTGATATTGCCCTAGCGCCTAATAACGCTAATGCTGAGGTTGACCCTACAAGCAATTTGGTAGATTTTGTGAGCAATGGAATTAAGCTTAGAGGATCAGTTACTTTCACTAACCAATCAGGTGAAACCTACATTTACGCCGCATTTGCTGAGAATCCCTTTAAGACCGCTCGTGCGCGTTAGTGAGTCTCCATCCAATTAGCACCGACTTTACTTTCGCCAGTCAGGGGACACTTCAACCCAAAGTATTCCCCTGATTTTCTAAAGCTATCAATCGCTAGTTTTTGATAGATGTCGACACAGGAGGGACGCACTTGCGCTTGGATTTCATCATGCACGTGGGCCACGAAAGCATAGTGATGCCCCCAGACAAAGCCCGTCTGTTTTAGATCGTTATACAAAATCGTGGTTGCTTTTTTGACAGAAATAGCACCAGTCGATTGTAAAAGCTGGTTGAGAGCCGAGTGCCGTGATCTGATTTGTAGCCTCCTACCGTCAATACCCGTTAAATAACCTCTTTCTGTAATGCGTTCATCAATCTTATCTTTCAGTTGTTTGATTGCAGGAAGGTTTTTATAAAACGTATTAATAGTTTCCTTGCCTAATTCAGTCTGCTTATATTCATTCAACGAAGGGTCAATAACCGATCCTACTTTCTTTGACCCAGCACCATAAAGTAGAGCATAAATTAATCTTTTGGCAAGATCTCTTGTTGGTTTAGGTATATCACCTTCGCCGTCGTAGATACCAAACAGCTTGGCATTGTATGTATGAATGTCGAATCCATCCGTGCTGACGAGCCCAGCATATTCGCCGCCGTCAAAGTGGGCTAGTTGAGCACCAAGTGCACGAAGCTCCAGGCCAGAGGCATCACAACCGCAAAGAACCCACCCCACAGGTACAACAAAAAGGGATCTACATTCGGCTCCATAAGCGTGACCTACTGAAGGAATTTGTGCAGTGTTGGGACGTCGATGTGAGCAGCGCCCGCTGATACATGCATTAGTAATAATCGTACCGTGGATACGACTATCTTCAAATACTTGACTATGTTTTAGCCACGCTTCTTTACCTTCAGCAATTTGCCCAAGGCGTTTGTTGAGCATTTGGTACTCACCAAGTAACTTAGCTTCCGGATATTTTTCACCAAGCTTTTCCAGAACGTCATCGTCGACTTTTTCGTTGCCCTTTTCGGTAGTCGAGAAACTAATTTCAGGGTAACGCTCTCGTAAACGCCGTGCGGTTTGTTGCCTCGAACCGGGATTAAATAAAACGACTTTGTCCTTAAGACGTTTTCCTGTTTTATCCGAGATTCTCTCTTGAACAATTGGTGGAAAAACTTCCTGGAGCTGATCGTGGATCTCAGCCCTTTTAGTTTTGAGGACGTTGACCAAGCCGAAGGCAGCCCTTTCATTGAAGTGAAATCCATGCTGTTCAATCATTGTAGCTATAACGGCAAACTCATGCTCCAACTCAAAGCATCTGGAGTCTAATTCTTGCGTTTGAAAATATTCATACAGAACTTGTGTGACTAAGGTGTCTTGTTCGCAGTAAACCTGCATCTCTTCAGACCACTTGTCCCATACGTTGACGTCTGCGCCTTTTGATTTTTTCTCGTTCTCTGTGAACTTGATTTTTTCTACACCCAAGCGCTCGCCCCATGCCGCAAGCGAGTGCTTACCCCTGTACTTCGGTGGGATGTGAGAATATTTTTGATCATCAACCATCTCCATTTCTGGTGACAGGACTCGGCTGATAATCAGTGTGTCGTGGATTACAGAATCAGGTTTTGCTTGAAACGACGGATAGACTTTGGCGATAGCCCTGGCGTCGAAGTTGATGAAGTTGTGTCCGATTACAACATCTGCCTTGGCAAGTAGGTCTAGGCCGTGCGCAATCGATTGGTAATTATTGAGGCGACTTGTCTCATTAGTACAGCTTATGACTTCTCCGGTCATCGCGTTGCGTAGGACAAGAGAATGGACGCGATCTAGTTCATGGAGCAATCCGTTTGTCTCAAGGTCGCATACGTAAGCCAGCATGAATCAGAAGAACTTTTTGTAGAGACTGCCGACGTTCACGATAGACAGGTCATCAATTAAAGCAGCCTTTTTAAATCTTTCTTGAATGTTCTTCATCTCGGTCAGGTCGCCTAAGCAGATTGCTGCATTCAGACTGCGGCTGCTGCCCATGTCTACGAACTCAACGCCTTTCCGATCCTTCGTATAACAGAGTACTTTTTTTGTTTGCGAATCACAGAACACAAAACCAGACAGCATGGCTCACTCTCCCTGGTTCTGTGTCGGAGTAGCTCGCATCATGAAGATGTCAAGTGCAATGTGCAGGAAAAGGGGCACCATTTCGAAAGCTTTAGCAGGCAGGCCACCGAACAGTGCGTCGAGCTTGTCATTCAAATCAGTTCTATGCAGATCTTCGAATTCAATTGCGAGCATCTGCGCTACATTCAGAATGAAGTCAGAAGGATCTTCATCTTGGTGCTTGAGTTGTTCAACAAGTTCCCAGAGTTCAGGATCCTGCTGAATCATTAGCAGTAATTCTTCCACGATGACCTACAGAATACGCCGCAAGTTTACAAGCTCTACATTCGAGGTTGATGGACAACTCTGCAAGGTTGTTTTAGATCCTCTTTGGCTTAATGTCCACGGCGGCACTGCTTGGAATGTTGGCTTTGCTATAGGTAAATCACGCCGTCAATTGAATGATTGGTATAAGGAACGCAAGAACAGACGCGCACGTTCGGTGAAGAAGCACATGAATGGCAAGTCAGGAATGAAAACCATCATCAAAGGGTTCGAGGAGGTGTTACGTCTGCGCTGGGTTATTGAACCTGGAGATTGCATCATCTTTGACTGCACGTCTGCTCACCCTGAAAAACAATTCAGAGCCTGGTCAAGATGGCTTAAATACCACCCTGATCTTTTAGCGGACCCACAGAAACTGGAGTTCTACTGGTTCCGACCTCCCTACCTGAGTGATCCTTTGTGGGATTCGTACAGAATTATTCCTCAGATTCCTCCTAATCCTCTAGAGAGCACGGCGGGTCGACGTTACTATGATTGTTTTCTAGTTGATCCACTGCCTTCTGGTAAGACTCAATCCAGTTGACAAAGATATCGTCAATCACACCAGGTTCGATCCAGTCTGCCATTGCTACAACGGCTTCACGTAAATCGTCTTCGAACTCAGGTTGGCCGACCATTGCAGACAAGGTCGCTTTAAGCCATTTGTTCGGCGCGACTACTGGATCTATGTATTTCATTCAAGGTCGATAACGATACGCCTGAGTCTACCTGTGCGATCCCTTAATTCGTAGACCTGGAACTCACCGTCCCCAACCTCTGTTTCAAAAACTGTTCCCAGGCCGACAGCAGGGAGGCATACCTTACCCGTTTCAGAAACACCGATATGAGTCGGATCAACAACAGAGAGCGAGCCGGAATCACTGCAAACGTAGCCTATAAGTTTTGGCTTTGCGAGTGAAAACACAGCACTGTTGTTTAGAGATCAATAATAGTATTATACATCTGGGGCCGAAGAAGAACAGCGTCAGGCCCTGGGGAAGTGTGATTTTTGCTGTTTCCCACACTTGGAAAGTGACCAGCCTTGCCGCACCTACCACGGTGAGGCTGCGCCCCCAGAATCTTAAGAAATTTTTTACGTTAAGTGTTCCTACGTAAACGGTATTAATTGTTACTTAGTTTCTAAGATAAGTGTAGTTCAAAGGAGCAGTCATGACTCGTCTGACTTACAGGGGCAACAAGTATTACCAGGAGGCGTTCCTTGAGCAAGATCTTCAGGATTGGAACCATCGGCATCGTCCTTCACTTTGGCTGCGCTATCGAGGCCGCAAGTACCGCCCTGTTCAGGTTGGGGGTCAGTATTCGAAGGAATTGAACAAGCTTCAGACATCTGATTCTCTCTGAGTTTCATTACTCTAACTGAGGATAGCCATCAGTAAAAATATTTACAGATATTTTGATCGGTGGCTATTTTTTTAATAAGTTCATCACGCTTTTTATGGTTTTCAGGGAGTGAGAACCAAGCATCTTTGTAGACTTCGGCCATCAATGCATCTTTAGCATCACACCGTGAGCCTTTAGATTGTTTTGCTTCTGCCATGTGATTGAAGGTAAGTAATGAGATAAGAAATGAAAGGGGAAGCCAGTTCATTTGCTCCTACCAGAACCTTAATAATGCTAGACCCAGTGAATTGCAGCTAGTCCTGTGTGCAAAGTGGCACTGACCGTACCTTGAATTTAGCCAGTTTGTTGATTTAGCAGTGTTAATTTTTCTGTTGACTGCTTCTCAATTTTAAACAAATGCTTAAGAAGGCCTTAGCCAGTCTTGCAGCCCTGGTTGCTTCTTCCCCCGCTGCTTTCGCTGGACCTTACGTCAATTACGAAACAAATGTATCCTTTGCGGGATCTGATTACACTGCAAGTCTCCATGAGCTGCACTTTGGCTTTACGGGAGCTACTGATTACATTGACTACTACGTGCAAGCAGGACCTGCTGTGATTGCAGTGGATGCTGATGACACTGAGCTCGAACTGTCAGGTAAAGCCGGTCTCAGCGCTCCCATCTCTGAAAAGCTGGATGCATATGGCGAGCTTTCTTTCCTGACTGGCGAAATTGACACCGGTTATGGTGTAAAAGGCGGTATCACTTACTCTTTTTGATAGTAACTAAAACCTGGGCTTCACACACCCAGGTTTTTTTGTGTGTGCTCGATTTATTATATGTAAATGGCACAAGAAAAAGGCAAGTATACGAAGCCCGGTTTGCGTGAGCGGATTAAGAACCGCATTATGGCCGGGTCAAAAGGCGGCAAGCCTGGGCAGTGGTCTGCTCGTAAGGCTCAGATGCTAGCCAAAGCTTACAAGGAGAAGGGTGGAGGATATAAAGGTGGCAAGAGTGAAAAACAGAAAGATCTCAAACGCTGGGGTAAAGAGAAGTGGATGACTCGAAAGGAGTATGAGAAGAAGAAGGATGACTGAAGTCCACTCAAAAATTGACGCGATCATCGGAGAGCTTGAGAAGGCCTCGAGGACGCATGCTAACCAAGCCAAGAAACTTGGTGTGATCTTGGCCACGCTTAAGAAAGCAAAAGAGAGCTGACATGGCGGACAAAGCAATTGAACCTGGTAAGAAGTCAACTGAGCGTTACCTTCCTGAAAAGGCATGGGCTGCTATGTCAAAGGCAGATCGCAAGAAGACTGACGATAAGAAGAAACGTGAGAGCCGTAAGGGTAAGCAGTTCGTAGAGAATACAGATACTGCACGAAAAGCTCGAAAGGCTGTCAGTAAAGCTGAAAAGAGAAAGATGGGGCAAAGTTGACACGTTTAAAGTAAGACATCTTTTTCACTAAGGGAATGAAAAAGTTTCTTGCTTCAGTGTTGGCAGCAGCCGCAATCGCTACGCCTGTCTTGGCAGAGGACAAAGTCAAAGCTTGGCGCAGCTTCGATTCAGTTGGCTGCATGATGCTCAAAGAGTGCACTGAAGGAGTCAGACAGCTCAAGAGTTGGGCTGATCTTGGTCCTGAATATGAGATGGCTGCAGCAGAACTTGATGAGATTATCCAAGCGATGGATAAGGTTGGGGCTGCTGTGTATCTCGCAGATGAAAAATACTTCGCTTTCCGTATGCGCGGTGTTTATGACGTGCGAGGCAACAGCATGTTCCTCAATGAGTTCTACATTGATCAACCAACGAAGATGATCCAGGTCATCAGGCACGAAGGTTGGCATGCTGCTCAAGATTGCATGGCCGGCACGTTGGACAATACCTTCACTGCCTTAATTCACCCAGAAGAAGCGGTACCTGATTGGATCCGACGCGGCGCAGAGAGGACCTATCCGAAAAAGGTTTTGCCCTTCGAAGCTGAAGCCATGTGGGCAATGTATGTCGAGAACAAGACTGTTGAAGCATTGAAAGTTTGTGGTAGCCCACAGAAAATGTGGGAGCATTACACACCTACACCCTTGACCGGAGAATGGTTGAAAAAAGAGGGTTTCATGTGAATCAAAAGTTAGGTCAACAGGGTTAAAGTAGTGGAGTTGTAGATAAAATTATGCTGTCTTCAAAATATCGCTTGCGGTTGGAATACATCTGCAAGCGAATAGCGGATGGTCACGAAGTTCAGCTTGAAGATATGATTTGGGCGGACAAATTAGCTAAAGCAAATCGATCTGCAGGAGAAATGTTACGCCGAGCTCGCCGCACAGCTAACAACCCAGAAATGCAAGAGGGTGATATGGATGATTTTTTAAATAAAATGGACCTGGGAGACCCAGATCCAATGCGTCACAAAACAAGTTTTGATTCGGTTGAGCAAATCGCTGAGTGGTTTCATGACGAGAAACCTAGCGATTGGCGTCAACGAGATTAAGCACAGTCAGTGATTGGCCCACCATGCAGCCATGCGTTGCATGTTCTTGCTGCTGCGCATTTGAATTTGAAAAGCTGGCAATAACCTAGGTTTGCTAGATCCTGTACGTCATAGGGATCTGCTGCTTTGGTTTCATTGATTCCTTCGATCATGCAGTCGAGTATCTTTTGTGTTTGGTCAAAGGCAGCGCAGTTACCGCACAAGGCTGTCTTAACAGTTTCTACATCACTATTCCACAGTTCTGCCTTGTCCTCCCAGAACCCAGGATCTGGAGCACTAGGGTTCAAGGGACCATACCCAAAGTTTTTAATGGTCCAGTCTCTGTTTTTGATGTTCTCCTTGATATCTGTTGTAGCAGATGGACAACTGTCACCCACAGCACTAACAGTTTTACCCAGAAGAATCGCAACCTTTGGATTTTCGTTCACTTGTCGGTACCTTTGGTAACTTCAATCTTTTTGAGGATTGATCCAAGCTCGTCGTAATCATCCCCGTAACAGTTGTTCTGTGCCAGGTGGTGCTGCCTGCTACGAACCACCGTGTAGATCATGTCTAATTCGTGGTTCGTAAAGTGTGTAGCCAATTTACTCATCAATCACTACCTCTTTTAAATAGTCGTTAAACCCACGGGAAAAGCACAGTGAGATAAAAGCCGACTGTGTAGTGCCTCGTGGCAGTAACCCTAACTCAACAAGGCTGTCGAGGGTTGACGCGATTAACAAGCGCTCTGTGTTGCTTTTGATCAATGGGAAAAAACGCTGAACACTCTCTGTTTCAGGCATAACCTTGTTCCGGCTTCGTAATATTCTAAAGCTGTGTGTTTTTTTACTCAGGAGTTGTTTTCGAACAACAAGAATTTCTTCACGTCTTTATCTCTGGCCTCGACCAAGCTACCAATCATCTTCAATTTTTTTTCTGCGTTGAGGGCGCGGGTGCTCCAGTAAACGAGGTGACGATTAGTTTTGTCCAGCTCGGTTTCTAGTGCAGTTTGAAATAAAGCAGAAGGACTAATGCTGACATCTGATTCCTTCCATTTTGTGTGAAGGGCTTCAGGAACTGAGACGCTTAGAACTACTGCCACGGCATAAAAAAACATGCTACCCATAAGATAGCATGCTCTTCTTATTTGTATTTTCAGCCAGGGATTGTCATCCTCAGGTCATTCGTTACCATCACTGGCATCGGTTCACTGACACACAAAGTACTGGCCACGCGAAGATCATTTGCAAAGTCTTCGGCTCTATCAAAAGAGGAGAAGTGCGCGGCATGCGCGTCTTGATCCACGTGGTACACGAGCACCACCCAGGAGGAAATCGGAGCCTTCGCCATTCGTATATTTGGCTGCCTTATTACATTAGCAACCTAACTTTGCCAAACTACAAAAACATTCTTAAGCCAGTGGACCCTAGACCACGAACGGCCCTGACTTGTAGTAAACCGATGGGTTGTTCTGCACGAAGTCATCGGCCTCTTCATGACTTGTGATTTTTACCACCTCACTGCGTCCAGTGGTGGAGTTTTGGCTTAAAACTGCCCATGCCAAATGGATTGACCGGCCTTCTGAATCAACTGCTTGCATTGCAGATATCTCGCTCGCGTATCTCATTATGCGGTGAATAAACTTGCAGAGTGCAAGGACCAGACCAAAGAAAAAACCATTGCTACCACTGGAGTTTGACCTCCGTAAGGTAACAATGGCTGCAGAAGAAGATCCTAAAAGATCTTTAAGGATTAGAACATCAGATCATCGTCCTCGAAAAGGAGAGAATCGTCAGGAACGACCGTCACTGGGGAACCGAGAATGAGGCTGGCAGCAACGCTCTGAACGAGGTTGTGATGCGCTTCATCGGGATTGATGAGAGCCCGTGCTGCAGCTGCCTGCTGCATATCCCTTAGCTGGTTCATGGGCGTGAAGAGGGCCATGGCCTAGGTTCGGATTACCCTATCAGGATACATCGGAATCGCCGAACTGGTCACCTGCCTTGAAGTTGTTTGGTACAAAATATTCAGGTTCGAAATTGTACTTAATATTGTCGATCACCTCAAGGGTCTGGTCGAGTTGCAACTCCTGCTCTCCGTGGATCGTATCTAAGAACACAGCATCGTCCATCAGGTCCTCAAGACATCTATATGCAGTCTCAAGCGTCTCAACGATGGACTTATAACGCTTAGCGAGGCTAGGGTCTTCCTTCATTGATTTGATGGCGTAGGTGTGTAAATTCATCTCAATCAGTTTAATTTAGTAATCCTAGTCTTCAGCTTCAGGGTCGTTGTATTCGACCGAAAATCCGTAAATATCTCCAGTCACTTCGTCTTTCTCTACTAGCACCTCTCCTTCGCTCTCAAGGAAGTCATAGTATCTGTATAAGGCGTCCATTTCTTTACTGAATGCGTCCGCCATTCGCTCTTCTTTCCAATCGAGCCAGTCGTTAAAGCAGTGTTCTCTGGTTTTCTCGACCCATTTGTTATTGGTCCAGCGCAGATCGTAGTCCACCAGCATATCTGTGATCTCGTAAGCGAGAGCGTAGAGTCTGTTGTAAGTCATAGGTTCAGGTAATTACCTCTATTCTGCACTGCACATGCTGAAGTTATGATATTAGTATCTATCGCTACAGAATCATGAACTTAGCTTTTATTACTTACATGCAGGCCAAAAAGCAACGCCTGGCTCGTGAAAGCAACAAATACAGCATGGCTGTCATGCAGGACATGAGAGAAGGACGTAAGATGGCTTGCAGAGTCACTAACACTTGCGACAAATGCGAAAAGCTAAACCACTGACCCTCGAACAAGTCAACGAACTGGCGGATGAGTTTTTCCCTCAGTTCAATGCTATCCACGATCGGATGCCTGAAGGTTCCTCTGCAGTAGATACGTTAGCTGTTTGGGATAAGATTGCTGCCCTGGCCGGGGCAAAGAAAGAAGATCAGCCCAAGAATTTTGTGGGCTTCTCTAATGACAAAGTTTTTGTGGACTCGCCTGAAGCTGCGTTGCCACAATTTAATTACGTGGATTTCTATTCCGCTTCTTCTCCAGACACGCTTGTTTTAGGTTGATTATTTTCCTGGGACGGTCAGAGTGTAAGTAAAGGGATCGTCTTCGAACCTGCTTACCAGTGACCGTCCGACATCTGTGACGGCAGCAGCGCCTGCGATATCTTTCATAGAATATCCAGGCACATCGTCTTCTCGTCTACCGAGAAATGCCTCAACGGCTCGTCTTGCCATGCCTAACGAGGGTCGATCTGGACGTTTATATTCTGTCTTAGCGCTAACAGGACCTTGGATTGGTTTTTCTTTACGATCAGCATCTGCGTATGTGAAGTCATAATCCTCTGTAGTTGAATATGTCCCATCGGGATTTTTTGTAAAATAAGCAGATCCAAGCGATGTTCCCGATGATTCAAGGGGATTACCCTTGTCAGTGCCTGCTTGACTGGCGAAGATAATTTTTCCTTCGTCCATTTTTCTCAGCATGCTACGGTACTGAGCAAGCCGGTGATTGTTCATTTCTCGTTGATAACGCATGTCTGCTTCATTCAGACGACGTCCTAAATAAGGATCGATTGGTAATTCCTCCCCCGCCTTCAACTTTGCAAGATTATTTTCAGCATCTTCAATTGCAAACGCGGCATCTTGTTCTTGTTGTCGCAATCGAAATCGTTGTGTGCCAGTGAGTGCATCCGCCTGTTGCACCATTGATCCGAGGCCTTGTTTATAACGATCGCTAAATTCTAGATTTTCATCCTTTAACCCTGTGTAGTAACGCCCAAGTAGGTTTGCAGAGGTAGGCAATTGATTCATCACAGAACCAAGCATGTTTCGCTGCCCTTCACCAAGATTTTGAACAAATTTTTTAAGGTAGGGTCGTGCTTTAGCTGCAGCCCCAACTCCCATATCGACTATGTTTGCAAGATCTTCTTCAAAAGTGCGTTGATTTGGATCAGCAAAAGGC
>BCSF01000776.1_pt1 | contig 11555 bp, 23 predicted proteins | sample 1016431 | NCBI WGS metagenome assembly BCSF01 (sample SAMD00045685;SAMD00045686;SAMD00045687;SAMD00045688;SAMD00045689;SAMD00045690;SAMD00045691;SAMD00045692;SAMD00045684;SAMD00045690;SAMD00045691;SAMD00045692;SAMD00045684;SAMD00045685;SAMD00045686;SAMD00045687;SAMD00045688;SAMD00045689, study...
TTCTTTAAGTCCTGCGGCTTTGCAAGCCTTGAGGCGCATATTACCCCCAAGTACGACCATATCGGGGTTTACTACGATTGGTCGCGCTTCGAGCATCTCCGGAAAGGTCTGGATGCTTCGAACGAGTTTCTCAAACTTGTCTTCTTTAATCGTCCGCGGGTTGTTCGGGTTCTCCCGAATCTCCGAGAGCTTCGTGAGCTTGAACGATGACGGCTTCAAGGGTTTGTCTAAATTCGACATTGTGAACAGCTAAAGTTAGGAGGAGGGTTGCGGGATCTGGCCCCGTATGGAGTCGCACTACTTCGGCGTTCTCCGTAATTAAGAGGAAGTTCTTCGCGTGGAGGAGGGCTTTACGTGCGTTTCTCATATTCTTGGATTGCTTCAAATATACGCAAAGCAACTTGAGGGACTATTGCGTTTCCGTATGCTTTGATTGATTCTCTTCGCCATTTTGGAAAGGTAATACCGTCCAGCCTTTGGGAAATCCCATCATCTCTTCCACAAAGTGGGGGTTCAGTTGGGAAGGTTTCCCAGCCTCTTGCGCCATTAAGTGGTTGAGTTCGCTTCTCCTGGTCGGCTCGTTCTCCGGTCGCTCTTTCTCCGTTCCTGTGTTCCAACAGCTCGCCGTCGGTGTCGGGAGAATCCCCTGAAAATCCATCCAATCCATCAGCCCGTTGGGTCTGTTCGCGCCGTTCTTTCGAGAGGCCATTGTTTCCGCGCCCGTTTCCTTTAATTTCTTTACCCGTTCGGGGTGGTGTATTTCCGAGGCTATCGGTGTCGGGAGAAAGTTGCCGTAAAGTATCTGACTCTTTAGGCTTCCGAATTGAGTTCCGTTCTTGTATCCGTTCTTCTCCGCTCTCTCCCGCATCCTCTCCGGCGGTTCGTCCGTCATTACGCTCGTTGGCGTGAGCAACAAACCACACTCGGTCGCGTCGGTGGGGAGCGTTGACGGCACAAGCGCCAAGTATAAACGGTTGTACGGAGTACCCACAAGTTTCCAAGTCAGCGCACACCTCTTCGAAAACCAGCCCCCCGTTCCAATTAACAAGCCCGCGAACGTTCTCTCCCACGATCCAACGGGGTGAACACTCTCGAATAACTCTAAGCATCTCTGGCCACAAGTGGCGTTCGTCTTCCTTTCCTTTTCGTTTTCCTGCGGTGCTGTAGGGTTGGCAGGGGAATCCTCCTGTAAGTATATCAATTCGTCCAGCGTAAGTTGCCGCGTTGAATTCTTTGATGTCTCCATATTGTTTGGCGTTTGGAAAGTGGTGCTTTAGGACTTTGCGCGGGAACTCTTCCCACTCGCAGTTAAATAGGTTATCCCAACCCATCCATTCGGCGGCGAGGTCGAAGCCACCGATTCCGGAAAAGAGGCTTCCGTGTTTCACGGGTGGATGATTCTGCCCTCTACGTCTCTCGCTATGGTTTCGAGCCATTCGCGGTCGTAGTGGGTCATATTGTACTCCCTTCGGTGGAGCATCCGGAGTCCTGGAGTTTGTCCGATGGCGTCGAAGTATTGCTTCTCTTCGAACTTCTCTTTTTTCGGTAGCTTCATAAACTCCCGGATGTTGTGCGCTATCTCTTCGCGTTCTTCTTTCGTGTAGCTCATTCCTGCGTCTCTTCTTTCCAAATGGCAGAACAGACCGCAACGCGTTGGTCTGGATCGGGGAAATCTCGCTTTGTAACTACCGCGTTAATACAACGGTGCATGAATTGGTAGCGGTTTTCGCCTTTGTTGGGTTTAGGTAGTGGCATCTTTTAAGAGTTGTTTCAGTTCGTTTAACATCCGGCGGTTACACGAGGAGCATTGCGAGGCTTTCGTATTTGTTCCGGTTGCCTTGCTGTACAGTTCGGCGAGGTCGCCGTTGGTGGCTTTGGTTGGGTTCTCGATTAGTTTCCGGATCGCGTCGAGGTCGCTTTCTTTTATCTCCGCTTCCCATTTACCAAGCGGGCAGGAGGCTACCTTTAACCGCGTCTTCGTGGGCATATGGCAGCCGCATAACTTGGAATCGGTGAAGGCTTCCGTTACTAAAGGCCCGCAACTCTTCGTGGATTGTACGAAGTGTTCGCAGCCTTGGCAAATAGTGAGGCGATCAGTCCTTTTCTGTCCGGTTACGAAGAACATCTTTTAAGGTTTTTCGGGTGAGGTGTAGTGAGCGATATAAGGTCGATTCTCCAATGCCAGACCGTCGAGATATTTCAGCCATGTTCCATCCGCTGAGATATAGTCCGAATACTGTTCTATCGAACCATGAGAGACGGTCGAGAATGAGTTGGAGTTGTTCTCTTTGGAGTGCTTTGCTCCAGTCGGTTTCGGTTGCTTGTTCTTGGGGTTCATTATCGTTTGTTTTATAGAGTTCCTTAAATTTTCCGCGTGTCGCTTCGAAGTACATCGCCTTTACAAAGTACCCGAAGGGGTTTTCCATATATCGCTTATCTACGCAGCGGAGATAAACGTGGTGTACAAGGTCGGTCGGGTCGTCCGTCCATCGTTTGGCAACGTGGAGGAGTTTCGAATAGTTCCGCGTTAAGAACTTATTCCAATCCTCGGTGTGCCTTGATTTCATTTACTTTTCTCCTGTAGTATCGGCACTTCTCCTCCAGTTCTTCTACCGTCCATTTCTTCGTTTTGTTGCTCTCGATGAGGATAGCTTCCGCCGTTCCTTCGCCGTATTGCTCATCGAGTTTCTTTCCAAAGACGTATTGCTGGCCTCCGGTCATGTTACATTGTTTGCACTGAAATTGGCAGTTCTCCTCCTTCCATCGCGTAGCGAGCTTCGCCCGCGTGATGAAGTGCCCGCAATCGACCTCTTTGTAATGCCGTAAACGCCCGCACGTGTAGCAATGTCCCCACCCTTCTTCGTTGGATCCACGCAAGCGGATGAACTGCGAGAAGATGGAGTCAAGTTTCGCTTTTGTCTTCGCTATTCCCATTCTTTCCCGGAATTAAAAAAGGGTTGTTCTTCATTCTCCAAGCGAGCTTTGCCGCTTCTGCATCGTACTCGGGGACGTTGGTTGGGTTGTCCGTGCCTCGTGTTACGTGCTGGTGTTGTCGTTCGAGAATCGGGGCGCGTTCCTCCTCGTGCTTCGTGATGCAATCGCGAAACTCCTGCATCTTCAGACGCTCGTAGAAATTGCCGTAATACCCTGTTCTCATGCGCTGACAAATTAACTTCAATTCCTCCAATTTCAAAACGGGGAATACCTCGAAGATCATCTCCGCGCATAGGGCTACGTCTTCGAAACTCTGCAGCGTCTTCTTCATCTCGAGCTTGTCCACCGTTTCTTTAATCATTGAGATAACCGCCGCCCTGGTCGCTTCCGGCATAACGCGGAGCGCGGTTTTGATGTTTGTTCCTTGCTCCCAACATTCTTCGGGCGTGTACTTAAATAATCCCGTTTTGGATATAGTTGTTAAACTCATCTCTGCTCGGGCCTTTTGGAGTTGCCTTCTTTGGTCGAGGGAAGATTCCTTGCCATTGGTTTGCGATAGCCAGTTGGATCGCTTCGATTGCTTGTTGTTCATCTCCGTTTGTTTCGTTGTGTAGTTTATGGAGCGCGGCCAATTCTCCGCGCCGCGTGTACTTCTTAATTTTTCGTTCTCTGCGGTCTTCTTTCCATTCGCTCCAAATATCTGCGAATCGTTCGGAATCCCAAGGGAGAACGATCGCCTCTTCTTTAGAATGTTCTTTAACTTGTTCTTTAACTGTATTAATAGAGGTACTATTTTTACGGTCTGCCGGAAACTTTTTTACGGTCTGCCCGTAAAATTCTTTCCTTCTGCCCGTAAATATTTTACGGTCTGCCTGATAAGTTACTTTCCTCCTGCGTCCGTCGAACTCGATTTTAATAAACCCCATACCCTCCAATTTCTTGAGGGCTTTGGAAATCGTAGGCCTGGAAACCTTGTACTCTTCCTGTATGGTTTCGTTGGACTTGTAGAAGGCTTTTCCTTCGCCCGTAAACGAATCGATTTCAGCTAGGAGGGCTTTCTCGGTTAAGCTCAACTCGGAGTTCAACCAAACTTCCTTCGGGATCCATACCCCTTTGAATTCTCTTTCCATGCTCCAAAGATGAAAAAAAAGGGGGCTAAAGCGCCCCCTCTTCTTCACAGATTAAAACCTCTTCGACGATTTCGGCGTAGTTGGCTCCGGTTTGCTGGCTTATCTCGGGGATGTGCTTAAGCATATTCCGAGGGCGCAAACTGCACCAGCTTCGCACCGTGGCTCCGGTTACTTCTAGTTGGTACGCTGCCTTTTCGAGTGAACCGTAGTTCCTCACGAGAAACAATTTAATATTATTCATAGCGTTCGAATTTGAATGCGCCCCACAGGAACGACTTCTTAACTACTACCCGCTTCGGTAAAACGCCCGTAGAAGCGTTTTGAGAGGTCTTCCTTGTATTTTCTACGTTCGCGATAGGGGTAACCTTATCTTTATCAGGAATAAGCCCTTTTTGGCGCATATTTCGACGCACCGCGTAAACGGTATTATGGTTCACGTTTATATCCCTGCACACGTCTTTCGGTCTCGCGTTAGGATTCTGAGCGAAATACTGCTCTACCTTCTGCGTTTTTGTGCCCTCGTACTTTCTTGGAACGTGTTTAAGGTTGTATCTCTCTCCGTTCCAAACGTGCTTCTTCTTCAGGATCAGCCAGCGGTTCTTCATAGATTTTAAATCGCGGCCTTGCAGGTTGCGCATCTTTCGCCATTGAATTACTCCCGTTGAACCAACGTTGCGGTTGATAGCTTGCACCAACAAAACGTCTTCGTAGCTGCTGTATTCTCCCTTCTTCATAGCTTAGAGATTAAGGTGTCCCGTAACTTCAAAAGCCATTCCGCCGCCTCGACAATTTTCTCCGGATCGCTCTCCTGGTTGATGGCGTGTCCGATTGCCCACGAAGCGTCGATGCGCTTTTGAATGTCCGGGCTTTGTCCGCCGCCTTGGTTAGGGGTGAACCCCGGCTTAGTGAGTTTCATACGCGGCCCCCACTTACTCGGAGTGACTTCGTACTCTACCTCATCGCCGACGTTCCATCGGTCTATGGTCTTCGCGGATACTTCTCCGCTTGAACCGTCTTCGAGTCCTATCTCGAACTTAAACATAAGGCCGTTGCGACCTTCATAGGTGCCATTCGGTTGAATGGACTTTATTTTACTTGTTCCCATTTTGTTTGGTTTTGGGGGTTAAAGATTTCTTTTTCTTCGCTTGAATGCGTTTTACATCTGCGGGCAATTTAGGCTTTCCCAATGGTTTGAAGTTTTCAAAGTCGGAAGACCAACCGTTACCAACCGGAAACCAACGTTTCTCCTTGTTCTTGCACTCCAGCAATTCGTATTGTACCTGAACTACAATCGTTGATTTATTCTCTTGATCCATCAACTCCTTAGTTGCCGGGTTACTAACAATGAATTGTGCAAACTGCTCGATACCTCTTTGCAGTTCTTTCCGTTCGGGAGTGTGCCTCTTCATTGCTTGCGCTTCGTGTAATGCCGAACAAGATCTGCGGCGAGGTTGTCAATTAACCGGCGGAAGCGTTGCTCTTCTGCGAGTTCTTCCTGCCAGTGGTTAAAGTTCTGCGTTGGCTGCACGTGAACGCTGCTCTTAACGCATACGGGCTTTGCCCATTGCTTTCTTTCTGAATTCATTATTAATATATCGTTCGAGGTTCGTAATTGAGGACTGGACTTCAAAGAGCAGGCGGTCGATTTCTTCCCCTTCAAACTCCTTCTGCGCCCATCCGTAAAACTTCTGCACGTCTTCGCGTAATTGTTCCATTACAGTATACGGGTTTGAAGGTCGTTCTTCAGTTTAATCATATCAATATCGAGGTAGTCCGAAATGTGGATTTCGGATATGTCGATTTTACTTGCTCCCCCTTTGCAGAGAAAGACGCGCTCGATAGTGATTGGGGTAAAGCGTGGGCCGTTAAGCTCGCAGTTCTTAGACTGGCCTTCGAGGGTGGGTTGGTCGTATGGCTTACGACGGAAGTAGACCTCAAGAGTCATCGAGTCGATGAGATCCACGTGGATTGATTCAAGTAGTTGTTCCATTGTTTAAATCGTTTGTTGAGGCAATGTTCAAACAAAAATCCCTTAAATCCAAATTTTCTTTTAAAATGTCAAAAAAAAAGAGGGAAGCCCCGTTGAGCCTCCCTCCCATCAAACGATAAACTGATACAACCAGAACAAACTGGAGCTCGAATATACCTCTACTTCTGAGAAGAACCAAAGTAATAGTTAACGACCTGCCCCACGAGCGTACCTTCTGCAAACCCGAGGATGTGAAAGAATATCTCTTTATCCTCTACGCCCGCCTTTGCCCATACGACCATAGTAATACCGATGATCATTGCAGCCATTCCAACAAAGGACTGCATCCAATCGCGCTTTTTTAAAACGCGAACCATCTCCACTTCTCTTTCCCGTGCGCTTGCGCGATCCGCGTTCTCGTATTCTGCGAGCAGGAGTCGCGCTTGCTGTTTCTCTTCTTCGCTTTCCGTAGTGGCGTCAATTAACGCGCCTATGGCTTTGAGCGCGTCGCCTCCTGGTACGACTTCGCCGATAGCCTCGAAAGCCTTGGGGGCTTTGTTTCGAAACCACGCTCCGAGCTTGGTGTCTTTGAGTTTCTTCTTCATAGTTCCATTAATACGTTAAAGGCGGTATGCCCGCCAATTACCACTCCGCAACCAATCGCCTGTTTTTTAAAGTGCTTCGCGTATGCCGCCGCGTAACTGTCCCGGTCGATACCACAACCCACCTGCATACCGAAGAGTTTGAAATTGTTACCTACCATCCACTCGACGTAGGCTTGTGTATGGATGTGCCCTTGCACGGTGGATTGAAAGTCGTTCTTTGCTTTGGTTCGTGCCGTGCCTCCTTCGCCGTGGACGTATTGAACCCCGTCGTATTCGATACGCTCAACCCAATTCCACGAAGTACCGAGAACCTCGTTGTAGTCCTTTATCCATTCTTTCGGTACAGCAGAACTAAACGCCTTCCGCATTATGATACGATCGTGATTCCCGATAACTACATCCGCCTCGGGAAACGCCTCCGACCACGATTCTACGTGTTCAATCGCTTGTGCGAGTTCATACGCTCCGCTCATACCGTTGGGATCCGTTTCGTGGTAGCTGGCGTAGTGGTTATCGATTATGTCGCCAATGAAGACGACTTGATTACAGTAGTGACGTTCGTAGGTATCCACGCAAAACTCGAGATAACCGTCCAACTCGAACGGGCAATGCAGGTCACCGATAACGAGAATCCGCCGTTCTTTACTCTTCAGGTTTTGAAGGGCTTTAAATTGGCGGGAGGTGAGGCGGGGTCGTGGCATTTAATAAACCCAGATGCGGTGTTGAGGTTTGTTTGTGTCGAGGTCTACGTGTATGAAGTTCGGCGCGATTCCTATTCTCGTGAACCCCACCTCCTGGAGCGCGTCGAGGATGATGAATCGGCTTCGGCTGTCCGTGCAGAAAATATCCGCTGCTAAACCTAAAAGGTGAGAAGAGTTCCTCGAAGCGTTATAACCCTGCTTTATTAACGATTGATTGTGAGAAACCGTGCGAAAGCCCGACGTTATAACGAACGGAATCCCCGCGCAATCTCGAGCTTCATCCAACATTGCAAGAAAGTCGGGATCCATCATTTCTCCGCTGTTAGGCTGGTCAGGAGAACTGAATTCGTCAAGGGTGAAATATCTCATTTCTCTGCGAGCATTAATTCGATTTTGTGGACGGCCTTAACGACCTCCTTCATCATCTCTTTCAATTCGTCCTTGTCGGACTCCACGCGGATAATACGCCCCTTCAACTTCTCAATCTCGCGGTTTAGGTTTACCCATACCGCTACTATCGCGATTGCGCTGGGGAGGAGTAGAAGGATTATTTCTGTCGAGGTCATCGAGAAACTTTTTCAGTAGGGTTATATTCTCTTTTCGGCTTTTTCTCATCCGAAGTATGCTTTTAAATCTACCGGAAGCGGGTAGGTAGTGCCTCCGCTGATCGTCATTCCGCTTTGGAAATAGTACGCCGGCTGTGGCCACATATCCGCGCCCGTGTTACTGTTGTACTCCGGGAACAACGACAGGTTATTGCCGAGGTATTTCTCAAGGCGGTACGAGAACAATTGCGCGTCTTGTCGCGCCCGCCCCCCCCCCCGGTGTAAATCGTCCGGGGAGATGGCTTGCGTGTCTTCTGAGACCCTCAAAACGAGCGAGCCGTTATCCATCTTCACGTACAGCGAAGGGATAAGTTCAACCATCGTCCACCAGAGGGTGGCCTTACGAACGTACGAATCCATCAACGTAGCGTAATCGCCCGACAAAGAAGAACCGGAAATATCGCTTTTGAGCTTCTCGAGTAGATCCGTCCCCAAATAGAGTTGGATATACTTATCCTGTGCGAGGATGATAGACGGCACGAGGTACGCGTCCTCAATGCTTCCGTTAATATTGGTAATCCGCTTGTTGTAGTCCGGATTAACGAAAAGGACTTTTGCTGTTAGGGCCATTTATGGAGGGTTGATATAGCCTTTGTTCGGCATAGTGTTAGGGGTCTGAGAAATACGCGGGTCTTGTCGCGGAATCTCGTTCTCTTTCCGCTCTTGCAACGGTAAACGGTTGATAATACGCCGCGCTTCAGCTACGGAAATGTTTTCGTTGTTACGTCGGAGGTAAGTGCGACGAATCCAACGGTGCTTGCATTGCGCCCCGCCTTTCCAAAGTAGCAGGTCGTAAGTGTTGCTTCCGCCTGGCCCAAATCCGGGATTTACCGCACGAGCAGAAGCACCACCAAGTGAAGAGGGCCAATTCGGGCCAACAATATCTTCTCTACGATATACGCGCTTCGCCTTCATCATTTTCTCGCAAAACTCCCGCTCCGGGTTTGGGTTGCCATCGTAGGTGTAACGAATTTTTATAATGTCGTTGTCGAGTTCCGAAGAAGCCTGAGGTTTAGAACTTGGAACGGTAGCGAATGCCCACAAAGCATCTTGACTTTGTTCGGTTTCTGCGTCGAAATCTCTTTCATCAATAAGTTCCCATTCTTCCTCGTTCATCTCTTCGCCTTGTTCAATCAACCAATCGGCGGCCTCAATATTTAATTGAATCTCGTCGTTTGAAAGACAGCACTTATCGTCGGACAGTGTCACCAAAGAACTCTGAAGCCCTGACGCATTTAGAAGCGTTTTAACGGCCTCCTCTACTACTTGTCGAGCGGGACGTATTACGTTCTTTTCGAATAGCTCTGCGGACTCTGCAAGCTCGCCTCCGCCGCCCAACTTACCCGGTACAGCAACGCCGAACATTTGAGGCGACGTAACACGGTGGCCGACCATAATCTTGGCGGTGACTTCTTCCGAAAGGAATTGGTACTGGTTGTGAGCGTCGGACAATTGGAACGGCTCGAAGTCGGGCTTCCTCTCGGGATCGTCGGAATACGTTACGATAAACTTCCCGGCGTTGCCCGCTCCGCTCAACTGCCTCTCGATGTCCATCCGGATACGGTTGCGCTCTTCTTGCGGTGGAATCCCGTTCTTGAAGTGAATCGAGAACGAAGGACTCATCCCGTTCTGGATGTTGTTAATATGGTAAATCGAAATCTCCTTGTCGAGTTCGATGTAGTTAATCGAGCCTACGTAATCCGGCTTCGGGTAGTAAAACGACCCCGGGCTAAACGGCTTTACGTAGAGAATTTGCGTAGGAAACTCGACGTTCATTTCCTTGTGGAAGCGGTGAATTTCTACGGGTTCCTCGCGCTTATCGCTCCAGTCCTTCGAGTAATAATACGTTTCTACAATCTCATCCTCGTTTACAAAGCCGCTGCGGACGTTCTCGAAGGGAAGGTGAGATACGTTTGCAATAGTAGTTCGGTCGAGACTCCAATTTACCTCGAGGGCGAAGCCGCCTTGTATCTTAAAATCCAAACAAGCCTTGCGGAGTTCGTCGTTCAAGTTCCATTGGTCAAAAGCCAACCGTCCCTCCAAATCGGAAGCGTCGAAGCCTTCGCCAAAAATCATCATCGCAATGGAGGTAACCAAAGCGTTGTGAGTAGCAGAAGAATGGTAGAGATCTACCAGGTATTGTGGGAAGAGGTTATCGTCGCCGTAATTGACGAACCCTTCTCGGTTGGGCGTTTCGCGATACGAACGCTCCTCGTACTTGCTGAGTTGTAAAATTTCCATTACTGGTAATAAATAACGTTATCCGGAATGGATATAGAAGGAATGTCGTACCCGGTCTCTCCGGTTACCGTAAGCGTGCCGCGTTCAATTAAGCCCTCTACGCTCGCATCGGAAGGGCTGAGGTTTGTACTTGAGTTCTGCCCGTACACGTCGTACGTGTATTGGCCCGATTGCGTAAGATAGACGCGCCCGGCAGTACCTAGCGGCTGGTTAGTATAAACCGAAAGCTTCGTATATCGGGCGTTATCTGCATCGACATTACCAACCATCGCAAAGGTCTCTTAGCTTGCCATGCTCGTAAATATAACGAGATAATGAGTAAACGAATCGAAGTCCTTCTTGGCCTCTTGAAGCGTGAGGTAAATGAACTGTTCTTCGGAACTATTGGGAGCGAGTGTAATCATATCGAAAAAGAAAAGGGAGGACTAATGCCCTCCCCCGTCCTGTAACCTGTGAACCAAACAAAAATGAAATCAGGATCCAGCCGTGAAGGTGATATTCGCGTCCGAAGAAGAAACGAACGGAGCAGGAATAGCCTCCTCTGCTGTCAATTGGATTTGGTAACCGTTGAGGTCGCCCTTCGCGGTTCCCGTGCCGACGGTGCCTCCCGTAGCTTCCGCTCCGGTGGTGTGCCCCATCAACATATAGTTATCGTTGTTGTCTTGGATGATAACGGCGAGACGGCTCTTCAACAAGTCGTAAATCTCTTCGTTATCCGTTGCACCGAGATTCGGCATAGTCAACTCCAAAACTTGAGAGAAGAAAACAGTACCGTTCTCAACGGAGGCCGTAACCGTCTGTTGGAAAGAACCGCTGTTCTTCGTCAATTCAAAACCGTAAACCGTAATCGCTGCGCCTGCTGCAATCACGCCGGAAGTAATTGAACCCCAATCGTCCGCGTCGAACGCTTTGATCCAAACGCGCTTGATTCCTCCGATTTTGTCTTTACAGGGGAAGGAACGCCCTGAAACTGTAATACTACAAGCCATGAGTTAGAGGAATTGTGGGGAGGGATTTAGAGCCCCTCCCCGATTCAATTATGCTGTGCGGTAAGCGAAACCAGCAGAAGCCAAATCAACGACCTGAGTGCCGCCGCTGAACTTCATGATGATACGCGTAACGTCGTCACCAGTAACCGCGCTCAAGTCCAAGACAGACGCTTGGATGTGGTCGGTCAACAAGTCCGTACCGAAGTACAAGTTATCCGCCTTAGCCAAGATAAACGCGTCATTCGGCATACCGGCAGGGGTAATGATGTCGTAACCAGCGTAACGAGCAACCAAGCCATCGTTCAAGAACGGCAACTGGTAAGTAGCTGCAAGAGCTTGGTAGTACAACTGTGCAGAACCTCGGCTCATGAAGATTTTAGC
>BCSF01000777.1_pt1 | contig 11523 bp, 10 predicted proteins | sample 1016431 | NCBI WGS metagenome assembly BCSF01 (sample SAMD00045685;SAMD00045686;SAMD00045687;SAMD00045688;SAMD00045689;SAMD00045690;SAMD00045691;SAMD00045692;SAMD00045684;SAMD00045690;SAMD00045691;SAMD00045692;SAMD00045684;SAMD00045685;SAMD00045686;SAMD00045687;SAMD00045688;SAMD00045689, study...
GGGCACCAGGGGATAAGCCCAAGAAGCTTAGCAAGCAGCAGTCTATTGATGTGCTGGTTAATAAGTACGGGTCAAGTCTGTTTCGCTCGGAGTAAGATGAACTTGCTCCGATAAGGAGTGAGTTATGCCAACTTCATTAAATCTCGACAACGTCACCCAGGCGCTCAAGGAGCATTATAAGCCCTTGACCGTCAAAAACATGGTCTACAAGGACAACCCACTGCTCGCCCTCATGCCTAAGTATGAGCGGTTCGGCGGTGAGAACATGCCTGTTCCAGTTCAGTATGGTATCGCAAACCGACGCTCTGCTGACTTCGCAACCGGTCAAGGTCTGAACACTGCAACTGAGCTTGCACGGTTCGTTCTTACTCGTGTTAAGGATTACTCTTTCGCCAGCATCACCGGCGAAACCATCAAGGCTACTGAAGGCGCAGCGGATGCGTTCCTTAAGTATGCAACCATGGAAATCGACGGCGCTATTCAGTCGCTTACTCGGTCTCTCGCGGTCGGTATGTATGCTGACGGTACCGGTAACATTGGCAAGGGAACTTACACTCTTGCTGACAAAGAGTTTGAGCTAGACAAGAAGGACCAAATTACCAACTTTGAAGTGGGCATGTCCCTTAACTTCTCTCTTGGTTCGGGCAGTGCTGGTGACGCGATTATCGCAAACACCAACCTTACCATCCTCACGGTTGACCGTGACAATGGCAAGTTTACTGTCGACGCATCAGGCTCGCTGAGCAATGCGACATCTTACTTCATCTATCAGCGTGGCGATGCGAAGAACGCAGGGACCAACAAGAAGGTTTCTGGTCTTGAGGCATGGCTTCCTGAAACCGTTTCGGCAGCTGCTTTCTTTGGTCAAGACCGAAGCAAGGATTCAACCCGTCTCGGCGGTATCGCGTTCGATGGTTCTGCTCAGCCAATTGAAGAAGCACTTATCGGCGCGGCAAGTCGTCTCGCTCGTGAGGGTGGATCACCAGGTCACTGTTTTATGAACTTCCAGAACTTTGCAAACCTCGAAAAGGCGCTTGGTTCTAAGGTTGTTTATGACAAAGTAAGCAGCGACGATGCAGACATTGGCTTCCAGTCTTTGACCGTTATCGGACCAAAGGGACCAATTCAAATCATCGCTGACCAGAACTGCACTCCTGACGTTGCCTACATGCTTCAGATGGATACCTGGACTCTTAACAGCCTTGGCGCTGCTCCACACATTCTTGACCTTGATGGCAACCGTATGCTTCGTGAAGCATCTGCGGACGCTTACGAAGTCCGAATTGGTTTCTACGGAAACATTGGCTGCACCGCACCTGGCTATAACGCTCGCATCAAGCTAGCATAAGGAGATTGAAACATGTCTATTTCAGATCCAACATTCTTCGATGTAGATTGTCTTAACCGTGATGTTAAGATGCTCGTAGGCCGTGTGACCATTGGTGGCAGCGGCGTTCCTACTCCCGCAGACCCAGTTCGAGACCTCGGCCTTGGGTGGACTTTGGAAGGTGGTTCAGGGTCGGCAGGCTTTACTCAGGGACAATACAAGCTCACATTGGACAAGACTTATACGGGTCTTGTTCATGCAAGCTTCTCATGCTTTGACATTAGTGGTGGCGGTGTACCGGTAGCTTTTGAGGTAATCTCAGAGGATGTCGATGGCAACAAAGGGATTCGGTTTGATGCGTATCTGGCCAGCGCTCCAGCGGTTGAAGATGACGTGCCGAGCAACAGTGATATTACTTTTTGCCTATATCTCCTGGACGGCGACGTAAGCTAAGGAGGCAAGTTATGGCTAACAGAACTTTTCAAGACGTGCAGGCAGTGCATCGAGAAGTAAAAATTTTCTCGTGTGCTGCACTCTGCGGGTCAGGGACCACGGTAACCTTATTTCAAGGTGACCCTACTCCTGCATCAGGCACTACGCCAGGTGCAATTGGAGCAACAGCAAGCTTCAGCAGCACTGTTCTCACAATTGACCTGACAGACAACTACAACGCTCTTTTAAGTGCGTTTGCGCAAGTTAAAGATCCGGCTGGAACTGGATCTGTCACTCGACTCGTTTCTGTTGCAGAGACAGTTGCGAGCGATGGCAAGGTGTTGTTAACCTTTGATGCTGCACTTACCGAAAATGATGAGGTCTACGTAACGTTGTTCCTTAAGAACACCAGCGTAGAGCGATAATCATGAAGGGCAAGGGCAAAGGTCTTGCGGTCATGATTCTGGAGAAAGCCAAAGGCAAAGATGCTGAAGGCTCTCCGGAAGATGATTACGGCAAGGCAAAAGAAGATGCGGGAAAACGCATGGCTACAGCCATTAAGGAAGACGACGGTGCTGCATTCGTCGACGCACTTGATGACTATCTAGACATGCGTGCGTAAGGAGGGGTATCGGCATGGCGAATGTTGAGTTTTCGACGCTTAAGCAACGTGCTCAGCGTCGTGCTGATATGGTCAACAGCTCATTTGTGAGTGATGACGAAATCAAAGATTACGTCAATTCAAGCATAGCTGAGCTGTATGACTTCCTTGTTAAAAGCTACGAAGATTACTTCGTGGCCACAAAAGAGTATACGGCCCCTTTAGCGTCAGGTGGTGAGGCATTGCCCACTTCTTCTGACTCGGGCGGAGCCTTTTATAAGGCCTTGGGTGTTGATTATAATTCCGGTGGGATTACTTCGACACTCAGGGCTTACTCTTTCTCTGAGCGCAACGTCTACAATACGCCCTATGCTGTGATCGACCGATTGGCTGAGCCAATGTACAAGGTCGAGGGTTCTAAGATTAAGTTGATTCCCAACAACTCTCAGTCTGGCACGATTACATTGTATTATGTGCCGCTCGCTCCGGAGTATCCAAATGCGGACCTGTCAGGTAATCAGGTAGAATTTATTATTCCGGGCTTTATTGAATACGTGGTTGTAGCGACTGCAATCCGTATGCTTATGAAAGAGGAGTCTGACGTTTCTGCCCTAGAGCGTGAGCGTCAGCAACTCGCTAGTCGTATTATTCGAGCCATCTCGCCGCGTGACGCCAGTGGTTCGTTTGCTATTCGCGATGTTCGCAAGGGTCGATTCAGAGACGACTTTATTCTTCGCTACTAGGGGGGGAGACATGGCAGGCACATTCTCACCTGTTCTCGGCGCCGTAACCTCTGATACTCTTCAAAGATCTGTCGAGAGAGCTTTTGCTGATTTAAGCTATCGTAGGATAAACGACGGTACGCTCATAGAAGATGTAACGATACCTGTTAACTCATCAGAAAACACATTGGTATCTCATTCCCTTGGGAGACCAATTGATGGTTATATCGTAGTACGGCGAAACAATGATGCTATGGTGTTTGACGGCACGGGACTGGTAAAAAATCCCCGTAAAGAGTTTTCGGTTAAAGCAAGTTCTCAGGCGTCACCGGCTCCTACGGAAGTAAAAGTTAGCTTTTGGGTGTTTTGATGGCATTAACTAAAAAGACTTTATCAATACCATTTCAGCAGGGCCTTGATGAAAAATCATCATTTGTAACGGCCCAGCCTGGAAGTTTGTCTAATGCTGAAAACGCCACATTGCTAAAGACAGGCCAAATAAGCAAAAGATCTGGTTTCGATATATTTAAAGACGATGCCAACATTTATAATGAAAATGGTACATTAGGAGTGTACAGACTTGAGAATGGGACTGCTATAAACACGTTTGGTAACCAACTTGTTATATCAGATGGTCAGCAGCTTTATACGGAGTATGCCAACGGCGCTTTTAAAAGAAGCGGAGATTTTCTAAATTGCGAATTTAAAAACAACTCTGTTTACAATGCTGAATCTCAAAAAGTTGGGCATTTAAAACTTCATCAATTTACCATTAGCTCTGTTGTTTACAATCTTCTCACCTGGGTTCAAGTTGAGCCAGTTGGTGCATTATCCGGCCAAAATTACACTATTTATGCAGGTATTAAATCTGATTACGATCAGACATGGGTAAGACAGCCTCAGATAGTCGACAGCATTAGCAGAGATGGAGGCATCACAAGCTATCAAACAGGGATTCAACGCTTTCCTTCTTTGCACCTTACAAGCGTTGGGTCAGATGCCTACATTGTTTACTCTAAGTATGATGGCTCAACTAACAATGATTTAAAACTGGTAAGGCTCGATCTAACATCATTGCCATCTTTGACCAGTTTAACAATCAGCACGCTTCAGGATAACGCAGGCACTCCGGCAGATCTCACAGTTGATGATCATCTTTCATCGATAGCGGTGGATGCGTCAGAGGCAGACACCAGCATTTACGTCGCCTATCATAACTATAGTTCGCCTACTGTAAGCACCGTAAAATTAGCAAAGTTTCGACAGGCTGATCTAAACTCTGGCAACTTTAGTTTTTATCAACAAGTGGATGTTACTACAGGGGTTAATATAGCGTCAGCCGACATATCAGATAATGGCTTTGCGATTGTGCCTGGCCTTGGTCTCAGATGTGATCCTGATGATTCTTATGCAAACAGTTTGGTCGTTTACTATCAAAAAGATATTGGAGGAGCCAAAGCTGGTGTATATGCCGTCTATGGTCAAAGTTACGACCCATCTGATTTAACGCTGGCATCGACAGAGTATAAGTTCGATAAAGAAGGTGTGTTTTTGCATAACGCTACACACTGCGAACTCTCTGGGGCGGAGGTGTATTCCTATTTAACCGTTATTAAACAGCCCGTAGCGACAAGCTCTCAAAATGGCCACAGCGGACTAGACACAGATAGCGAAACTGGGGGCCTTCAAAGTTCAGGCAATATTGCTTACAGTTCTAGTCCTGCCGCTGCTGAACTTCAAGCAGACCTTATAGTTACAGTCGATCCTTCTTCATCGGGGATCAATAGCAGTCCTGCCGTAATTCACCTTGGTTGGAATGATACTGGCGGGATAGGGACTCACGGAGGTTGGAAGACAACAATCCTTGAGCCAGGGTCAGGGTTTATTTATGATCCCACAGCACCTAGTTCGTCAAGTCTAGATGCCGCACTGGACAGCGCGGAAACAACCTCTGTCCAGAATCAGATAACAGCGGCAATACGAGCACAAAGCTCAGGGCCATCATACACTTCTATCAATTACAGCCCTTCTAGCGGCAATTTCGATCCAAGAGTAAGCCTAGAAGCAGGCGAAGTTATTCGTCCGCTTGAGCACACTGTCTATTTTTCTCAGCATAATCGAGGCAGCTCAGCCGACAAGACAATGATTGATGTGTTTCAAAATGCTACGATCATTTCAGATGTGTTTAAATTTAATCCATTTGGTGCCAAGACAGGCAATGGTACTGGTTTAGGGCAGTGGCCTTACATTGTAATCTCAAGGACAAACGGCAATCAACTTGATTTTAACACTTGCGATTATTTAGTAAGAACAGAGAGAACACCGACTGATGGGGTTTTATTCAGAAGCGTTGTTGGTGCGGGGGTAAGCACTGAAAGTTCTCTTAACCTTACAGATGATTATCTACCTAGAATAGCAAGTTATTACCGACTTGCTGATGGCATCTCCAGGGTTACAAGAGTGGGAACTTCTGGGCTTGGATTGGCGTCAAAGTTCTTATTTGGATCAAATAAACTTTTAACTCAGTCTTTCTTTACGAAAAGCGTAACTGAAGCGTCTGCTGAAACTTTTAATAAATACAAAGACCAAGTCTATGTTGGAACAATCACCGAAATTAACTTAGACCCAGCTAGAGACCACAAGCTTGTCGATGCTGGCAATGCTATGCTTGGCTCCGGTGGGGTTCTTTACAGTTATGACGGGGTGCGAGTCGTAGAAAATGGATTTTACGAGTATCCTTCTATTCGCTCAATTTCTGGAGCGACTTCTGGATATATTAGCAGATTGCAATCAAGCAAAACATATTCTGTCTCGTTTGTTTATGAATACGTTGATAGCCAAGGCAACATTCATGAATCAGTGACAACACCCGTTGAGCAGGTTGAATTAGGTGCGCTCGACTCAATTATTATTGCTAAGATATACGGCGTAGATATTACGACGAAGCATATGAATGTTCGAGTTACTATGTATCGAACTGCCGCAGATGGTGTTCTTCTTAAAAGAGTCGCATCTTCTTTGCTCGGAGACGCAACAACCTGTGTAACTTTTGTCGACAGAGGAGAGACAGAAGAAGAATTTAGCGAATTGCCTGTTATCTATACCACTGGTGGGGTTTTGAACAATTACCAGCCTGGAAGCGTTACAGACATTACAGAGCACAAAGGAAGAATATTTGTATCGACCCCGACTGAGTTTATTAGATACTCAAAACCACTTAGACAAGGCGAAATCACCGGATACCCAATTCCCCAGTTTGTAATTGATGTTCCCGGTGACTCTGCTTCTGTCAGTGGCATATCCTCGGGGGTGAACTTCTTAACGGTGTTTACCCGAAAAGGAGTTTTCGTTGTCCAGGGGGAAGGCCCCAACGCTGTCGGTCAGGGATTCTTCAATCTTCCAAACGCTATTGCAGAAAATCAAGGAGCTTTGCCGGGCAGCCCCCATTTAGATCATTCGTTTGGAGTTTTTTATGTCTCCGATAGAGGCCTTTACCTGGTCACTCCTCAAGCTCAGGTTCAATATGTTGGTGCTCCTGTAGAAGACTTAGTTAATACCGAAAATGTAAAAGACATTACTTTGTTCGATTACAATAATGAGATTCGTTTTGCATCAGCATCGGCAAGCTCAACCAAGGTTGTTTTAATTTACAACACCTTTTTTAAGCAGTGGACGAATTGGGATATTTATAATGGTGACTCTTCGTCAATCGCAGCACAAACTCAATATTTTGATGAATCAGGCGATGCGAGCAAAAGCCACATAATTATGCTTAGTGGCGGCAAGATACTGAGGCAATCTTCAACTTCATATCGAGATCAAACAGGCCTAGACCCCGTCGCATACAGCGAGTACAGGTTAGACATAACTTTAAACAACTTGTCTATGGCTGGTCTGCAATCCGTTCAGCGTGTTTACCGAATGTTGTTGTTGTTCCAAGAGTTAAATTCAACAACGTTTAGAATTTATTTGACTGATGATCGTGGCAACACAGACGAATACGGCATACTGGCTGATGCTTTTCCGACCGATCAATTGCGGATACATTTATCAAATCAAAAGAGCCGATACGTGAAAGCGCGTATTCGGTGCAGCGCAAACGTATCCGACTATGAAGGCGTTACTCTTAACGGAATTGCCTTTGAAGTTGGTTCGCGTGCGGGAACCTTCAAGCTGCCAGCAGCTCAAACAGCCCCGGAGACATAAATGGAACCAGAAGCTCAACTTATCGCAGCACAGGCTGCTGAAGAACTGGCAAGACAGCAAGCCACTGGTCAGGTTGATGAATTGCAGCGTGGTCGCATGGCACAGCAGATTCTCGGCGGTGCAGCACAGCAGGCGCAGGCCCGTGAAGCGCAGCAGCGGCAGGCAGAGTTCGCTATGCGCAAGAGACTTGGTGATGTTGTTGCGGCGGGTGAGGCGGAGAATCGATTGCGTAATTATTCCAATAATACGCAAGATATTAACAAGATGTTTCAAGCAGGTCTTGGTTCTTCAAGTGCATTTGCAGCGCAGTATGCTAGTTACCTAGCGGAGCAAAATGCTTTAGCAGAGGGCTTGAAGGCTGCTGAAGCTCAGGGCGGTGCTCAGGGGGCGGTCGACTTTCTCAATCAAAACCCCGACTATGACCCCGGCGAAGAAACCCTTCAGCGATTATACGAGGGCTCAACAATCGGTCAGCAAGATGCTGCTGACTTAGACACAGAGCTGAAGAGAAGAAGATTTCTTATGGCGACTCGACCATTGACTCCTGAAGAGGCAGGAATGAGGCAGCAGCGAAGGCAAGAGAATATGGAGACTTTAAATGACGTTGGTGCGCTATTGGCTGAACGTCAGGCTGAGAGAGAGGCGATGGCTCCAGTTACTCAAGCAATGGCTCCGTTTAACGCGGCACAACAATTAGAGAGAAGCTACAGGGCTAATCAGGCTCAGGAAATGCAACTAGTGGACGATCAACTCTTAAGTTTTGGTGTTCCGCCTGGGGTATTTATGAATATGACGCCGCAAGCAAAGCGTAACCTGTTGGCCTCTTACATGCGGAGACAATAATGGCAGATAGATACGAAGAACCAACCGGCGCTCCAGGGCAAGAAGTAACTCCCGAGAAAAGCCAACCTGCTTACGCTGGCATTCAAAACAATGCTTACCGCAATCAAGAGTCTCTACGCTACAGGGGTCAACAAGCAGGACTAGAGGGCCCGCAACTTGGGCAGTTTATGGCGCTAGGCAGAGAGGCGCGTGACCTTCGTCGTCGTGACCGCAGAAGCCAAGCGGCACAGGATATTATGCGGCAGCAACGAGAGCTTGCAGCAGCTCAGATGGGTGTCGGTGCAGCAGCCCGTGGTCCATTCGCTGGGGCAACTCAGCAAGCAGCGCAAAGAGCAGTAGGGGCCAGTGGTGCGCAAGCAGCAGCGCAGGCAGCAGCAGCGGACTTAGCGCGACTACGTCAGGCTGACGAGATGATGCAACAGTTGCAGACTCAGGGCGAAATTCAAAAGTACCAAGAGGAGCAAGCTCGAAAAGCAGCAAAAGAAGAGCGAGGTTCAATGTTTGGTGGCGGCATAGGTAGCGCCATTGGTTCTGCTCTAGGTGGTTTAGGTTTTTTTGTTAATCCAGCGGTGGGCATGGCGACCATGGCTGCGGGTGGGCAACTTGGAGGCGCTTTGGGCCGAGACATATCTGACGAAGACATGAAGTCCAACATCAAGGATGGGAATGCAAAGACCCGCAAGATGCTAGACGCTCTCTCTGCCAAAGAGTACGATATTGATGGGGAGCGCGACTACGGTGTGATGGCGCAAGACATGCCGAAAGATATGGTCAAAGAAGTTGGTGGCGTGAAGACGATCCCTGAAGGTTTTGGTAAGTTGCTCGCGGGTATGGCGAACCTTAACGACCGTATTAAGAAGCTGGAGGGTAAGTGATGAAAAGTCCATATCCAACAACGTATTCCGGCAATCTACAAATGAGCGAGCAGCCTGGCGGTGATGATGGTGCTGGCGGGTTCCTAAATAGCTTAGCCGAAGGTATTGGTAATATTTTTACGCCTGACGACAGAGCAAGCAAAATGATTGGGGATATGCCAGAGGGCGTAACTCCTAAAGCTCTTCAAAGAGACGAGAGTAATTTTTACAATCGTCGAGACGTGCCTGTAAAGCCAGCCGTGGTTGAGTTTGGCGAAGTAGATCCGGGTGTTGCCCAGGCAGCGAATCAGCAACTTGCGGCAGAGTTATCAAGTCTTAAAATGCCTGGTGGCTATAAGCTGGAAACCCCTCAAAAGTTTGATCTCGAAAGACCCTCCAGAGAACTACAAACTCGCCTAAAAGAAATTGATGAGCGAAGAGAATCTGAGGCTATGGCCGCTGCTAGGCAATCTTTTCAAGAGAGCCAAACGAGATTCAATGAAGCACTGCAAGCGGTTGAGGAATATAAACCAGTCAATCAGGGACCCTTTAAGACCTTTGGCTCTAAGATTATGGCAGGTATCTCAATTGCTCTGGGCGAAGCCGCACGAGGATTTCGCGGTGGCCAAGGCGAGAACATTGGCCTGACCCTGGTCAATCAAACTATTGACCGAGAAATTCAGCGTCAGCGAGATGAATACAATCGATTAAAAGACCGCGTAAACTTCGCCGACAACCTTTACGCAAAAGCTTTTGGCATTCTCAAAAACGAAGAGCTTGCCGAAAAGACCGTAAAAGAAGCTCTTGAGCGCAGGGCTATGAACCTGTTTGATTCTGCGACAGCAAACATGCAGGGTAACGTATCTCAAGAGCAGTTTAGGGTTCAGCTAGTTAATCAATACCGAGCGAACAACGCTAATCTTAAGGCTCAAGGCGTTAAGGTTGCCCGTGAGGAAGCTATTGCTCGAAGAGATGCAGCAATCGCTGAATCTAAAGCTAGAGACCTGGCAGAAAAGAAAGCCATGGCGGGTCAGCAGCTTAGCGAAACCGCAAAACGTGACGCGGGTGCTGAAGCCGGAAGACTTCAGGGCGCTCAACAAAATGTTTTGGAAGCTGTTGGTTCATTGGAAGAATACAGAAACGCGCTTCAAGCTGAAGGGCTTGATACGTCTGACGTGCCTGGAATTATGGGAGCCATAGAAAGAGCTGTTGCAAGCGGAGATGCTGGCGGGATTATGGGAGTCCTAAAAACTAAATTATTTGTTGGGGATAACGAAGATTTAATTTTGTTCGCTAACAAAATTAACCAAATTGCTTTTGGTTTGGCGTCACAGAATCAATCATCAAGTTCTATCTCGAACAAAGACGTTGGTATCTTCATCACGCTTTTAGCTAACCCAAATGTGCCAATTGATGATGTTCAATCATTCTTGGTGTTTATGGCTGATAAGCTGGCGGCTGATGCTGTTTACAATCAGGCGATTGCTAACGGATTTAAGCCAAAAGAAGCCACTATTGAGGCCGATAGAGCTATGACAACACGAGGGTACAAGCTAAACAAACAAGGCGTATATGAGCCAAAGGGAACCTTTAGTCCTAGAACCAAGCAAATGATGCAAAATCGTGGACTCGGCGGCGGTAACTGACAATGGCTAAAAGCGGATTAGAATTTAGATATTTCTCCGTAGACGGAAAGCCAATCAAGATCCCGGTCAATGCCGAGGGTATGAGCGACTTAAATTACGCCTACGGTAATCCTGATGTATTTCAGCCGATAAGTGAATTTGATTACGAGGTTGAAAGAGAAAGAAAAGACATCCGCGACAACCCTACTATTTCCGCCATAAAAGCCTTTGGTAAAGGCGTTGCGTCCGATCAAGCGTTTGCTTTAACTGAGTTTGTCGAAGCTGGCCTTGATAGTCCTCGTTACCTTGCTGAGCTTCAAGAGCTTGGCGGAGCACGTATGGCCGGAGAGCTGACCTCTGGTGTTGGTACTGCTGCTTTGGCGTTTTTTGCAAACCCGGCTCTTGGCGCTGGAGTTGCGGCAAAAGAAGGTGGAGAATTTGTAGCTAGGCAGGCAGCTAAAAAATCATTCCTTAGAGATAATCTGCAAAGATTTGCTGATGCTAAAGTAGGGAAATCAACCGTTGGTGAAATAGCTCAGAGCCTTCCAACAAATTGGACCAGTTCAGTCGGCACTCTGGTGGACAAGGGTGTAACAAAAGCTCTCGGTGAAGAAGTAAAGGGTCAAGGCGTTCGCAATATTGCGCGAATGATTACGAAGTCCACTCTTCCCGTAGCAACAGAGGCAGGTGTCGATTCTGCAATTCGCAATTTAGTACAGGCAGGCGTTCAAGAATATCACCTAAATCCAGATGCAACGACACAGAGTGTCCTGGCCGCTGTGGGCTCTGGCCTTGTATCGGGCTTCAAAGAGGGTTTTCAGTTTGGCGGCCTTTTAGGTGGCGGCATTGGTACAGCTACTCAAGTTTTCCGTGGAGCCTCCGCTGCTCGTCAAAAATTTAGAGAGTCTCGTGT
>BCSF01000778.1_pt1 | contig 11522 bp, 17 predicted proteins | sample 1016431 | NCBI WGS metagenome assembly BCSF01 (sample SAMD00045685;SAMD00045686;SAMD00045687;SAMD00045688;SAMD00045689;SAMD00045690;SAMD00045691;SAMD00045692;SAMD00045684;SAMD00045690;SAMD00045691;SAMD00045692;SAMD00045684;SAMD00045685;SAMD00045686;SAMD00045687;SAMD00045688;SAMD00045689, study...
GCTTTGCAGTCTCAAGCGGTCAACCTATCCGATAAGCTACTCGACTCGCAAAACGCAAGACTATCACCCTTTGCAAAAATAGGGGCCGAGTACAATAAAGAGATCATTGCACTCGATAGAATAGAGCAAGACATCATAAAACAGTTTGAAGAGGCTGAGAAGATAGCTCGGACAAAGCGCGACCAGATACTCCTCACGCAAATCCTTGAGGAAAAGACACGCGCACTGGCACAGGTGGAGGCGCTACGCGGTGAGGCCTTGAGTAAGATGTTCTCGAGGCAAGTGTCCTTTGCTGCCAATATAGGCAAGACGCTGGGTAAAGGTGTGGGCGGTGCGATAAAGGCACAGGCCAAAGCAACCGCCAAGTTTGCAAGCAGTGCCGAGATAATGTTGGATCGCATACATGGTATCATCGAGCAGGCCAATGAGGATCAGCTATCCGCACTCGACAAGATAAACCTCCAAGAGCAAAAGCGACTCGACACCCTCAAAGAGATTGGAAAACAAGAGGGCCTTAATACAGCAGAGGCAGAGGCGGCAGTTAGGGCGCGCGCCGAAAGAGAAAGAGAGGCACTGAAGAAAAAGAAACTGGCAAAAGCGATCGGTGTCGCTGAAACAGTGATCACAGCATCGATGGATCCGCAGGCTTTGATCGGTGCGGTTGGTGGTGCGTTTGGGCCAGTGGGAACAGCGATCGCTGGTGTGGTTGGCGCCTTGGCAGATTTAGGACAAAAGGATCCTGAGGAAATAAAAGAAGAGTTTAGGGCCACCTTCGAAGGTATCGCCAAAGGTTTAAAGGTCTTGGTGCCTCTTATCTTTGAGATGTTGCCACCAATCCTCTTTGATGCCGCAAAGATGATCATCAATGCACTCATACAGCTACCTTTTGCAATAGCTGCCGGCATATTCAAGGCGCTGCGCGATTTATTCAAAATGATGTTTGATGGTGTACGCAAGTTTTTTGAAGATCCGATCGGTGCAATAGCGGGACTATTCGAGAGGCTGTTTGAACTTATCATGGAGCCCTTTAAAGGGCTGTTTGGTGGCTCTTTTATGTCTGGCGGGCGCATGTTGAGCGGTCAAGGTGGTCTTAGGTTTACAGGCTCCAATAGGGGTCTTGCAATGCTTCACGAGGGCGAGATGGTGGTGCCGAGAAGCGGCCAGATGTCGTCTAGTGTTGCAAGAGATGCACAAAGCGCAATAAGCGCACAGGGTGGCGGTGGTGGTGTCACCATTGTGATCAACAGTGCCATCACCGAGCGATCGGCTATTGATGGATTGGTGAGGCGCATCGAAGAGCGTTTTGGCGCGTTTGGTCAATCCACGAGTAACCTGTTTGGAGGTGTATAATGGGCAATGCAAAATTCTTTTATTACCCTCAACCTGATGGAAGACACCTTGTAGAGATTGACATGGGTGAGGCTTTGGGTGAGCTACAAAGCACAATACAACATGATGCGGTTGATGCCATCACACAAAGCGGAGGCATCTTTCGATCGGTGTCTCGTGGTGCTGAGTTTGTCAACATACAACGCGATCGCATGCAACTAGGTGAGGATCTTGCCATACAGTTTGAGGCCCTACAAAACCACCTCGATCGAGGTTATGCGTGTATGTTTACCTCGGATCATGCAAAGGCATGGGCGGCCTCATGTATTCCATCACCTACCGCTGGCGACTTTACGATCAATGTAGGTGATGCGGTATTCTCTGCCATCACAGGCACAACGGTCAGCGGATCTTCTTTGGTGCCTGTGGCTGATGATTATGTTGTCATCGAGACAGACACACCGCCCCTTGTGCGTGAGATAGGACAGGTTGATAGTGCTTCTCTGGATATGAGTACAGGCGGATCGATCACGTTCGAGAATAGGGTGGCTTTTGATTATACGGGCCGCATGGCTTTTGCGAGATGGTATCGTTTCTGGCCCGTGCTCAAGCGCCCACAAGAGGACATCGGCACACCGATCATAACCAACGAGGGTGGCAGGCTCTTTTCGTTGTCTGTGCGCTTGGTGGTAGACTACGAGGCATACTTTGCGTTTTACAATGGTGAGGGTGAGAGCGTGCCGTTGACCGAGGCATCACCCTCATCTGGTGATCTATCCAATAGCCAAGGAACATTTACACTCGACACGAGCGGGCGGTTTATGGACACAAGGCCACAGGCCAAAGATGTAAACATCAACACAAGTGTAATGAATGCCATCAGAAGAGGGCCGATAAGATGAGCTGGTCGTCTGACTTTGTAGCGGCACTGGGTGCACCTTCGATCACTCCGATCTATATCCTTGAGGTTTTGCGTGTGCCTCTTGGTGTGGGTGCACCCACCTTCATCTATTCAGATCGTGGTGCATTGCAGATCGGTCAAGGTGGTGCTCGTATTGTGGGTACATCGGTGATACCTCATCGCTGGTCTGTGTCGTTTGGAGGGTTTGAGCTTGATCTTGTGGGTGATATAAGACCATACAGAGAGAGTTTGATCCGAGGTGCGCTGTGCGTGTTGAGGGTGTCGCTTTTGGGTTTGGCTGATGAGCGGATTGCTATTGGTCAGATCGACCAGATCACAGGCTTGAGAGGTCGTTATCGTGTATCTTTTAAAGATTACCTCAGCGCATCACAATCTCGATTTGATACTCGCTATCAAAATGGACAAGGCCGATCTCGATGGTTTTACGATACAGCGACATTTGCAACGGTTACACACAACTGGTCTGTGGGTGCGACATCTTTACAGGTTGACCAAACCGATAACTTTACAAAGCAAACAGGTATAGATGGTTTGTTGTATTGTATACCTACACACGCGGGCGATCCTTTTTATATGAAATGGAGCGCAAAGAATGACACCACTGATGTATTTACGGTTTCAGGTGTGGCTAATCACCCCTCAACAGTGAGCGCGAGTGATCTCAAGGTGGGTGATAAGGTTTACAATGCCGCTCGTATTTTGGGTGCACCTCATGCACTCTTTGCGAAGCTCGTAACCTCCACAGGCGCTGGTACAAACGGGCCTGATGATAACCTACCTGAGAGCTATGGCAATGGTGCGCCGCTTCATTATTCATTTTTTGATCGTGCTGATGCAAGTGCGACAAACCAATACATACAACCTTCAAGCGGTACGTTTTACCAGCTAGATATGGCATTTAGAGAACCGATCGAGGGTGGTATGCGGTCAATCATGGATCTGTTTTCCAATGTTGGGCAGTGGCCCGTGATGCGTCAAGGATCTTTCTCGTGGCGTGGTTGCAGTGATCCCACAGGCAACTTTGGAAAGAAACCGCCAACCAGTGCACATATCTATGATGATGATGTGATCTCTTTTGTGAGTGTGCAGTTCTTTGATTCCACTCTCAGCGCGGTATATTTCCAGTCATCGATGTACAACAATGCAGGCAACACAACCAAGAGTGTAGATACAAATTTATTCTCTGATTACTTGCCTGTCGCTGTTGAGATAGAGCGATCCTTTGGTGACTATTACGACCCAAACGGAAGCACAACCAACATGGCTCGAGGTGACATCGATCGAATGAAGATCTGGGACTATTACCACTGGACAAAGGTGACGATACAGGTGCGTTTGAGGTTTGCGATCCTTTGTGCGGGTGATGTCGTACAATTGACCAGTGCATTTATTCAGGATCTAAGTACACAGGTGGGCGACACTTACAGCGGGCGCTTTGGTATGGTACTCGAGGTTGGCTATAATATAAGCGAGCGAGTGTGTACACTTGTGATCGGTTTCCCTCCAGAGGTATAATATGGACTACAAAACATTCGATAATCTACCGCCAATCCTCCAAAGGCTAAAGCTCAAAGGGTACAAGGTTTTTGATAATGAGGATCATGATCTCAACCTTATTGGCGTACGTTCACAAAATCGGATCGCGGGCGAATATGACGATCTGTTTTATTGCGTGTATCGTGAGGAAGGTCGATGGATACAAGAGGTGTATCAGTGCACCTGTGATCCCAGTGCCGAGCAACATATCGATCCGACAAACTCAAAAGGTGTGGCCATACTCAAGGCGGGCCAGTATCGCGGTGTGTGGAAGCTCGCAAAACATAGAGGACAATACACCGCATTATGCCAGCGAGGTGCTGCTGTGGTCGTGTATAGAGACAACACAGGCGACAATAAAAGCGATCACATCAATGAGGACGAGGGTATGTTTGGCATCAACGGACATCGCGCCCATGCAACCAAGCTCGTACACAGTACAAAGTATTATAGCGCTGGTTGCCAAGTACTTAGACATCCTGCCGACTTTGCGCGCCTTATTGCCCTTTGTGAGATGCAGGTTGCAAGATGGGGCAACTCGTTTACATATACACTCTTGGAGGACTAGCCATGGATCAAGCCACTGTAACACAACTCTGGATGGATCTTGCTACAAACGCGCCTTTTGTGGGTTTCCTGTTGTACCAATACTGGGATCAGCGCAAGACCAATAAGGAGCAAAGAGATGAGATGAGAGAGATCCGCACCGAGGCAAAAGCCAACGAGGATGCAGTCCGTGCGCGTTTCGAAAAGGTGATCACCGAGCTAAACAAGGATCGTGACCAGTTGGTAGATGGATTCTCGACTCGTATTGATAGCCTTGAGAGAGGGCAGCGCAAACTCTTTGCCATACTCGAGCCACTCAAAGAGCAGATACAAGAGATGCGACTCAAAGAACAAATAAAAGAACGTATAACTAAAGACGTGGTAATATAAAAATACTGGCTAGTCGTTAGCTGGTGGTGATTTTTTAAAGTTGTTTGAAATGTTGCAAAGGGGTCTTATAAGACCCCTTTCTTTTATTTTTAAAAATAATGCTTGACAGTCATTTATCATTATCATATAATGAAAGAGTAACCAACAACACAAGAGGAAAACATGAAAAAGCAAAGCGTTACAATACAAAGAAACAATGTCATACCAAATTGGGACATGGACAGCTTCACAGCATGGATCAACAGGGTTGCAGGTCTTGAGCGATATGATGGAAAAAAGATAGTATCTTTTTATGATGATGACATGCAGTGCGACATGGTCTTACGCATACCATACACCAACAAGCAGATCGAAAGCGGTGATTTTGACCACAGGATGCTCGATATACTTGATGCGATGGGTGACTATGTCGGATCAACCTCTTGCAAGTATGACGGACAATTTTTATAACCAACCAACCGTCTCACACCTTGCCCGCCTTGAGCGGGTTTTATTTTGCCACAAAAAAGCCCGCTGTGGAAGCGGGCACAAAACATGAGGAGGATTTTTGTTTGAATGGAAAGGCCTAGGTGAAATAGACCACGATGATCCCGTCACCATCTGACAAGTTGCCGCCAAAGCTCAAGCGAGCAACACCGCCAGATCCACCATCAGCGCTGATGGTAAACTCATCACGATCTGCAGCGGTATCACTGAGAGCGGTCATATTCATGAGTGACAAACCATTTTTGAATACCATAACACCGTTGATGAATCCGCTATCAATAGCGCGTGCAAGGTCAAGTGTGGAGGTACTGTTTCCAGATACCTGAAAGCCGTCCTGATAAAACGCTGCGCCAATTTTGGCCGCTGTGATCGCATCATTTTGCACGTTTGAGGTGGCAACGATTGAAGATCCCAGTTTTGCGTTTGAGATCCCGCCATCTTTAAGGCGTAAAGAGTCACTATTGATCTCTATGGTGCTATCATCAACATTGACAGATAGAGCAGATCCTCCACCACCCGCAAGACCGTTACCAGCTACAGAGGTGTTAAGTTTTGCTTCGTCAATGGCCGCATCTTGGACTTTAGCGGTAGAAACACTGGCCGAGGCCAACTTGCTCGCGGTTACAGCGTTTGAAGCCAAAGCACTCGCATCAACAACACCAGAGGCAAAGTATGCACTGGCATCAATAGATCCATTTGCGATCGCGTTTGATGTCACTGAGTTTGCACCCAACTCGCTAGAGGTGATAGTCCCAACACTCAAACCTGATGCGGAAAGTGCAAGAGTTGATCCGTTGAGCTTTACCTTTGCAGCGCCGAGGATTAGCTCAAGACCGTTACCTGCATTAAGCTCAAGCTCGCCAGAGGTGATCTGTAGACCACTATTTGAGGATAGATCGAGTGATAAAGTCGATCCGCTCTTCTGCAATCCATCGCCTGCGGTGATGGAAGCAAGACCAGTGAATTGAGTGATAGTTATATTAGTTGTACCGAGAGTGATGTCATCAGTAACAACCTGATATCCTTGGTCGCTGTTGGTGGAACCTTGACGAATAAAAACCGCTGCCCCTTCGAGCTTCTCGGCTGTATTTGCGTCATTAGTGCGGCTCATTGCACTGCCAGAGCCTGCAAACTCATAAATACCGTTTTGAGAAGCATCTGTCTGGTCTTTTACGAGTACTCTGTCGTCTGCGGAGAGGGTAACACCATCAACAGCAGAGGGCGCGCTTGAGAGGTCAATGTTTGCCACTGTGGCGGCGATGCAGCTTTCCTTCCAGTGCACCCCTTGGGCTTGGGCGTCTGCATAGGCTTTTGTGACGGCGTGATTATCCGAGGTCGGCGTGGCTACACTTACAGTGCCTGATGTAAAATCAAAAGATCCTGTGAGGTCGATCTTGGCCGCAGTGACAACAGCATTACCAAGATAAGCGGTGGTATCTATAGCGCCATCAGCGATCTTGCTAGAGATTACAGCATCGTTTGCCAATACTGATGAGGTGACAACGGACGAGCCGAAAAGAGATGAAGAGTTGATCGCACCTGATGCGATTTTGGCCGATACAATTGCATTGTCTTGTATCTGTGCCGAGCGTACTTGAACAGCCATGATTGGTGTTACTCCTGTGATGTTGTGGTGTAGACCGCCTCGAGGATGTCTCCTGTCAACGGTGCAGTGGAAAACTCGAAATTACGATCGTCAATGATCGATATATTACTAACTCGTTGCTTGAGTCCGTTGAGGTAAACGTTGAGCGATCCGCTCGTGACGTTTTGCGTGGTTGTAAACCTCACATTCTCACCATTGCAAAGAGTGGAAAAATCATCAACCTGTGTGACCTGTGCAGCATCGGCACCAACCTCTCGGCCAGTGCCTCCCTCGTCATTGTATACGTTTGCGATCGGCATCGTCAACCCCTATTAATTTTCGTAAGATAAGGCCGCGTTTTCAACATCACAGGTGCCTGTATCGGTGCGGACATGTAGATATAATGTTTTGTCTTGTATGTCCCTGATGATCACGTCAAGGCGATAAAGCGCTCCGCCTTTGGTGTTGGTTGTTATGCCCAGCTGTACATCGGATCTTGTCTCTGTCATGATGATGTTATCACCTTGGTTATCACGAGAGAGTGTAGCATAGAGTTTTGTAACGCTTGACACGTTTGAGAGCTGTACCTCAAGCATGGAGGCTTTTACCGCGATCTGTGCGGTGCCATACTTTATGTACTGCAAGGCCACGGCTTTGTTTGTGTCGTATGTTGTACCAATACCAGTTGTGCCCGTGGTATTGAGCATTTGATCGAGTTTGAGAGGCATATCACTGACCTCGTAAAGGGTTGACGTATAGCGCTAGTTTAGCACGATAAAGGGCGATCTGCATTTTGATAACACTACGTACACCCATCGGATAACACAGCCTAAACAACTGCACACACATAAGGGTGTCATCGAGTGCGTCATGGGTTTGTTCAGGCCAACCCATGATACGCGCAATGCTTGCCATTGATACAGACTTGTAACCTCTTGGTAATAGGGCCGCGCTTGCGAGTGTGATGGTGTCAATACCTCTTCTCAAGATCTTGCGCTGTGGTGTGTGGTCGTTGAGTAACTTGAGAAGGAAGCCACGATCAAAGGGCCAATTGTGGGCGACAGGTATGCAGCCCTCGAGAAAGTCTGCAATGATGGGCGCGGCATTTTGTGGTGAGATGGCTTCTCTTTTGCTCCACTCCTCAAGGCTAAACTTGTTTATCTTTATGGCTTTGGAATCGATTAAGCGGGCATCTGTTGGCCAGATATGGATATGCAAACGATCGATCTCTTTCAAATCCTTATCGAGTTTGATACCTGCAAACGATATGATCTCGTGACCCTTGTACGGATAAAGGCCAGTGGTTTCGGTGTCTAGTACTACAAACATAAATCTCCTCATGACTTGCCTAATGTAACACGACACAATATAATATATTGTACCAACCAACACAGGAGCAATAATGCAACCGTACACACCTATAACACACAAAGACATCACGATACTGGCGACACTGCCAAAGGCATCGATCCTCGTATGGCTTAAGATACGCATATACGCAGGCAAAGGCAGCGCATATCCCACACGAGCAAAGATGGCGGAAGAGCTTGCAATGTCGTTACCTTCTATCAATCGCGCTTTCAGAGATCTCGAGTCGAGAAAGCTGATCAAAAAAATGTCGTCAAATGTCAGAAACAATTCGTACATAGTGATCAAAAATGATCGTCAAGAGATCAAAAACGATCAGTCGGACTCATCAAAAAAGATCAATCGAAACGATCAAAAACGATCAGTCGATATGATCGAAAATGATCAGTCTTATACTAATAGAGAAAGTAATAGCTTTAATAATAGTAGTAGTAATAGTAGTACTGGGCCCGCAATCCAAGACAAGGATGCTGGATCTCTTTCTCTCAATGAGAGGGCGGCCTTGGCCGCATCTACTCAAAGCATTGAGAGTGATGATGAGCGAGACGAGTGGATCGGTGCACTGTGGGCAAAACACAGCATGGAGCAAGGTTGGCGGAGTAACGACATCAGGAAGGACTTTGATACCCTCAAGCATGGATTGTCTGTCGTGCAGGTTGCAAAGGCTGTACGCAAGATTGACTCGTACATTACCATAAATCAATGCTCAGGCTTTTATCGTGGTCTTGGTTGGTGTCGTAAGATGCGTGAGCAGTGGTTTGCTCGTGAGAAGCCCCAGATCAGTGCGCACGATAGGGAAAAAATGAGTGCATCGGATATATTGATCGGGTCTACCAAAACAGCTGGCGACAATGATCAAGCGGGCCAACAGGAGCCGACAAAAAAGGACCTGCCGCGCGGCAATACAAGAGCGCATCAGGTCTGGGCAAAGTTTGAGGCAAGGCATGCAGATTATGAGCAACAGGCCGAGGCAGTGTTGGCATGGAGGCGAGCAGGTGGTGGTGATGATGATCTCATCAATGAGGCTGCAAAGCACGAGGATCTGGTTGGTTTTCATGCACTCCTCACAATGCCGATCGTTAGCTTTGGAGGTGTATAATGAGAGGTTATTTTGTAGTCGGTGATCTTGCGTATGTAAAGACCGAGGCTTGTGTTGTACCGCTACTCGGTGAGATCCTTGAGATTGATGAGGGCGGTGTGTGTAAGCTCAAACTGTGCGGATATAGCCCACACTCCAGAGTATTGCCAATGTATGCCAGTGCCAAGATGGGTGATCTTGACCCATCGAGCGAGGTACTCAAGCGCTGGGAGGGTAAAGGGGATGTTATAGTGGAGAACAACATGAAAGCAGACATCGACAAACTCGCAAAAGAGCTGGAGGAACACCTTGGCACGAAAGAAATCTCTGTCAGATTATGGTAATCGCATGATGACCAAAACGACACCACAGGGCGACACACGCATCAGAATAACCCTAACCGAGCAACAGTATGAGCAGGCGCAAAAGATAGCGCAGCGCTCAAGGCTGAGTATTGACGAGGTGATACAAAGGTATATCACTAAGTGTATTGCCGACCTTTATCATCCGTGATAATATAAGAGGGTATTACATTTGTAATGCTTCTTGTGTGTAAGAGCGGGTTGCTGGTTGGTTTCTTTTGCCCGCTCTTCTTATTTTCTGAAAAAAGAAAATAAAAGTCCTTGCTTTATCTTTTCAATATATTATAATGAAAGAGTAACCAACAACACACAAGGAGTAACACAATGAAATTCAAAACCATGTATCTTGTAAACCCTCAAAAGCACACCCGCCTCGAATCTACTATTAAGCTCTCGGCATCCGTTTATGATGTTTGGTATGCATGCAAAAAAGACAATGGTCTCTGGGTTATAGCTCATGCCCATGTTGAGCATCAGTGCCCCTGCTGTGAATCTCAGAGCTTTTGCATTCGATACACATCCGCATTCGATAGAAACCAAAAAGGTATGAGGTGTGACCGTTGTGGTCATGCGATCTGGTTTGATTCGTATGAGGTGCCCACACCTGATCAGGCTGTTGGTGTATGGCGCAAAGTAGACGGCAAATGGTGTGTCAAGATCATATCTGGCACAGTAGGCGAGGAGGTTGTCGTTCTAAGCAAAAAGGGCAATTCCATCAAAAAGGCAAAAAAGCTCACTTTCGTCAAGTGAGCTCTTGACTTTATCGTACAATGACAATATAATATAAACACCAACCAACCACACACAGGAGCAAAAAATGGATTCATGGATTCATATCGTAGTATCAAAAGATGGTTACATCATCACCGATTCTCTCAAGGCCGAGGGTATGAGCGCTCTCGAGCTTGCAAAGCGCATACAAGACCACGTCAAGAGAGGCGGTGAGGTTGTCGCGGTCACAACATCAAACTGGCTCACCGAGCGTCAACCTTCAAGCGATGAGCTTGACGCGTGGGCCGCTGAGATGGAGGCTGAGTAATGGCTAACCGTAAGATGACAAACCCACACAGGACATCCGATCAGTGTGGTGCTTTTGAGATAAAGAGCATCACCTGCGGATGGGAGGGTGCAGACTACAAGACAAAATTGAACAAAAAACTCAATGGTGGCGTTGCTCGTCTTTGTGATTGCAACGGATACATCTACAAACGCAAATGCTACCACGTTCCAGCGCTTGAACGATGGGCGCGTGAGAGTGCAGGTAGAAGCAAAGAGGTGAGCAATGAAAAAGGATAACAAAGCAAAACCATACAGGCCATCCAGCGGGAGCGAGGGTTTGTGGTTTGAGGGTAAGTATTGCGACAATTGCAAGCACAATACACCTTCAGATCCTTGTGAGATTATTTTGATGACCATGTTTTATGATGTTGATGAGCCAGAGTATCCACAGGAGTGGATCATGGTAGATAATGAGCCGACATGCACAGCATACAAAGAGGTAAAGAATGACACTTGAACGCATACCACAAAAAAACAACAGCATGCTCAAGGCGGGTGGCAGACCCAACAAGGGCAAGGCATCACCAAAGATCTCGATCGTCATGACTGAGGAGATGCTTGCACAGGTCACACAATACGCATCAAAAAACGGTATCTCACGCGGTGAGGCTGTGCGTCAATGTATCAAAGAGGCTTTAGGGTAATGGGCCAACCTCTCAAGCTACACGACAACCTCATTGTATCTCGTATCCTTGAGGCGACATCCAAAGGGCATACAAAGGATATGGCGGCACACTATGCAGGTGTTGATCCGTCAACCTTGCACAGGTGGATCAAGCTAGGTAAGCAGGGCGAGAAGCCTTACCGAGCCTTTTATCGCAAGTTTGAGCGGGCACGTGCCGAGGGTGCGCTGTCTTTATT
>BCSF01000779.1_pt1 | contig 11518 bp, 19 predicted proteins | sample 1016431 | NCBI WGS metagenome assembly BCSF01 (sample SAMD00045685;SAMD00045686;SAMD00045687;SAMD00045688;SAMD00045689;SAMD00045690;SAMD00045691;SAMD00045692;SAMD00045684;SAMD00045690;SAMD00045691;SAMD00045692;SAMD00045684;SAMD00045685;SAMD00045686;SAMD00045687;SAMD00045688;SAMD00045689, study...
CAATATCAGTTTGACCTGTTAATACACTAGTAGCTAAACTGTCAGCCGCAACACCACCCGCAGGAACATCAATAGTTCCTACAGCTTTTGCTTGATGAACAACATAAATATTGTTTGTGCCGCTAGGAGGAGCGCCAGTAAATGTTAATGTTGTCCCCGAAACAGTGTATGCTGAGTTAGGGTCTTGTCTTACGTTTCCAACAAATACTTCAATATCGAATACACTAGATGGTGCTTTAGATAATGTAAATGCAGTTTCACTTGCATCTCCATCAAATCTATCTCCAGTTAATGATTGAAAAGTATTTGTAGTATCTATTGGTGTTCCGACGTATGCCATTTATTTATCCTTATGTACTTATTGAATCTACACTTGTTACCCAAGCATCTAAACCATTAGCTGTATCACATACTGCCATTAGTCTATCGCCACTCATCATTACAACTTTAGAGCCCGCGTCAATCAGTTCTAGAGCACCGCCCACAGGAATGGGGGCACCTTTTACTAAGTAAATGTTTGAGCCGTTGTGTTGTAAAAAGACGTCTGCTGTAACTTGGGAAGTGAGGATGTTAGCCAATCGTATTCCTACAATTGCATCATCACTATCCGCAAATCTAAGTTGCACGTCGGTAGTTGATACGGGAAAGCCTTTGCCTTCAAAATCTTGAGCCATATTCCCCTACCTTATGCTACATCATCTATTAAAGCTGCTACGATACAGTTAGCTGTCGCGTCACCTGTACCACCTATATCAGCACTAATAGCATGTAGATTCGCTACTGTAGTGTTTGGTAATCTACCGTACCAGGACTCGCCTGCTCCAATAAATACACCATCAACCAAGTCATGAGCTGCTGTTCCACCATCGAAACATACAATAATACCGTCTCCAGCGCTTAGATTTTTAATAAATATAAAATTAATTTTATCATTTGCGTGGACGGCTGTTGGTGCTGTATCATCATCTACTGCTGTATAGTCTGTAAAATAACCCGCTATCAAATCAGTGCTTGTTGTTGTACAAGCTGTTAATTTGTAATACCATTTGTCGTTCGCATCGGTTGGAGCCAATGTCATTGAACCACTTATAGTTTTAGCTATTTCATCAGGCAATACTGTAGCTGTAATAGTTACACTTGCTGAATCTGCCATATTTTATTCCTCCTAAATTATAAAGCGATTGCCATTGCAGTGGCAAATCCCTTTGTTGCACTTGTTCCTGGGTCAATCCCATTAACAGTTGTTACATCTAAGTTAGCTAATGCATTGTAAACTTCATCGGAACCATCAACAAATATTGCTGTGTCTCTTCCCGAAGGTAATGTATAAGTAACCGCGTTTGAACCTGATTGAAAAGTCAAACTAGAATCTGTATCATTTTGTACAAAATAGTGTGCTTCTATATCTGGTAAAGTAATTGTTGCTGTTGCGCCTGGTGTACCTGTAAATACTAAAATTTTATTACGACCATTTTCATCTGCATAAGATGTTGGTTGCGTAGTAAAAGTTAAAGAAGTATTTCCTGATACAGCTATTGTGGCGTAACCACTAATTGCATCTTCTATCCTATTTAAGTTGTCATTTGTTTGTGCACCCCAGGTTCCGTCGTTCTCCCCTGTGGCCATTAACCTTAAACCTAAATTACTCCATGTTGATGACATAGTCTATTCCTTATGCAATTCTAATAATTGCGTTTGATGCATCTGCAGTTGGGAAAGCAATAGTAAATGTGCCCCCTGTTACTGTGTAGTCTCCACCAAAATCAATTACCATTACTGCTGAGTTTGAATCGTTTGAATTATAAATTAAAGCACCTCTAGTTGTAAATGTTGCAGAAGTCCATGACGTATCTGCAAAATCTGTAATAGCTGTTGTGCCTGAAGTAGATGGGTCTACATTAGTTAATGTATTTCCACCTGAGCTGTAGTTTCCTGTTGCTGGTAACTCATCTGAGTTGCCAGTCATATCAGAGTAGTTTGTAGTAGCTGCTCCGTGTGTTCCTGTTATACTTGCGTTCGCTTTAAATAAGGCTATTTTGAAGGCATCTGCTCCATTGTTAAAATCATGGTCTCCTTCCAAAAGTTCCTTTTTAAAAGTGGTGCAAAGTGCTGATGTTAATCCTGCCATATCTTATCCTTTTATTTCACCTTTTATGAACTCGTCAGTTCGTTTTCGTATTTGTTCTTGAGCCATGAATGTTTGTAAAGATCGGTCATATAGACCTTGATATCTTTGCAATTTCTCAGCCGTATCTTTCATAAATATACTAGCCTCTACAAGACTACCATATAATTAACATCAGCACTTTGCACCACTTTTAAAAAGGAACGCGTTAGTAGAACTTAATCCTGCTGGTTTAATAGTATAACCTATTTCGAGCGTAGTGTCAACACTAGGAACGGGGCCAAATAAATAATTTACTCGTCTATTGCTAGAAGAGTAAGCCGCACCTGTGCTAGTGTATCCAAAAAACTTGGGTGTGCCTGTAGTAGCACTATTTTGAGTGTATTCTCTTATAAATGTATCGTCTTTTTCTTCTAAAAACTCACCTGTTTGTAGTTTCATATATCTTGTAATGTATACATCTTGAGGAATGGCAGTTGTATTGGTATTTGCTGTTACCAATATAGTAGTGGTTTTTCTAAAATAATTAAGGTCAGTTTCTCTTTGAATCCTGTCTTCAGCGAGTTCTATACATAAGTCAATCGGCGCTTTACCAGAGCCAGTCGCTGCTGTAAATTCAGCGGCATCATTCTCAGTCCAATCTTGTATAGCTTGTTTTAGTTGTACGTAAGTTAATCCCATATTAAGCGTTCCATGTTCCTAAGCCAAATGGATTGTTACCCCATCCAGGCTGTCCTATTGTTATTGTACCACGTCCAGCAGTCATTTGCAACCCACTTACTGATACAACTAGTTGAGGGCTAACTGTACCTTGAGCTGACGTAGCTCCAATTCCTACTGCATTTTCTGTAGCACTAAAGCTTAATGAACCTTGTGCTGAAGTACCTGCTTGACCTGCTGCATTCTCAGTCAGATTAAATTGAGGCCCCCCTTGTGCAGAGGTAGCCGCTATCCCCGTAGGATTAGTTACAGCCGTTGCTATTACAGTACCTTGTGCAGATGTGCTTGCTATTCCAGATGGGCTAGTTTGCGCTGTGTAAGATGGAGTTCCTTGAGATGCTGTTGCTTCAAATCCTCCAGCATCTTCTGAAGTATTTATTGATACTTCACCAATAAATGTGCCCATCTTAGCAGCAAAGTTTTTAAATAAAGGCCCTGCTCTAAAGGTTGTAGTTTGATTTTTACTGTCATTATCAGGTCTTGGTTTAAATAAAAGATCTGATCTAGTTTTCTTTAAATATTTCTGTGGTTCTAGTTGAGGATGTTTAGATTCAAAATCAGCTTTATGAACACGACTTCCTGTCCATTCAGTTCTTGCATCTTTATATCTTATTTTACGACCAGAACGATCGTCAATTAAATATGCTTTTTTACCAGCAGAATATCTAGCCATTAGTAAACCTGTGGTTGAACGTGAAAACTAACTCTTTCTCTATCTTCTTCTCTGGCTTTTTCCCAGTCTTGATCATACAATGGTTTTAACACTGCAAGTCTATCTGGTGCTTTTTTAACAGCTAACTCTACAGCTAAACCGCTAACCAATGCTGGTAAATATCTTCTAGGTATATCTGGATTTTGTGTATATGTTGCAGATACATCTTGTGGATATTTAATACTCCAACTTAAAAATTGATAATATGTTTGATCTGGCACAGGCCATAGATAAACTTTATGAGTTGCTGAAGTAGATGATGTGAATTGAGAATTTCTTTCAACTGCATATTGAACAGGTTTACCTGTATTTAGTTTACTAGGAATAGCAAGATATTCATCCATGCTAATTCTTTCTAAAATAATATCTGAAGTAGATGATGAATCAGAGTTATCTCTGATTGCCGCATCTAACACATCTAAATGTGATGTTGAATTAAACGTAACATAACCTTGATCTTTGGTCATGCTAGTTGTTTCTAAATCTAATGTAAATAAATTTACACCATCGTTAACCCATTTAGTTAATAATAAGTTTAATGAGCGTCTAGCAGTTTTTAAATCATAACCGCTTTTGGTTTCTAAACCACAACGCTCATAAGCTTCCTGTATTATTTCACCAGTGTCAAGATTAAAAGTATAAGTACCAGAGGTAGCCATACTAGTCTCCTATCCCATTATAACAGTTTTAATAACCCAAAGAAATTGAGCGAGAACCATGAACCCTACAGTCCATAATACTTTATTAATACCGTCTATTGATTTTTGTAAATGCCAGATGTGATTAGTTTTTACTGTGTCAACTTCTTGACGCAATAATTTTATTTCACCTCTTAGTTCTACAATATCAAGTTTGTTTTTTATATCAACGTTTGTTTCTTCCATGCTAAGCCTGGAATGTAGTTATACTTTCGCATTTACCTACAGTAAACTTAACAAAACAACCATTTTTAAATCTTAATCCTTCATCAGGAATTGTCATGTCTCTAATAGCTGTAGCTGAAGCTACAGTGCCAATTTTCAATGAAGTGCTTGCTGAACCGATAGCCGAAGCATCTGAAGTATCAACAAACTCAACTGTTCCTGCTGCTGCATCATTGACCATATTTACACCCTTCAATCTTGTAGGGCCTGCAAATACAACGTCTGCCGCACTTGCAGTTGTTCCTGCAATTACTGTTCCTGCTGGGTTGCCAACTGCAGTTATGGATGTGATTGTTTTAAAATATTTACTTCCTGTAGCAGCGCCTGTGTCTGCTCCAGTAATTGATTCTGTCATTGCTGTGCCTGTAACATCTGTTCCTACAACAGTAAATGAAATACCGCTGTCGTCTCCGCCTGATGTAATTTCAGTTAATCTACCTGAACTATTAGTTACAGAACCACTATCAGCTAAAGCACCTCCAAGCACTAATGCTGCATTGTTACCAACAGCCGCAGAAGTTGAATAACCATTGTCATCTGCTGCTACAGTATCTGATATGAATGTAGACTTTACGTCTGAATATCCTGCCATAGTTTTGTCCTTTATAAAAAGTGAGGCTTTTACACCTCACTTAAGTTAATTAGTTACGCAGAGTAACCGAAAAATTCAATAAGTAATTTTCCAGCTGTATAATCAGCGTCTGTCGCTGCACCAGTTACCATATAAATATATTTATCTGCTGCTGGTGGTGTTGGAATGCTAATTACGCTATTTAAAGCTAAATCACCACTGTCACACATTTGTGTTTGGTTAGTGAAACTAGTTATTGCCGCATCTTCTGCACCAGTTGCTTCATCCGCATACCATAAGTTGATATCTGGATCTCCACCTGCTGGAGCTTCTAAACAAGTCATTTTTCCACCAAGAACTGTTCCGTTCACGGCTGCTGTAATTTGACCGATATGAGAATTAGCAGTTGCTGCTTTTCCGATGATGTAACCAGAACCAGATGATGCTAAACCTGTTAAGTCAATTAAAATTTTAGTATGAAAAATACCGCCTGTTTTGATTACTGAAGCTGCATAAACTGTGCCTGTACCAGTTGTAATACCTGTACCTGCAGTTGTAGCAATAGTGTTTCCAGTTAAAGTTGATCTTCCTGTTACAGCTAATGTTCCAGCGATTGAAGTGTTACCACTTGAATCAATAGTTGTGTTTTCTGTAATAACACCTGTAGTGCTATTCTTTGTTATTTGTGAAAAGCCAGTTTCCGATCTGACTGTTCCGTTAAAAGTAGTTGTTCCCATTGTCTTTTCCTTTTTTATTATGTCTGCCTAAGCAGTCTCTGGGTTGTTAAGGGGGCACTTTTTACGGCACCCCCTTTTTCAATTAGCTTGGATTTGCTCCAAAAATAGCACGCCAGTCAGAGAAACCAAAAGAGTATCTCTCTCTTGCTTTGTATCTAACGTTACCAGTTTCAAAGTCACCTTCCATAGAAGTTTTAACAGGAGCTCTGTTAAACATCTTCATACCGTTAGGTGAGTCTGTTTTGATAAAGAAATTATTAGTATCAGTAAATCTGTGATTTACAAAATACCCTTTAGGCAACATTCCCATGTTGCTAAGTGCATTAATATCATTATCAGCAGTACCAACTCTACCAGGAGATTTCATTAATCTCTCAGCTACAAATATCAATTGTCTTGGAATGTGCAAACTTTGAGCTTGCAACGCTACTGGGATATCTCTATCGTCAGTAAATCCAGCAATCGCAATTAGAGCAGTTTCTAAAGAAGTTTCAGAAAGCTCTGCTTGTGATGAAAAAGTATTTGAAGCAGTAGAACCACTTTGAAGTGGGTGAGCTGTTGAACATAGTACAACACCATCTCCACCTAGTTGTGTGCTTGAGAATGCATTGTTATATACATTCGCTGCTTTTGTTTGTTTAGCAGAAGCCATAGCTCTTGCTAATGATTTTGTTAATCTAGTTGACAGTTTGTCATAAAGATTGTCTTCCATTGCTTCCTCAGTAATTGAGAATGCCATAGCAACAGTTTCGTGTTGATATCTAGAAATCCAACCTTCACCAGTTTCTGCATAGTTAACACCTTGACCTTCAAATTTAACTGAAGCTTCTCCAAAACCTGGAAATAAAACTTCTTCTTCGAAGGCTCTATTTGATGTTTCCTCATCGAATAGTACCGCATGTTCATTTTCGTGTCTGTTATATTCAGTTCCAAAAATCGCATGTAAGCCAGGTACCAATTCCTTAAGGAGTTGTGCTCTTGAAATAGCCATAATTTATCCTTTCCTAATTATATACCTGTAACGCCTGTAGCGCCCATACGGTGTTGATGTGAGTTAATTCTCACTAGTATGTCCATAGTAGTTCCAGCTGATGTGTAACCCAAATCATCTTGCGCACTACCTAAAAGTTGTAGTGGGAAAGTGTTTGTGGTTGCTTTAGTGCTAGAGTCTGCTACGAGACCACTTTTGTGAGTAGTTGTTGAACCAGAAGGTGACGCTACGATTTGTAGGTTCTCTCCAACGTTAGCTGCTTCAACTGCTGTAGACGCTTGGTCTGCTTGAATCTTAAACAAAGTGTTTGGGTCATCATAGACATACGCTTTATATTGAGCTTTTGCAACTGTGCCGTTAGGGATTGAACGTACAAACTTTACATCTCCGCTAGAATTGTCCTGATATTCTGCTCCCCAGAATACACCAACAACAGATCCAGGTGAAGCGCTACCCATATCAGTAACCAAAAGGCCAGCTGAGTAAGTAACTAAATCACCTTCAAAGTATGCTGAAGGGGCAGTAGCAGCTATTCTATAGCCGTTACCATCAGTAAAATTGTTGGCTCTGATCGTGCCACCAGTTGCTTGTCTTACTGGTGAAAGTCCATATCCTGCCATAATTTCTCCTTAATGCAAGTTTAAAGTTTAATCAATTTGAAAAGCTCGTTATTAACTTACTTCTCAAATTTTGGTTTTTCGATTCGCCCACCTCTTGTTGTCGAAGAAGTAGATTCATCTGAGACTGGCATATTTGGATTTTGCTCTCGCATATATTCTGCGCTATAAGCATTACCCATCTTTCTGCTTTGAGCTTCGTAGTACGCTTTTTTCTGAGCCACTAATTCTTTTGAATTTTTCATAAGAATCAGATCCCCAGATCTAACCGTACCTGCGTGTTTGCCAGCAGACATTACGTCAGCATGATAGTCATCCCCAAGTTCATCGGGTGTAACTGGCTCATAGCCTTCGCGAAGTCTTTCGTGAACATTTGCATCATCAGGGTTATTCAATAATTCATGTCTAACCCAGACATATTCCATATCCACATCTTTTTTATCTTCAGGAACGTCTAGCTTTGCCATTGGTTCCCAAACTTTTTTTCGAGTTGCCGATGCTCTAGTTTTTCGGCTGGTTTGTTTTTCTTTTATCATCTTAACCTCCCGCCTGTGTTTGGCGCACTTTTTGTCGCGCATATTCTTGTAAAGAAACTCCCAATCTATTAGCCATCTCAACTTCCGTTTTAGTTAGCTTTATTTGGTTTTTTCCCAGAGTGGAGCGCGTGCCACCCATAACTGTTGGAATTTTTTTCACTGATTTGTTTTTAAATTTCTCAGGAAACTCTTCTCTTATTCTCATATCAAGTTCGTTATAATATTCATCTGAACTAATGTTAGGTGCAATACCTTCTTCTATAAGTTCTTTATGAATTACCATAGCTGCTTGAGTCATGATTCTATCTTTAGTTGAAGAACCACCAAACCATTCATTTCGCTTTTGCCAAGTTAGAGCTTTTCTATCTGGCGCTGAACTACTGGTTTGTTTAGGTTCTGCTTTCTTAACTTCTTTTTTAGGAGAAGTTTCTGCTCTTGATTTATATTGTTCAGCTACTAAAGTTTCAGCTTTTACTGATGCTAAAGCATCTTGTGCTTTTATTTCTGCATCAATATCACCTGATTCTTTTGCTGTACGCAAAGCAGATAAAGATTGTTTTTCCTGAGCTTTTAATCTATCAATATATTGATTAATCGCGTGTAATTCTGAATCTTGTGTACGAGACTGTAATTCAGCCCGTTCAGAAGACCAAGCATCTCTCTCTTGATTTAGATCGTTTAGCTTAGCTTCTAATTCTTTTTTCTCTTTGACAAGACGTTTAATGCGTTTTTCTGCACGTTTGCCAAATACCTTTTTATCTTTAGATTCATCTTCCTCTTCAGATTTTTCCGCTTCGTCATCTTCTTCATCATCAACTGATTCAGGTTCTTCTTCTACGGTTTCTTCGGATTCTACTGGAGCCTCGGTATCGGTTGGCTCTTCAGGCTTTTCTATGCCTTCAGATTCTTCTGTTGGAAGTTCTACAACTATCTCTTCTTCTTCTAGTTGTGATTCCTGTTTTTCTTCGTCTATCATTTAGATCTCCTTCGGTTGCGACCCGCGTTTATCGCTTAAATACTATTGTATACTACATGCAAACTAATTGCAAGTCTATTTATGCGTTATTTTATCAGGATTTGGTACTACTGCAAGAACTTCATCATCATTTATCATTGCATATTCTTGACCCTCATATCTAAACTTCAAACCAATATATTTACCTGTAAGAACCCAATCTCCTATCTTACACCACTTTGTTTCTTTATCATGGTAACATTCATCTCCCATAGAAATAACTTGTGATACGACACAGGCGTGTTTGGCAATATCTTTAGTATCATCTGTTAATATAATACCGCCTTTAGTTTTTTCTTGTATTTCTCTTGATTTTATTAATAATCTAAACCCTGAAGGTTTAGGTAGTTCTGTTTTACTCATCTATCGTCTCCTGTTTATACAACTTTTTAAACTCATCTTTTACTCTAGCTTGCATATCTTCTAAAGTATGAGCAATGCCTAACATATATTTATATGAGGCAAAATCGTCTGCACCTGCTCCAGCTATTTGGTCTTTGTTAGCTGATATTGCTTCATCTAGTGCTATTAGTAATCTATCTTTAAACACACTTGCGTCCATTTTATCTCCTGTTACAGTTAAAGGGGGGCCTGAATGCTACTACTTTATAGCGATTGTTTTAGGCTTTTTGGCCTCGGGAACAATCTTTTCAATCTCAACAGAAAGAAGACCGTTTTCAAGAGTGGCATTGTTTACCACCAAGTCGTCTGCAAGTGCAAACGTTCTTTTAAATGCTCTTTGAGAGATTCCTTTATGTACCATCTTCTCATCATCTTTACCTTCTTTCTTAATAGATTTTATTGTTAAAGTATTATCCCCATACTTCACATCAATATCTTCTTTGCCAAAACCAGCAACTGCCAACTCAATGACATATTGTAGTTCATCTATTTTTCTAATATTGTATGGTGGGTAATTTGGAATAGCTGTATCTATTTCTAACAGTCTATCCATAATCGTATCGAAACCAACCGTAAACGGTCTGTAAGGTTCCCAATCTAATAATGTCTTTATCATAATATAACCTTTCTTAAGCGTTATTGTTTTGACCCCATTATGGCGGTCAAAATTATTATATCATGTTATTTATTTTTGTTCAAGGAAGTTGTAAAAATAATTTGTATCATCCCCAGCTGTCCATTTACTAACTGATTCTACAGCATACTCTTTAGTCGATACTTTAAAATCAGGTTGTTTTGGTTCTGATGGTGTTAATGATTTATCATAGAACAATGTACGGTTATTTGGTTGTGCTGCAAAGTGGCCATTGTCTAATTCTAGTATGTTAAATGATTTATGTTCTGCTGGAACTTGTGAATAATTTATATTTGGTAAGTTATGATCGGGATGACAACTGTCTATTGTAAATAAATATTCTCCTTCATACCATTTCTTTGATGGTGACAAGTATCTTGCTTTTGGTGGTACCGTTGTTTTTTCTATTACTGTAATGTGATAACTAAATGCATCCCACAGTTCTAATTCTTCTAAAGAAATATCATCTTTAATATTAGGGGAAGTAACAAAAGCACTGATAGGGAGCTTATCATAAACAGCAGCATATTCAGGCAAATACGTTTCAACGTAGAGCGCTCTACCTTGGATAGATTTACAGCTAACCCAAACACCTTCTACAAATTCTCCATGACCTTTTTGATGGTCGTATAAATATTGTTTTTTAACATAAACTTTTACAGGTGGTACGTTTGCTACTAACAATAACATTAACACTTTCATTAACACTTTCATTAACACTACCACTAACATTACCATTAACAGTAGACGAAACTGAACGCTCGTTAACGCTTGTTGAATCTCGTTGAACGAGTTTAGCGTTTCGTTTACGAACTTCAGCAGAACGTTTACCAGCTTCCGACCTTTGGGTTTGTTGTTTCTCCCACTTCTTCAGGTCGCGTTTAAGCGATGCTTTGATTGGTTCAAAAGCTAACTCAGTAATGGAGTCAGGAGCCTCTGGGTTCTCGTCATTGACGTAAGCAATAACGTGTTTAATTAAACGCCCAGCTTGAGCGTCGTCGAGTTTATCCCATACTCCTTTTTGGTCGCAGTACAGAATGAAAGACTTTTTGTTTTCAGCCATTTTGTGTCTTAAAATCGCGGAGGGTCGGGTTGACTGCCCGAAACAAAGTGAGCCGACAAGGTAGCTGAGACCTTTGTTACTTCCTCCTTTATTTGATTCGTTTATCATTCCTTGTCATTTTTCAAACGCTTGTCAGGCGTTCAATAGTAAGTAGCAAAGTTAACAATTTGTGCCACTTAAACGCATTTTTTCACGTTCTCGTTTATCAAAGTAATATACAAAACGGTTCTTTGGTCTGTCTTTTCCAATTAGAACACTCCCTTTTGTTGCCGTCCTTTGATAAATTGTTTTTTTGTTAGTGCCTTGATACTTATTTACAACTCTGCTTTGACCGTCAAAAACAAAATTTAACGCCTTGTAAATAGTTCCATCGTGTCCAATGTTGCAATCTGACCAAGTAACAACGCCTTTGTAGGTTGGGTACTTTTTAGCTAACAATTTCAGGCAACGAGAAACAAAATAGCTTTCGATG
>BCSF01000780.1_pt1 | contig 11513 bp, 5 predicted proteins | sample 1016431 | NCBI WGS metagenome assembly BCSF01 (sample SAMD00045685;SAMD00045686;SAMD00045687;SAMD00045688;SAMD00045689;SAMD00045690;SAMD00045691;SAMD00045692;SAMD00045684;SAMD00045690;SAMD00045691;SAMD00045692;SAMD00045684;SAMD00045685;SAMD00045686;SAMD00045687;SAMD00045688;SAMD00045689, study...
ATCTTCACCTTCTAGTAATGTATTAACACTTGGAACTAATAATGAAGAAAGACTTCGTATAACTTCTGGTGGCAAAATTGGAGTTAATGAAACTGCTCCAGCAGCAGATTTAGTTGTTAAACAGTCGGGAAATACATTCACGACTCAATCCCAAACAGTTGCTTTATTCCAAAGAAGTTCTACAGCAGGACACGGAGCAAAGATTGCAATTGTAGCAGGAACTGGAGGTTCTTCAGACATCAATTTTGGCGATACTGCTGACGAGGATATTGGCATTATTCAGTATTTTCATACTGACAACTCTTTTAGATTTACTACCAATACATCAGAAAGACTTCGTATAACTTCTGCTGGTGATTTATTTGTAGCGGGAACTGGTGGTATGAATACCACTCAACTTCCCAATGGATCCACCATTAATATTAATGGAAATAGTAGTAATGATGGTTTTAGTGTAATTAGATATAATTCTGGATATGGTGCCTATGGTTTAAACATTGGTAGGTCAAAGAGTAGCACAGTTGGAACCAATGCGGCAGTTACGAATGGAAATGATTTAGGTCACATTACATTCTATGGTGCTGATGGAACTGATTTTAATCAGGCAGCAATGATTACCGCTCAGGTGGATGGAACGCCAAGTGACGGCACTGATATGCCTGGAAGATTGCTATTCAAAACATCATCCGATGGAACTGCTACACCAATAGAAAGACTTCGTATAGATTCAAGTGGAATTGTAGATGTAACTGGAAAATTGAGAATTGATATATCAAATGGTGGAACTGCTGGTTCTGGAACCGCAGAGGGTATATTTTTAAGAAATACACAAGAGACTGATAATAATTGTATTAGTATTTTTGGTGGTGCAGATGATTATTCTGCTGCAGCATCAGCTATTAACTTTATTAATGTAGATCATTCAGCAAATGCTGGTGATATTTCCTTTGATACTAGATCAACTAGTAATTCTTATGCAGAAAGACTTCGTATAACTTCTGGTGGTAATATTGGTATTAATTGCAATAGTCCGGGTAGTATGCTCGAACTTAATGCTGCAGCAGGCACTAAAATGGGAATATCCTTAGGTGCAGTGGGTGATAATATTACTGCATCAAGATATATTGGTATTTGTAAGTCTGCTGACCAAACAGACCTTGGAGCAAATTCAGGATTTTCGGGTATTGAATTTGGTGGTCCTTATTCTACTGATGAGGGATATCTTGCATTCCATACTCATGATCTAGGGGTAGAATCTGGTGAGAGAATACGTCTAACGAAAGATGGTAAATTTGGCGTCGGACTAACAGCTCCAGAGTCAAAAGTTCAAATTCGTAATACTACAACATATGGTAAAGACACTTATGCAACTGCAAATACTGGAGGTTCTCAAACACCACCACCTGGAACATTTAAATGGGATAATGTGACTCCAGTTGCTGGACATGGTAGAGGATATGAAGCATGGGTTCAGTCAGGTGATGCATATCCAAACGCAAGTAATTATATAGATGTATTGATTAGAAACGCTGCATTCTATCGTATTACTTTGAAAAGATCTCATAGTTCTGCAGAGGCATCAGTTTGCCAGATGATGCTTTATGGACTTGCTAACAGCGGTAATTCTAGTTATCCTGTTGTCCATATGACTGGTGCAAGTGGTTCTGGAACTTCAACTGCAACTGTTCAGACTGGTAACGGAAGAGGAAGTTCAAATGCTGTTGGAAGTTTCTACTGGGAAATACATTCATATAATGTTAACACTCATGATACCATTATCAGGATTACAACTACTGGTAACAATAACCAGGGTATCGTAGCATTGATAGAGGAAATTTAATAGTTCTAGGTTGATAAATACAAAAAAAGACTAAGCAATAATGGCGCTTAATAATCTTACAAGGATTGGAAATACTGGTTTTGGAACCAATACCAGTATTAATACCGCTGGTATTGTTACTGCCGCGTCATTTAGTGGTGATGGTTCTGGACTAACTGGCATTACTGCACTGGGATCTGGAGTCGTTGTTCAGGAAGAAGGATCAAACGTAGGAACAGCACAGACTATTAACTTTGTTGGAACTGGTGTCACCGCAACAATTTCTGGTGGAATTGCAAGCGTAGAAATTGCTACCAGTGGTGGTGGAGGGGGGAGTGGTCTCTCTAATGTTGTTGAAGACACTACTCCACAACTTGGTGGTAATTTAGATCTTAATAGTAAGAATATAACTGGAACTGGTGATATCAATATTACTGGTGTTGTTACTGCAACTACTTTTGTGGGTGCTTTAACTGGTGATGCATCTGGAAATGCTGCAACTGCAACCACATTGCAGAATGCTCGTACTATCGGTGGTGTATCATTTGATGGATCAGCAAACATTAATTTACCTGGTGTTAAAGCCGCAGGTAATCAAGATACATCTGGAACTGCTTCTGTTGCTACTAATGTAACCGTTGCTAATGAAGCATCAGACACCGAATGTTTTGTGATGTTTGGTGTTAATGCCACAGGAAATAATGCACCAAAGTCTTCTAGTTCTTTAAAGTATAATTCTTCTACTGGAGGACTTACTGCTGGTTCATTTATTGGTGATGGTTCTGGACTGACTGGTATCACTGCATCTGGTTCTGGTGTCATCATTAGAGATGATGGATCTTTGGTTGGAACCGCAGGAACAATTGATTTTGGAACTAATGTTTCTGTTTCTCCAATCTCTGCTGGTGTCGTAACAGTCACTGCAGCAGCAGGATCAATTCCTGGTATTAGCACTGCTCAGACTACACAACTCAACAATCTTACTGTTGCTGGTGTTACCACATTTACTGGTGCTATTGATGCTAACGGTGATCTAGATGTAGATGGTCATACTAACTTAGATAATGTTTCCATTGCTGGTGTAGTCACGGCAACCTCATTTGTTAGAACTAGTGGAACTTCATCTCAATTCTTGAAAGCAGATGGTAGTGTTGATAGTTCTACATATCTAACTTCTTATACTGAAACTGATCCAGTTGTTGCTGCTATCAACGGAATTGTTAAATCTAATGGATCCACAATTTCTGCTGCTACTGCAGGAACTGATTATCTTACACCAACGGGTGATGGTTCTGGACTGACTGGCATAGCAGTTACTGCATTCACTAATGTTCAGGCAACTTGGAGTGTTGGTGGAGATACTAGTGGATATACATTTACTGGACCAGGACAAGACGGAGCAGAGCAAAATCCTGATATCTATCTGGTAAGAGGACAGAGATATCGTTTTATCAATACTACTGGTAGTAGTCATCCATTCCGTATTCAGTCTGATACTTCGGGAACTGCATATACTGATGGTGTTTCTGGTTCACAGAACGGAACTCAGGACTTCAATGTTCAGCACGATGCTCCTGTAAGACTGTATTATCAATGCACAATTCATTCTGGAATGATTGGTAACATCTACGTTGTAGGTGGTTCTGATTGGAGAATGACTGATGTTGCTACCAATGCAACTCCAGAAATTTTCACTAATCTCAATGTTGGAATAGGGACCGATAATCCAAACCAAGAACTTCACATTCACGCTAGTGGAACGTCATATGTGCAGTTCACTGATGAGGCATCTGGAACTGCAGTAAATGATGGTGCTGTTTTTGGATTGGATAATCCGCATTTGTATGCATGGAATTATGAAGCAGGTGATTTTGTAGTTGCTACAAACGCAGCAGAAAAACTTCGTGTAACTTCTGATGGTAAAGTTGGTATTGGAACCAATATGGCATCAGGAACTCCTTCAAATTATGGTTTTGCTGTATATAGAGCATCAGGAACTGGTTATCTATACACTGAAACTGGAGGATCTAGTGCCAGTGCAGGATTAAGAGCAAAAGCAGGGACAGCAGACTTTACAATATACACAACTGAGGGGACAGGTCAATTAGCAGTATATGATAATACGAATAATGTACAAAGATTAAAGATAGATTCGAGTGGTAAATTAAAACTTGGTTCTAATACACTTGTAACACCAAGCACAGATGCTGATAATTTTGTTATTGATACTGGTGATGTAGATAGTGGTATTTCAATTTTATCTGCAACAACTGGTAGAATATATTTTGGTGATGCCGCCTCTAATGATCAGGGTAGTATTAGATATGTGCATACTGATGACAGTATGCGATTTGAAACAAATTCTTCTGAAAGACTTCGTATAACTTCTGGTGGTCAAGTACAAATTCCAGTTAATGCCTCTGGCGCTACTTCTGGTAGACTTCAACTAGGTGCTAGTCAACAACTTACAATTTTCCAAGACTCGGCTAATGCTTATCTTGCAAATGATGATTTTATCATTAGCAATGGTGCTGTCAATGAAGTACTGGCAAGATTTAGAAATGGTGGTGCAGTAGATCTTAACCACAACAACTCTACAAAATTAGCAACCACAAGCACTGGTATAAGTGTAACTGGAAATATTGCTATAACAAGTGGTAATGGTATTGACTTCTCTGCGACTGGTAATAGTTCAGGATCAATAGGTTCCGAAGTTTTTGACGATTATGAAGAAGGAACTTGGACTCCACAAATAACACAAGGTGTTAGTGGAACACCAACGTATCAATTTCAAATTGGATGGTATACTAAAATAGGTAGAATAGTTACGCTATATTTTTATCTGAGACTTAATTCTAGTGGAAATACTGGTAGTAATACAAGTATGCGAATTGGAAATTTCCCATTTCCAGTTGCTTCAAACTATCAAAACACATATAATAGAGGAATGGGGGTGAGTAATTACCACAGTATTCCTGGATTTACTTCTGGTAACATATCATTTTATGGTGGCGGAAGTTCAAATACTTTTGCAACCATGTATCTAGGTAACCAAGGTGTTCTAACATCCAGTTCATTAAATAGTGAATATATTATTGGTGGATTTGAATATATTAGTGAATAATAAATAATACGCCTAAACCTGTTTAGTCTGGAGGACTTCCCTAATGGCACTTACTGAAAGAAACGAAAACGACAAGATTGAAGTCGTTGGTCAATATAAATCAGTTCAAGTTCGTTGTGCGACTATCATTGAAAGAGATGGTGTAGAAGTCACCCGCTCATTCCATCGTCACGTTCTTCAACCAGGAACCGTAGCAGAAGGAACAAGCACTCTTACTGATACTGATATCTCTGGAGAGGATGCTGATGTTCAGGCTATCTGCACTGCTGCCTGGACTGATGCAGTCAAAGAAGCATGGCGTGTAAAACTTGTGAATGATGCAGTAGCAGCAGGTATTGCGACCTCATAAATAACTAAAAAAGCACTGCCATGGCATATATTGGTCAGCGTCCGACAACAGGGGAAAATAATTCATTTAAAGTATTAGATGATATCACTTCGTATACTCTAACTTTTGATGGATCATCTTCCACTGTTGTTTCTGCTGCTAATGATACAATATCTCATAACTCCCATCGATTTGTAAATGGGCAGAAGGTTACGTATTCAAATGGTGGTGGCACAAATATTGGTGGATTAAATGATGGTAATTCTTATTACATCATTAAGGAAGATAATAATCATATTAAATTAGCAGATACTTATAATGATGCTCTTGCTGGATCTGCAAGGAATATTACTGGACTCGGTGTAGGTTCATCTCATACAATCAATGTTGCTTTTGATGGTTTCAATACCAAATTCAAAGTAACTTATGAGAATGGAACACTTGCAAGACTTCATCGATCTGCACAACTTCAAGTTTCAATCAATGGTGTTATTCAGCAAGGACATGATAGTGCAAGTCCAGCAACTGGATATGGTATAGATTTTAATAGTGTCATTGTATTTTCAACGGCACCATCTGCATCTGATGTTTTCTGGGGTAATTTATTAGCAAATAATTTACCTACCTTTGATATTACTGACAACAAGGTAGATAACTTTACTGGTGATGGTTCTACCGTTGATTTCAATCTTTCAAAACCAGCAGTTAATAATGAAAATGTTCTGGTTACCATTGATGGTGTTACTCAGTATCCATCCGATGCACAGAATACCAGAGCATATAATGTAGTTGAAACTACGCTCACATTCACATCACCACCACCAGCAAACTCATCAATTCAAGTTCGTCATATTGGATTTGCTGGAGCAACTGTTAGTGGTGGTAGTGGTGGTGTTAGTGCTTTCTATGGAAGAACTGGAAACGTAGCACTAAGAGATACTGATGATATTGATGTTCGCCACATTAATTCAGTAGGTGTTATTACCGCAACATCATTTGATGGACCTTCACAAATTGGTATTCAATCTGGTGGAGTTCAGATTGGTGCTGGTATCACTCAACTAAACTTCATTGGTATTGGTAATACCATTGTAGTTGATGGATCAACCGTAGATATTAGCATTCAGAGTGGTGCTGGTGGAACCTGGCACGGATATAGTGCAGGTATTGCAACCGTAAAATCTGTTGGTGTTAATACAAGCACATTAGATGATACAGATCTCACTGGTATTGGAAATTCATTTAAGGGACTTTATATTGCCAATGGTATGGTGATTCATGATAATACTCTAAGTGGTAAGCACTATATTGGAACCAATTTTAGTGGTATGATGGCAGGTCCTGTTAGCGTTACTGGAGTTTTGAGTATTGATGGCAACTATGTTGTGGTCTAATAAATACCAGAATGGAGAGCGTATAAAATGGCATTAATTAATCAGAACAGTATTATTGGTGTAACTAGCATCACTAGTCCAAGTGCTAGTAATGTTCTGACAGTTCATACAAATGATACCACTGAACGTTTGCGAGTAACGGCAGATGGTGTATCGTTTTCTGGAACTAATGCTTCTTTAGATACTAGTGGTAATGCAACTTTTAATGGTAATGTAAGTATTGGTGGGACTCTTACTTACGAAGACGTAACCAATATTGATTCAGTAGGTGTCATCACTGCTAGAGCAGGTGTTAAGGTTCCTGATAATCAGAAAGTATTTTTAGGAACTGATAGTGATCTAGAAATTTATCATGATGGAAGTAATGCAAGAATAAAAAATACTACCGGACAATTATGGTTACAAAGTGATAATGGTATTCGATTTGTAGACTCCGATGTTAATGAATCAACGGCAAGATTTACTGATAATGGTGCCGTAGAACTTTATTACGATGGCACTAAGAAATTTGAAACCACAACAACTGGTGCTACAATAACAAATGATTTAGTCTTAAATCACGCATCAGGTGATAAGGCAATTCGTTGGGCAACAGGTGGAACTAATAAGTTGAGTCTTAATCATAATAATGGTGCTGGAGCACTTGTAGCATATGATAATGCTAATAATGCAGAAAGACTTCGTATAACCAGTAATGGTGATTTAATGACGGGTGGCATTACTTCAGGTGCTGGTAAAGTGCAAGTTGCTGGTGGTCTTCGTATAGCAGGAAGTGCTACTCATACTGATACCCCTTCACCATATATTTACAGAACTTCTGGAGTAGACAATCTCTGTATATCAACATCTGCAATAGAAAGACTTCGTATAACTTCTGGTGGAACATTAGAATCATATTCTCCAGATGATACTACACCAAACATTAAGTGGCGTTCAAATGATACTAACTGGTATGGTTCTTTAAATCAAAGTGTTGAAGGTGGAACTATTACTAGTTTCTTAAGTTGTGGTGGTGATTGGAGTGCTAATGGAACAACATATAGTGCTACTAAAGCAATAGCAGCATATCCTACTTCTGCAATTGCAGTTCATAATCAATATAATTCTACTTGGGGAAGTGAGTTTGTCTTTTTAACAAAAGCAGGTGGTTCTACAACTACTGATGGTGCTGTAACAGAAAGACTTCGTATAACTTCTGCTGGTCAGATGGGTCTGGGCGCTAATAATCCAGGTGACTATGATGGAGAAGCAAATGATTTTGTTGTAAGATCTGCTAATCATACTGGTATTACCATTGCTAGTTCTGGATCTAATCAGAGATGTAATTTATACTTCTCTGATGGAACTTCAGGCACTCAAAAGTATAGAGGTGCTTTTACGTATGATCATAATGATGATTCTCTGATGGTGAGAACTGCCGGAGTAGAAAGACTTCGCATCGCATCAGACGGACAAGCGACCTTCGACAAAGGAGCACCTGCATCCTCAAACCAAGTAATTGCTAGATTCCAAGCAGAGTCAAGTAGAAGATTAGATATTGTTTGGCATGACTCTGGATCATTACTGGGATTCGATTTACCAGGCAGTCATTCTTATATCTTCAAATGTGCTGGATCAGAAAAACTTCGTATAAATTCAACAGGTGTAGTTAAATTTGGTGGACAATCTTATGCAACTGCAACTAAATCTGGTGGTGTTAATGTTAGTAGTTCTTGTTATTTTGATATTACAGGATCAAATCATGTGTTTGTTAAGATTATGATTAAAGTTGGATATACTGGCAACTCTAACTACCAAATGCACGCACAATATGATTATGTAACTTGTAACTATAGCACATCAGGTGCGACTGCTACACGAACAGACATCCTGCAAGTTGAAGCGGCGAACGCACAGTTTAATTATAGTGACATTTCAATTAGCAGACCATCTAATAGAACCGTAAGAGTCACTTATTCACCTAGTAGCGGTGCAGGAACCCATCATCCAATACTTTATGTTAGCGGTGTTTTTGATAGCATAACAGTATCATAAATATCTAAAAAGTCTTTGACAGATGGGTATCCAGATAAACGGGCAAACTGATACTGTAACAGCAACTGATGGCAGTATAAACGTTGGTGGAGATGTAACGATACCTGGTGTATTGACTTATGAAGATGTAACTAATATCGATTCTGTTGGTATTGTAACTGCCAGAGCTGGTATTCGTGTTACTGGTGATAGTATACACGTAGAGTCAAGTGAAGATAGACTTCTTTATCTGAAGTCAACAGATGCAAACGCATATCTTACTTTTGAGGATACTGATAGTTCAAGTGGTTTTGCTAATAGAGTTGGAACTGTAAGTGATGGACTTTATTTCAGCACAGGTGGGGGTGGAGAAAGACTTCGTATAACTTCTGATGGTAAGGTTGGTATCGGAACTGTTACTCCATCTCGTGGTGGACTGCATATTCATAAGGCATCAACGGCAGAACTACATTTAACAGATGACACTACTGGTAGCGGTAGTGGTGACGGTCTTACTGTATTTTCCACAATCAGTTCAGCAGGCGTCTGGTATAGAGAAAATGCAAATTTACGCTTTGCAACAAATAATACAGAAAGAATGATTATCACTTCTGGTGGTAATGTAGATATTAATGGAACACCACCTTGGACTGTAACTGGTGGAAATTATAGAAATCTTTCTATATCAGGTAATGATGCATCATCATCTGGTTTCCTTTGGTTAGGAAATGGTGCTGCTGCTACTAATGCTGATTTTGACTTAGGCAGAGTTAATTTTGTTAATGGCACAAATATAATTGCTCAAATTAAAGGCACCACACAAACAAGTGCAAATGATGACGGAAGGATTTCTTTCCTCACAAAATCAACTGGAAGTAATATAACAGAAAAACTTCGTATAACTTCTGATGGCAATATTGGTATAAACAATCAGAATCCAGGAGATAAACTTAGTATTTCTGGTGGCAATCTTGGTATTTACAATACTGGTAATAATCATGGAAATGTTTACTTCTATAAGGATGGAACTGCTAAGGGGTGGTTAAAATATAGAGGTAATGATGATAAACTTGTAATTGGAAATGTTACCGATGCAATAAACGTTAAAACCAGTGGTAATGTGGGAGTAGGTAATGCAGACCCAACCCAAGCAAAATTTGTTGCTCAAACGGCATCTGGTATGTCGATTGCTGCTGTTAAAGATAATACTGGTGCCTCAATGAGTCTTGGTGGTGTAACTCAACCTAGAATATTAATGGAAGCAGGTGCTAGTGCATCTCAGTTTAAATTATATACTGCTAGTGGTAGTTCATATAGTTCAGCAGATTGGAGACAAAGACTTCATTTAACGCCAACCAATGCATCTGTTTCAAGTGCAGGAAGTGGTGCTAATGGTATTGGATGTTTTGGTATAGCTGATAATAGTCCAGACTCCAGAGCTCTGGCGCTATCAATTGGTGGTGGTAGTGGATTATATGGTATTGAAGATTCTCGTCCAATGGTTTATCTGCAAAGGAGTTATGGTATAGGCGGTGGTTCTAGCACCTGTCTCTTAACACCAGAAATTAGTGCTCCTGGATCTTACAACAGTGCAGGAATAGTTTACGTATTAAATCTAGGGCTCAACATAACTTAAATGGATCTCATTATGCTGGACACTTTGAAGCTCATGGATCACAATATTCTGCTAATGGAACATCTGCACTTTATGCTAAAACTACTAAATTAGATACTAATGGTAGTGGAGATGTAATTGCATTTCGTGCAGATGCAAGTATAACAACAGGTATTTCTAATACTGGTGCAGCAATTGCTGGATATTTTGCATCGGGAAATAATGTTAATGGCAAACCAATAGTTTGTCAGAATGGATATACTACAAATAGTTATTCAAATCAAATTATTTTCAGGAAACATAATGGTTCTGGTATTGTTGATGTAGGATCAATTAAGAGTAATAATTCAAATACACAATACAATACTAGTTCAGACTATAGACTTAAAGAAAATATTGTATCCTTAACAGGTGCTATTGATAGATTAAAGCAACTTCAACCGAAAAGATTTAATTTCATTGGTATAGATGAAACAATTGATGGTTTTATTGCACACGAAGTAAATCCTGTTGCACCATATGCGGTATCAGGTGAGAAAGATGCTGTAAAAAAAGAATTGGTGTTGGATGAAGATGGTAAAGAACAGTTTGATGAAAATGGAGAAATTATTCATAGAGAAGTAATCGATCCACAAGGTGTTGATTATGGAAAATAAACTACACTGACTATTGCAGCACTACAAGAAGCACTTGCTAAGATTGAAACTCTCGAAGCAAAGGTTGCTGTTCTTGAAGGATCATAAATTTAATAATTTCTTAATAAGTGTTACGACATGAACACATTGTTGCACGTTTGGAATGTCCGACTAGCATAGCTAGTAAGTATTTCAAACATAAAGAAAAATGGACAAATACACCTACGATAATTGGGTGAAAGTCAAAGAGACCTTCGAGTCATCAGGAAATACAGATAATTTCTTTTATAAAAGAGCATGTGCTATAGTGGGGGGACTACCCGACCCTATGGACAATTTACCGAATGTCTCACAGGATGACTGAACTGAAACCAGAACATTATGTCACTCAAGAAGAGTGTCAGGAGATGATTGATGCTGCCATACGTCGACACAATCGTAATGCTTCAATTATTTCAATGTGTGTCGGTTGGGTTGTTCTTGCTCTTTTTGCTGAAGGTCTCTTACGGCTCATCGGAGTAATTGATCCTATTTTCCCATGGTTGAAAATCACACTTTAGAATGGATAGGTGTAGTACTCCTGTT
>BCSF01000781.1_pt1 | contig 11496 bp, 9 predicted proteins | sample 1016431 | NCBI WGS metagenome assembly BCSF01 (sample SAMD00045685;SAMD00045686;SAMD00045687;SAMD00045688;SAMD00045689;SAMD00045690;SAMD00045691;SAMD00045692;SAMD00045684;SAMD00045690;SAMD00045691;SAMD00045692;SAMD00045684;SAMD00045685;SAMD00045686;SAMD00045687;SAMD00045688;SAMD00045689, study...
ATAATCACAGGTTTATTATTATTGGTTGCAGCCTCCCCGCCAGTGCTGCTGCTGCTGAAAGTTTTGATTCATGTTGTCTGAAGCGCATTGCGCATTGCTGCGACTCGCGTCGCGCGTTACTATAGTTAGTACAGGTCACTGCAGGTACGTGCGCGGAAGTTCCTGTGGAAAAAAAAAATAAAAAAAGATTTGACAAGTAGAATAACATGGGATATAAAGGGAGTATTAACTAGAAAGACGAAAGGAAAATAAAATGTCAAAAGCTGTTAATATAATAGAAGTACTAGAGAAGGCACAACAAAGCCCCGCTAGTGTAAGTAAAAGAAATAAACAAGCTATCGTTGACGCGTATGGTCGAGCGTTAACAATGCAGAAAGTTCTAGCAGACTTTATTAAAGTCAATAGACAACTGATGATTGACTTGTCTATGAGTGAAAATGCAAACCTATTGCATGGAAGGGATTACTCACTTCATGTCTCACAAAAATTGGGTGCTAAGATTGACACACAACTTGTCAAGGAGAAACTTGGCGAGATTGCGTATCATCAATGCAAAGTGCCAACGCAGTATAAACAGATACAGGCTATGCCTTTATCGGAAACAACAGTTTCAAGAAACAAAAAAGCTACGATCGACGAAGTAGCAGACTTCAGAATTTCCGCTTAGTACCGATAAATTGCCTAAGCGGAGAACTAATTGTCACTTTAGTTCAGTCGACAATGCATCGCATCGCTCTACCGAGCGGTGCGGTTAGCCTTTATTAGTATTACTATCCCCCCGCAGAAGCAGACTGAAGTTCCATTCCATTGTTCTTTACGCAGTCGGTCGGTCGCCTTATTAGTATTAGCGTTGCACGGCACACACCTCTGGGGAGCAGTTGTCAAGTAAAAAGTTATTAAGAAAAAAAAGAAATAAAGTTCTTGAGTATAAGATAAAATGGGAGTAATGGTTTCATATCATTAACAAAGGAGAATATATGCCGAATAATGATGACGACTTAAGAAACAGATTAGCTGTTTTAGAAAATCAATTAGGATTAAGGAATGACAATGGTATCGCTAGGAATAACAACAATACTGATATTCAAGGCGATTTGTTTGGTAATTCTGGTAATCTTAATTGGAAAGCTCTTTATAAACTCTTAGAGAGTGAGGTAGAGGAATTGGCTTTCAACCCTAACGCACCTCAATTCGTTAAGGATTGGGCTAGTGGCTTAATAGCTAAACTCAGAACGAAGGTGAGTCCACGAGATTTACTTTAGTAATTAATTGCAATTAATTATAAAAGGCAGGGAATACCCTGCCTTTTTTTATGCCATCTTATCACCTGCCACCAGGAGTTCCTAGCAGCATCTCCAGGCAGCACCAGCTTCCTGGCAGCGAAATCCTGAAGACCAAATCAACATCTAGGTACTTACCAACTTACTTCATACAACATCTAGTCCCCCATGCCTCCAGAAACCTCGACAGTTCTTTGGTTTGGTGCGGTTGCCTTTAGTCGAAGTTTTACACAAACACAAAGTATGATATAACTTTTTTATGATTACTGAAAAAATTCCAACCGACGTTTTAAAATATGAATTACGGAAATTACAAATAAAAGTGGCAGAGGAGTCCCGTTCCTCCTTCTTAACTTTTGTAAGAAAAGTTTGGCCAGAGTTTGTTGCAGGTTCACATCATAAAATTATTGCAAAAAAATTTGAAGACATTTCACGTGGAAAGATAAAACGATTAATTGTTAATATGCCACCAAGACATACAAAATCTGAGTTTGCTTCTAATTTATTTCCTGCGTGGATGTTAGGACAAAAACCTAAATTAAAAATTATACAAACTACACATACAGCAGAACTATCTTATAATTTTGGTAGAAAGGTTAGAAACTTATTTGATCAACAAGAATTTAAAGATGTTTTTCCAAACAGTGCTTTATCGCAAGATTCTAAAGCATCTGGTAGATTTAACACCAAAGTAGGTGGAGAATACTTTGCAGCAGGGGTCGGTGGTGCGATAACAGGGCGTGGTGCTGATTTATTAATTATTGATGATCCACACTCCGAGCAAGATGCTCTTTCTCAAACAGCCATGGACAATGCTTATGAATGGTACACGTCAGGACCTAGACAGCGTCTACAACCTGGTGGTGCTATTGTTATAGTTATGACGCGTTGGTCGACAAAGGATCTTACAGGAAAGTTATTAAATGCACAAAGTAATGAAAATGCCGATCAATGGGAGGTTGTTGAGTTTCCAGCCGTTTTAAACGATAAACCACTATGGCCTGAGTTTTGGAATATAAATGAATTAAATGGTGTAAAAGCCTCTTTGTCAGAACAAAAATGGCAGGCACAATGGCAACAAAAACCTACCTCAGAAGAAGGATCTATTATAAAACGTGAGTGGTGGAAAATGTGGCCAAAAGAAGACATACCACCTTTGATGCATATCATACAAAGTTATGATACGGCGTTCAGTAAAAGAGAGACTGCAGACTTTAGTGCAATAACAACGTGGGGTGTATTTAAACCCGTGGAACACGGACCACCGCACATTATACTTTTAAAATCTAGAAAAGGCAGATGGGATTTTCCCGAGCTCAAAGAAGTTGCTTTGGATGAATATAAATATTGGGAACCCGAAACAATCTTGATCGAAGCGAAAGCAACTGGTATGCCCTTAACACAGGAGCTACGTCAATTGGGAATTCCCGTAGTAACTTATACGCCTAGTAAGGGCAATGATAAGCATGTACGTGTCAACTCCGTAGCTCCCCTTTTTGAAGCGGGTCAAGTATGGGCTCCTGATGAACGCTGGGCAGAAGAAGTTATTGAAGAATGTGCCGCTTTCCCTTATGGTGAGCATGACGATTTAGTCGATTCAACAACACAAGCGTTGTTGCGATTTAGGCAGGGTAACTTTATCCAACTAGAGTCTGATTATGTGGATGAACCACGATATATTGAACCGAGAGAATACTATTAATGGTAGATATTAACGACATATTAGAGGACGAAGATTCTGGTTTTATACAACTACCAATGCCTGGTGCTAAAACCGATCCTGAAACAGGCGTAACAGATTTTAATCTTGGCGTAGCTCCTCCTCTAACAGAACAACAAAAAAAAGATGCCTTTGACTCCAGCGCCTACCATAAAGGTGAAGATTTTGTAATTAGTAAGATAGTTGATGGTTTTGCAAACATGTATAACCGATTAGCTCCATCTGAAGAATCATTAGCTGAGTTAAGAGAAGTTCAAGAAACCAATCAAGCAATAGCAGATAAGTATAATATACCTTTAAAAACATTATATCAAATGTCAGCTTATGGTGGTGATAATCAAAAAATATTAGAAGATTTAGGTTTTAGAAGATACACAATGGGTCAAGATCTTACTAGATCAAGAGAGTTTTTGTATAGTGCACAACAAAAAGGATTTAATAAATTAAAAGAAGGCACTGACTTTATGGATCTCTCAGGAGAAGAAATGTTCGGTATTGTATTGTCCCCTTTAGATATGTTGGATTTTGCAGGCTTATCATTTGGTTTAGCAGGATTGGTTAGAAAAGGAATTGCAAAACTAGGTGGTAGTGCATCAAAAATGAGTTTAGTTGATTTAGCTAAAAACAAAGAGGTAATGAAAACATTATCTTATGAAGAAGCGCAAGACGTAATACGAAAACTAAAACCAGTTATAGACGGCGAACAAGAATTCTTATTACGATTTGATACAGGAAAACCAACAACACCAAAAACAACAGGAACTCTTACAGCAAAAGACGAGATGTTAGGATTAGGGGATGACTTACGTGCACCAAAACAAGTTGATGAACCTGTCTTGAAACAAGAACCGTCGCCCGTGAAACCTGACGAAGTAGATGCACCTGTAACTATTGATGACGTACTAGAGACAACACAGAAAGATTTAGCTGGTAAAAAAGCTTTTAAAGGTATGAAACCAGAAGATATTATTGGTAAAGGCGAAGAGCCAAGCGATCCTTTCTTAACACCTGATGAGCCTATCTCTGCACCAATGTCAAGAATTGAAGAAATAAAAGCTAAAAAAGAAACAAAAACAACTGCTGCTAATGATCCAATTGTAGTTGAATTACAAACAAAAGTACCAAAATTTTTAACTTTAAGTGACGCGGAGAAACAAGTGGTTGCTTCAAAGTTTATAAACATTATGTTTTCTCCTGCAAAGAAGAAAGCTTTATTTGAAAAACTTTCAAAAAATGAACAAGTAAATATAAAGAATTATATAGAAAGAAAAAAATTAGCAACACCTGAGATGTTAGAACTTTCTAGTAAAATTTCAAAAGAGTTTTCTCCTTCTTTTGAAGGCAGAGTATTAGACAGTGATGATCGAACGTTAACTATGTTTGAAAATATTCAAAATTGGAAAAACTCTCCTGATGGAAAGATGGATAAAACAGGTTATAGTTTAAGTGGAGAAAATTTAAGAAAAGTGATGGCTGGAGATGATCCAGCGTTGTATGATATATTAACAAACAATAATAGACAAAGAATTATAACTGAATTAAGAGATGATTTAAATGACATCGGGTTGACTGATATAGCAAGCCCAGGAGATAAAATAAAAATTCCACAAAGTAAATCAGCTAGAGAAATGTTAACAGAAATGGATAGATTAACTTTTCCAGAACATTTTGATTTTATTGCTAGTGGTCTTTTAGATGCTTCACAAAAAATTGATTACAATCAGGCAGTTCGTAAAGTGGTGAGTTCTTTAAATGATAGAGGAGAAGGTTATTTAACAAACGCTGCCACAGGATTTATTGATAAAACTTTAAATAGAATGCTTCGTCAGGCAACAAATAAAGATATTCCTTTAGAAGAAATTTTTAAAAAAGTAAATTCTATTGATGCTGACGGAATTGCGGACATAATATCAAGAAGACAAAAATATAATAATAAAATACAAGAGTTTTTAGGTTTGGATTATGATGTTGATTTCGCTCAAATAGGACATATAAAAGCAATTGCAGAGGATGCTTTATTAGCTCTTGATATTGATAATCTTGCATTGCAGTCGGCAAAAGCAAACAATGCTGAGTTTAAACTTAGAAATAAAATTAAAAACATACTTAAAAACCCAGATGATCCAAGTACGCCAGACAAAATAGAAGAGGTATTAAAAGAATTAACAGACTTAGGTATTTCTACAAAAGTTGGAGATACTCTTTATGGAACTGCTAGAAGCATAGAAGATGAGTTAAAAGCTTTAGAAATAGGAGCAAGTGATGCTGTATTTGGAACTTATGCTAAAGGTGGTATAGTAGAAGAAAGACCTGCAGGACCAGGCTTACCTCCTCAAGATTTAGATATATTTCAAGATGACCTTCCTGAAGGATCATATGAAACAGCAAATCTTATGTTACCTTTCTTTAAGCTATTTGGTAAAGCACCTGTTAACGAGGTTGCACCAATACCAACACCAAAAGAAAAATTAGCAAATCAAACAAAAAAACAAAAAGAAAGTTTGGAGAGAGAAAAAGAAATAAGATCTCAAGAAGATATTTTTGATCCAACTCCAGATGAAAGAGTAGAGATTGGTACAGATACACCTATTGAAGTTACACCATTAACAAATCAGCCAATGACGTCTGTATTCTATTCGGACATAGAACGTGCAATGACAAACGCACCTGATCAATTTGCAAACAAACAGGAGCTTCTTGATTTCTTAAACAAAAACAGAATTAAAAAATCCGAGGTCGACGATTATCGTATCAATGCTCTTTTACGATTATACGATGAGGGTATGCCAATACCTAAAGGTGATGTTCTTTCACAAGTTAGATCAGCACCGATCAGCGGTATGCGAGTACACGCAACAGGTCAGGGGTCCGAGATCATCAATCCAAATGGCGCGAGTAGAACACGATATGAAGGATACGCTAAAGATGGTTTCATTGAAGGTAGTCAACGAGAAAGAATTTTATATTTAGATAGAAACAAATTACCTGGTGACTCAGGTCAATATCCAGACGCAATGTTTGGTGGGGAACAAATATTCCGTCATGAATTTGGTATGCCTAATGAATCAGATACGTACGTGATTGGTTGGACGCGGCTCACGGACCGTTATGGTTTTGTGCCACCAAAGGTAGAAGGACCAGCAACAAAGATAAATGTAAAAAAATTACAAAAAGAATTTGATAAAAATACAATGACACAAATGGGATTGTATGGTGAAGCACGAAGTAAAATAGAACGATTAGCTAATCAAAGAGGAATGAGTCAAGGAGAAATTGGTGAGATACTTTCTGATTTTGGTTCTGATATTCCCAAACTATCTGTCATAGCAAAATATGCAGATCAGTTAGATGAGATAAGCCCTGGACTTGTTGATCAATTTGATCAACTCATTGTTAAGAATAACGCGTTACAAGAACAGATAACCAAAGCATCAGGCGTTGATCCGAGCGGCGTGGTCCGTGTGACGTTTGCCGATGAGATACAATCCGATTTATTACAAGCAGCAGCCATGCGTAAACAACAACTGACCGCGGCCCTTCGTAAGATACAAGAAGAAGGCAACACAACAAATCTACAAGGGCTTAATAGATTAGCAGAAGCAACAATGGATTTTTATGAAAAGAATAAATCTGTATTTAGACCACTAAAGAAAACGGACGCTGAGGTAAATGTATTGGCACAAAGAGTGGCAAAGATGGATGAAGAGGTAGATAATATTGTTGGTAAGTATCTTGAAACAAGAGAAGTAACTGATGCGGATCTATCAAGACTATCAACTTTATTAAATGACAATCTAGATACAATGATGAAAGAACTTATTGATATAGATTCAAATGCAATAGACGGATTATTTCCTGATCTACCATTTAAGAATAGAGATGAGTGGGCAGATGCTTTAATTAAAAAGGACTTGTATGAACTAGCATATAGAAAGTTTGTATTGAAAGATCCTGATGCTTCTTCGTATTATGCGGTGTCACCGTCTCAATACGTTATTGACAGATATAGTTTTCAAGGAAATGCTGCAACATCTGCAGCCGATAGAGCGGCTGATAAACAACGACGCTTTGATGTTTTTAAAAGAAGTGGTGAATTTAGAAGTTCACAATACAAAGGTATTGGTATGGACGAGTTTTATGGAGGGCCTAACTCTGTTTCAAATGTAATTGATAATTCAGGAACAGCGGCTACTAACCCTAATTTTGGAAAACCAAAACATTACACATCTACAATAGAGACAATATTAAAGAAACAAGCGCAGAGTAATAATTCAGAAATGATTACAATGCCTGTACAAGTAAAAAGTGGAAAAGGGTCAACACAATACCGTGTTACCGATCAAAATGGTAATATGGTAGCAACCTTAACCAATGAAGATCAGGCAAGACAACTGCTGGTATCAAATCCAAATTACAGAATTCAACCTATCGCCATACCTAACAAAAAAGACATGGAGCCAGTTTTTGCTATTAAAATTACTCCTGAGATGTTAGAACCCTATAAGACACATAAAGCACAAGGTGGACTTGTCGAGCATATTGATATATTTGAGGTATAATGGTTGAGAGAAGAATAACAGGTGAACCTACACAAGTAATAGCTGAAGAGGTAACAGTAGAAACTCCTGATGAACTAACAGTTGAAAACATTGAAATGACAGAAGATGGAGGGGCGTTAGTCAATCCAATGGATGAACAAGAAGAAGTAGAATTTGATTCTAACCTAGCTGAGTACATAGATGAAAAAGATCTACAGGATATGTCATCTGATCTTGTCGGTGATTACAAAGAAGATAGTTCTTCTAGAGAGGAGTGGTATGATGCTTATGCAAAAGGATTAAAACTACTTGGATTTAAGTATGAAGATAGATCACAACCTTTTCAAGGAGCAAGTGGTGTAACACATCCTTTATTATCAGAGACAGTTACACAGTTTCAAGCTCAAGCTTACAAAGAATTATTACCTGCAAACGGTCCCGTCAGAGTACAAATGATTGGTAAATCTGATCCACAAAAAGAACAACAAGCTCAACGTGTACAAGAGTTTATGAACTACCAAGTAATGCATGTCATGGAAGATTTTGATCCTGACTTAGATCAAATGTTATTTTACTTACCTCTATCTGGTTCAAGTTTTAAAAAAGTTTATTATGATTCTACAATGGGAAGAGCTGTATCAAAGTTTATTCCTAGTGAAGAATTAATTGTTCCGTACACCGCAACAGATTTAGGAACAGCAGAACGAATTACACATGTATTAAAAAGAACAGAAAACGATATTCGTAAATTACAAGTAACAGGTTTTTATCGTGATGTAGACTTAGAAGAATATGAAGACTCTGAAACAAGTAGCATTCAAACAGAAGTTAATCGTTTGGATGGTGTGAGAGAAACAGGGCCTTACAAGAATGATACATACACGTTATTAGAAATGCATGTTGATTTAGATGTGCCAGGATTTGAAGATCCTGATGGAATTAAACTTCCGTATATTGTAACTATTGATGAGGGCTCTGGTAATATTTTATCGGTATACAGAAACTATGACGAACAAGATCCTTTAAAAAAGAAAAAACAATATTTTGTACATTACAAATTTTTACCTGGCCTTGGTTTTTATGGTTATGGATTAATTCACATGCTCGGTGGTTTATCAAGAACTGCAACAGCAGCACTTAGACAATTACTTGATGCAGGAACTTTAGCAAATTTACCAGCAGGATTTAAAGCAAGAGGTTTACGTATTGCTGATGATGATTCTCCAATACAACCTGGTGAGTTTAGAGATGTCGATGCTCCTAGTGGAGATCTACGTGCAGGACTAATGCCTTTACCTTACAAAGGCGCTGATCAAACTTTATTTCAATTACTAGGATTTGTTGTACAAGCAGGGCAACGTTTTGCTTCTATTGCTGATCAAAAAATTGGTGATAGTGTAGCGGCAAATGCACCTGTAGGAACAACAATGGCTTTGATTGAAAGAGGATCAAGAGTCATGAGTGCAATACATAAAAGATTACACTATGCACAAAAAACAGAATTTAATTTACTAGCAAAAGTATTTAAAGAATTTTTACCACAACGATATCCTTATGATGTAGGAAGTGGTGCTGTACCGAGTGTTAAATCAACTGACTTTGACGAACGAGTTGATATTATGCCTGTGTCTGATCCAAATATTTTTTCTATGTCTCAACGTGTTACGTTAGCACAAACACAATTACAAATGGCACAGTCTGATCCGCAGTCACATAATATTTATGAAGCATATAAAAGAATGTATCAATCACTTGGAGTAAAAGATATTGATGCAATTTTACCTCCGCCAGCAACACCTAAACCAAAAGATCCTGCGTTAGAAAATTCTGACTCATTGCTTGGCAAAAAATTAATCGCTTTTAGAAATCAAGAGCATCAAGCACACATCGATGCACATAGAACATTTTTATCATCAATGTTGGTTCGTAGTAACCCTCAAGCGACTGTATTATTGCAAGCACATGTTATGGAACATGTATCTTTGTTAGCAAGACAAATAGTGGAAGCAGAAAATCAAGAACAAATACAAGCTGAAGCGGCAAAATTCGGTGGTCAATTACCACCAGAACTACAAGCTCAATTCCAAGAAGAAATGGAACGTCAAATTTCGTTAAAAGCAACAGAATTTATTGAAGAAATGTTTATTGAAGAGCAACAATCTATGGAAGGTCAAGGTCAAGACCCTCTTGTTGGCTTAAAACAACAAGAATTACAGTTAAAAGCACAAGATATTCAACGAAAAGCACAAAATGATCAACAAAAACTTGATTTAGAAGGTGCAAAACTTGATCAAAGTGCAAAAATTGCACAAGATAAGATAGATTCTAACGAAGATATTGCACAATTACGTGCAAATGTTAATCTAGATAAACAAAATCAAAACAATGCAAAACGCAACAACTAAATTACAGGAATATTTTAACGAGTTGATGAATTTTTCAGATACAGCGGTTACAAATCAAGAAGAACAGATACTTTTAGCGGGTGCAATGATGGGTGTAGCTAAAATGTTGTACCATAACAACCTTACCGAACAAGAGTATGATAATATTATGAATCATAATGGAAGAGACTTGCTAAATCTTTTAAAACCAACTATACATTAACTGTTATGCCTGAAAAAAAGAAAACAAATCCAACAAGAGAACAACAAGGAATCGATGAACCTAGTTTTTTTAAAAAATTTGGTAAGGAAAAACCAAAAACAAAAAGAAAAAAGAAAAAAGGTAAGTATAGTGGAGACATTCCAGCAAGAAAAGAAGTGCCTGCGAATCCACACGGTGTAACAAAAAAAGATCAAGATGGTAATACAATATTAATGGCAAAAGACGGTGGTTCGGCATCCAAGTTTGGTATGCTATCTGTTAAAGCAGGAGTAGATAATAATCCTAATCCTACACAGGCTGATAGAATTGCAGGAGCTACGAAGAAAATGAAACGTGGTGGATCTGCTTCTAAAGATAGAAAAACTAAAATAGAAGCTTATAGAAAATTAGGGAAACAAAAATACGATAAAGGTATGACACCTGATATCGGTGAAAAAGGTAGAAAATCTTTTAAAAAAACTAGAGTTAAGAAAAAAGATTTAGTTGATATAGCAGGAGTTATAAAATCTACTGGTGATCGTTACCTTGGTAAATTAGGAAATTTAAAGACAAGATTTAAAGACAAGAAAACTGCAAAAGAAGCAGGAGTTAAATTTAAAGCAAAAGGCGGTCTAGCAGGTAGACTAGCTACACGCGGTTATGGAAAGGCAAGAAAATGAAATTTAAAAATGCAAAAATGACTATTGTCCCTCAAAAAAACCCATTTCCTAATACAAAAGTTGCATCAACTGCAGAGCAGGTTTTCTCTCCTTTTGTAGTAAAAGACAACAAAGGAACTGGACCTCAAGGGCAAACAAGCAGAATGCAAATTAAAAAAGTAGCATTCAAAGGCGTAAAATAGTATAATCCTCAACTTAACAAAGGAGGTTTTATGAACCTATTAAAAGATCTATGGTCACACATTAAAGAGTGGAGTGACTGGAAAATGAAAGATTGGATCAAGGCCGCTATTGTAGCGATCGTAGTTATCTGGATTATTAGCTGGATGACAGGCGGAGCAGCATAGTGCTACAAGCTCTCGGAGGATTACTTGGTGGTAAAGGCGGAGCCTTAAAAACTATCGCAAAAGTTGTCGATGAGATTCATACATCAGAGGAAGAAAAATTAGATAAAAAGATATTAATGCAACGCATTCAACAAAAGCTTGCAGAAAAGCAATTAGATGTTAATGCAAAGGAAGCCAGCCATCGCAGCATATTTGTTGCTGGCTGGCGACCAGCGATTGGCTGGTGTGGAGCCCTGGCGCTATTCTTTGCTTTTATCCTATCTCCCTGTATTGAATGGTATGCAAAATTCTCAGGTGTAGATATTGTTCCACCTGCCATAGAAACTGGGCCCCTTCTAGCAATTA
>BCSF01000782.1_pt1 | contig 11496 bp, 10 predicted proteins | sample 1016431 | NCBI WGS metagenome assembly BCSF01 (sample SAMD00045685;SAMD00045686;SAMD00045687;SAMD00045688;SAMD00045689;SAMD00045690;SAMD00045691;SAMD00045692;SAMD00045684;SAMD00045690;SAMD00045691;SAMD00045692;SAMD00045684;SAMD00045685;SAMD00045686;SAMD00045687;SAMD00045688;SAMD00045689, study...
AGTGTGTAGAGTAGGTATGTGGTTGAGTGATCAAGTTTAATTGCTTGAAGGGTACCGAGCTTGCTAATAGTAGAGGTGGGGCCATGTTGCGGCGATGGAATTCGGCGGGGTACCTCTTCAACAAGACGGGGAACGTTCACAAAAAGGTTCTCTGGCTCCGCGAAGACCTCGCGCTCGCTGCGCCGCTCAGCCTAGAACTGCAAACAGATATCGCCGTGCGACCGTGTAAAAATTTTGGGGGCGTTTCCGATAAGGTCTTTCTAATGAGTTCGAAAGCGGCGATGAGGGTGATGCCACGACTGGTCCCCTTTTTTTTGGGAGCTCCACCAGACAAACTTCTAGGTCCTAATCCGGAGTCAATCTTAAAAAAAGCATATTCAATGATGGGGCTCAGTGTAGCCCCCAGCTCCGGGATCTACTTTACGGACGCGGTGAAGACGGAGAAGGGGGTTTGTTTTAAGCCTTTTTACCTATGCGAGCAGCTCGTGAGGCCTGTCAAGGGCGTCCCTTACAATGTCAAGGGGAATCGCTGCCAGAAGACTTGATCCAGCGAACAAGGGCCTCCTTCGATTTGTAGAGGTTCACCTTGTCCTTGTCGACGCTGTCATTGCTGGTCACGTTCATCGCGGAGAGGTACGACATGAACGCGGTCGAGCCAACGCCCCCTTGCGAAACCAGGAAGGTGTCGATCAAGGTACAGCGGAGGAGAAGGGGGATAAGGAAGACGAGCATCGCGGTTATGACAGCGAGCTCCCACGTACGTGACAGGACAACACTATAAACGACGAAGGAAAACTACATTATTGCGATGATCACCGGGGAGCGAAGGCTGACCACGCTGCCGATCTAGCATGAGGACCTCTGGCAAATGTACAAAAAGGCGGTCGCGTCCTTCTGGACCCCGGAGGAGATCGACCTCGCGAAGGACTCTGACGGCTTCAAGAAGCTGAACCCGAAGCAGCAGCACTTCCTGAAGCACGTGCTCGCCTTCTTCGCGGCCTCGGACGGCCTCGTCAACGCGAACCTGATGGAGCGGTTCCTGAGCGAGGTCACCGCGGTCGAGGCCTCCGCCTTCTACGGCTTCCAGATCGCGATCGAGAACATCCACTCCGAGGTGTACAGCAGGCTCATCGAGGCGGTCTGCCCGGGCGAGCTGGACGAGCTCCTCGCCGCGGTGGAGACGTTCCCCGCGATCAAGAAAAAGGCGGAATGGGTCAAGGGGTGGACGACCTCGGAGGAGAGCCTGGCCGCAAGGCTGGTCGCGTTCGCGGCGGTCGAGGGGATCTTCTTCTCGGGCTCCTTCGCCGCGATCTTCTGGCTCAAGAGCAAGGGGGTGCCGCTGCCGGGGCTGTACCTCTCGAACCAGTTCATCGCGCGGGACGAGGGCCTCCACACGGACTTTGCCACGATGCTCGTCCTCAAGATCAGGCACGAGGTCAGCGACGACCGGATCACCGAGATCATCAAGGAGGCGGTCGCCCTCGAGACGGAGTTCTTGACAGAAGCGCTCCCGGTCGGCGACCTCGGCATGAATCAGCACTTGATGAAGACGTACATCCAGTTCGTCGCGGACCGGCTCTTGGTCGCGCTAAGGGCGGAGAAAGCGTTCGGGGTGCAGAACCCGTTCCAGTTCATGGAGGCTATCTCGATGGAGGGGAAGACCAACTTCTTCGAGAGCAGGGTCTCGGAGTACAAGAAGGCGAATGCTATGGGCGGGGACAGGAGCTTCACGATGGACGCGGACTTTTGAGGGGGTACTATATGCGGAAGAGTTTTTAATAAACGCTATGATACCGTTTTTCTTTAATCTACCTTGCAATTTGCCGCGCCAGAGAAAAGTCCGGACAATCTTTTCCCCATCGGTATTATCGTCGCTGTCTCTGGTGGCGCAGCGCTACTGCTGTTTTTAATTTTTGTGCGGTACTGCAAAAATTGAGCTGTAGACAAAAATGTGATGATAGCGTCGCAATATAAACGGGCCCCTCAGGAAAGGTGACTATCATGATCGTCGCCCTCACCCTCGCGGCCGCGCACGTCCCCTTCTTCGTGAACCAGATCGCGGTGGTCGAGCGGGACCTCGACGTCTCCCAGGTCTACTACTTCAAGCGCTCCGGGACGATCTACAGCGTGGCGAAGCTCGACTCGACCGTATCCGTGATCGGACCGACCAAATCGGAGGGGAGCTGCTTCGCGATGATCGACTGTGATGAGAACGTCACCAAGGTCCCCTTCCTCAGTGAAAGCAGGAAGGAGGAGCCCTTCACGCAGAGCGAGTACTACGTCTACTTTGAAGAGAAGAAAAAGTGTGGTTCGTTTGTATTGAAAGCGGTCTGCAATTCCCCCTGGGCAGCAGTAGTCGGAGAGAAGGAGGAGTTCTATCTGCTCGACCTCCTCGCGATGCCGGCCGTGATCGCGAGAATCCATGGCTCGTGGTGGAATAAGCAGTACATCGTCGGCTGGCTCCTCCTCGTCTTCCTTCCGATCCTCTGCCTCCTCGAGCTCGACGGGAAGCGATACTTCCTGTACAGCGCGATCGCGGTCAGCCTCGCCTTTATGATCGACAAGGTCGTGGCGACGGCGACGTACGCGGACACCTCGGTCCTCGCCTGGATCATTTCCTTTAGCGAGCTCCTCATCGTCGGCGCCGCGGTCGCTTTGTTACACCAAAGGAGTAAGCGCGTCGCGGGGGCCGTGATCCTGTTCGCGATTGTCTCCTTCTTCCTCTTCGGGCTCGGCTTCTTCCTCGGCTCAATGTTTCTCCTCGTCGGAGGGATCCTCAGTCTGATGGAAACGTAGAGACGTTGTAGCGGGTCCGGTCTTGCAGGGTTTCCGCCCGCGTTCGGAGCCGCTTCGCGGAAATTTCAGGGACATCGCCGGGCCAGAGCCGCTTCGCGGGGATTCCAGGGACATTGCTAGACTCGAGCCGCTCCGCGGGGATTCCAGGGACTTCGCTGGACCGGAGCCGCTTCGCGATCGGGCTGCCTTCGGTGTGGTCATTAAATTTTTTTGCAAAGGTATCGTTCGGCTCGGCAACCACGGCCTGGATCACCGCCTTGGTAACGCGGTACGGCCGGTTAGGGCTTCGCGTCGGGGGGCGCCGATATAGCCTGAACGTGATCACGATCGTGAGAAAGCGGAATTTCTCCGCGTTTGCCAGCTTGTGCCCGGTCGCTGCTTTGACTGCCTCGTTAAAGTCTTTCCGTAGGCCGGCCTCGGAGATATGCCCTTGGAAGGCCTCCTCGCTGCTCGCGAAGTGTGTCTTCAGCTCGATGAGTTCGATCGACTCATCAAAGGTCTTTGCTTTAAAGTCAACCGGACTCCGTTTTTTAGAGTACGGTTTACCCTGCAGCTTTTGCTCGAACTCGGTTATTTTGATTTCGTGTTCTTCAAGGTACTTTTGGATCAGGCCGCCGAGATTCTTCAGCCCTTGTGTCTGGCTGTTCAAGGGCGAGAAGTTCAGGGCCGAGTTTGCGAGTATCTGCTGTATTAGCGCCCCAGCGTTGCGTCGTTGCACGTTCGCGCCGTAGCTCAGGTCAATGTTATAGAAGAGGTCTTCGAGCGCCTTCTTGTCGGACTCATCCAAAGATAGTGGTACCGGCTCCGAGACCTGGACCTTGAACCTCATTTTTCCTGTGAGGGGGAAGCCCGTAAATAAGGACGACCACGATGACGCTCGTGACGGCCGACTTTGGGCAGAGCCAAAGGTTGGATAGCCGGTACGACGAGTACGACGTGATCGTGACCGGTACCCGCATCAAGGAAAACGCGTTTCGGTACTGCAAAAAGGTCAGAAAGATCACGGTGCTGCGGTCCGTCAAGGTGATCAAGGAGGGGGCCTTCCGGGGCTGCGACAAGGTATCCACGATCCAGATCGAGGGCTGCACGCAGATCGGGAAGTTTGCGTTCGAGGGCTGCCGGAACCTGCGGTCGGTGCGCCTCCCGGACTCGCTCCACGAGATTGCGCCGTTCACGTTCGGTAACGCGTTCAGGGGGGTGGACGCCACGGTCGAGCTCCCGGGGAGGATCATCCTCAGGGACGATGCCTTTCGTGACTGCGCTTCCCTGAGAACGATCGTCTTCCGGGACGTGACCCTCACAGCGAACGACGTCGGGTACCTCAAGATCGAGAGCTTCTTCAATCAGGGCTGCGACCGGCTGGAGGCGCTGAATAACCTTGACGTCTACTTTGGCCGGATCCGCGGAAACGTCGCCCAGGTCTTTGTCAATGCGGAGGTCGATGTGAACACGTTTTCGATTCCAAAGGTGGGCGCCGCCTTCAGGGGAGGGTTCAAATCGGTACGGTACGGCAACTTCAACTTTGCCGAGCTCTTCTTCACCGAAAGCGGCGAGACGAGGCCGTTCTGCCTCGAGGCCTCGGACTGGATCTTCGACCGGGCCTGGAATTTTTTTCCGCTCCAGAAGCTGAGGGCGTTCGCCGCGATGGAGGGCGATCAGCGGTTCGTGCCGGCCGTGCTCGAGTTCAGGAACGTCCACGTCGAGAAGGCCGGCTTCGACGTGGTCTCGCTCACGGTTGCTGACAACGTCGTCGAGGCCAGGGAGATAGAGGAGGGGTACACCTTTGTCTTGGGGGGGGAAAGGAACCGTTTCGGGGTCGCGAAGCTCAGGGAAGTGATCGGAACGCTCCACGCGAAGGCGAAGACGACGGCCTTCGTCCCGGTGGTCCTCGACCTCTTCGGCGGCGGCTCCCACGCGCTCGTCCTGGAGGTCTCGTTTCAGAAGGGGTACAGCTTCAGGTTCCTCGATAACGCGGAGCACCCGATCGGAGTTTGCCACCGGAGCGCGGTCGCGATTCTGAGGAGGATCTTCAGGCGGCTCGACGAGGGAAAGGACTTTAGCGCTTCGCTCGCCGAGAAGGTGAAGCTCACGGACGACTTTGACTACGACTACGTCGACGTCAACTTTGGCGTGCCCGAAAAGTACGTCTTCGACGAAAGGATCGAGTCGCAGCCCCCGGGGCACTGTTTGACCTGGACGTTCCTCTTCTGCTTCTTCATGATCGGAGAGGGCCGCGGCGTGGCATCGCTGAAGAAACAACTTCTGAAGGAATCGCTTACCGAGGAGGCCTGCTTCGACGTCGCGAAACGGTTCTTCGTCTTTTTGCAGTGCGGCTGGGAGAACGAGCACGGGAGGCTGGCAGGGCGACGGACCGCGGCGCAAATCCTGTACAGCGATCGAAGCTTTCAGCTCGCGATGCCGGTCACGATCGAGGAAAGCGGCCGGAGGGAGGTGCTGACGCAACGGATGCACAGAAACACGTTTTCGGCAAGGCTGGTCGAGGGGGCCGCGGAGAGGGTCCGGAGCTATATCGAGCCGGGAAAGGCGGAGGAAGCGCTTCTGGCGGCGAACGAGGCAGTGCTCAGGCGGGAGAGGGGGGTCTACAGCAACGGGAAGCAGCTCTTCGTCGCTGGCAGCCTCATCGAGAGGATCTTCACGAGAATCACCGGGAAGGTGTACGTCAAACGAGAGGTCGCGGCCGCCCTCGTGGAAACGGCAAGGGAGTACATCAGGATTGCGATACAGAACGGGGTGAAGAGGCTCGCCCCGTTCGACCTCGACGCGGTCTGCGCCGACTTTAGGAATCGCCGCTACTGCGAGGAATCGGTCACGGGAGCCGCGCTGATCGTGCTCTGGGACTCGCAGCCGGGGGCCTTCGTTTGAGGCCTGGAAGCGAGACAACCCTCACAACCGCGATGGAGGGTCTACGGGCTAAAGCAATTATCCGTGGTTGAACGGGGCAATAAAGATGACTTATGGGAAGTCCTCCGCCGAAGCTGAAAACTCGAACAAAGTAGCCGTTTAACTTTCTTCAGTCGAATGTGTTTTTTTCAGTGTTATAAGCCTATTTTAGGAATCACTTCGTCAGCAAGGAGGAAGGTGTACAGCTCCATTTCCGGAGAAGCATGGAGAAGGAGGCAAGCACGTGGCAGGTACACGATCTCAGGGCGGGGTTCCGCCGCTTGATCGAGAAGAACGAGGACGCGGTCCAGGCGAAGGTGAACGCCGCGATCGAGAAGTCGGAGAGGATGACGCTCGCGGAGAAGCTCGCCGAGGTCGAAAGGTTCGAGATAGAACGGTACGGGAAGCCGCTCTCGACGAAGTGAGGGTAGAAAGGTAGCGCATATATACGGAATCGACGAAGTGAGGGTAGAAAGGTAGCTCTCATATTTGAGGCAGTAAAAGAGTCATACCATGATTGCGTCATTTGTGCTCGCGGTCGCGGTGGCGTGCGAGAATTTGGTCTGTACGGATTATGAAAAACTTTATACTGCGGTCAGAAACTGTATCAGTGATAACGGAACGGATGCTTGTGGATCCGAGATTATTCAGTCCTGGGATGTCAAGCAGTTAACTTATTACGGCGGACTATTTGCTGACCTTAGGTTTTCTGTTCTTAACTTGCGTAACTGGGGAAACCAGATTGGAAACCCGTCTGATTTTACCCTTTTTTTTGCTTATAAGGGGGAAACCGTGGAAGGCCTTGAAGACTTTGACGTTAGCGAAGTGACAAATATGGGTAGCTTGTTTCGTGAATCAAACGTTAAAAATTGTGATATATCAACTTGGAACACTAGTAACTTAATAAAAATGGATTATATGTTTCAAAATTCTCAGTTTAATGGTGATATTTTGGGCTGGGACATTAGCAAAGTTACTGATTTTGAAAAAATGTTTTTAAATCCTTTAATCCGACAAGACTTCTCTAGCTGGCCAGCACGCGGGTACAGCGGTGACGAGTTGCGGGAATACTACGGTTTCGGAAATGATTACGCAGCGGGCTGCCTCCCGGGATCAGGCGACGATCCTTGTCCGTATACACCGGCTTTAGCACCGACTGCAGCTACAGTTGCGACTCCAGCAAAAGAAGAGACAGAGGACTCAAACGAGACCCTGTACATCGTCCTCGGCGTCTGCGGCGGGATCCTTCTTCTTACTGCGGCCTTCAAACTCAGAAAGCGAAGCGGGACGGATGTGTTGCTACAGAGTATTCTTTAGGGATTGACATTTTATTTATCAGCGGCTTGAATCAGTAGTGGTCGTATATACAGAGAAGGAAAAGGTTGATACCATGATTGCGTCATTTGTGCTCGCGGTCGCGGTGGCGTGTCCGGAATTGAACTGTACGACCGCGACTGAGCTACAAACTTCGATCAGTGGTTGTGCCAGCAATAACGAAGCAGATTCTTGTGGATCCGAGATTATCCAGTCCTGGAATGTGGAGCAGGTAAAAAACTTTGGTAAAGTGTTTCAGAACCAAAACTTCAGTCTTCTTAACTTGAGTAACTGGGGAAACCAGATTGGAAATGCGAGTTTACATGAGTTTTTCTACTTATACCAAGGGGAAACCGTGGAAGGCCTTGAAGACTTTGACGTTAGCGAAGTAACAATCATGAGTGACTTGTTTCGTTTGTCAAAGGTTAAAAATTGTGATATATCAAGTTGGAACACTGGTAACGTAAGAAAGATGGATTATATGTTTGAAGAATCCCAGTTTAATGGTGATATTTCGGGCTGGAACGTTCAAAACGTTGATAATTTTAATCAAATGTTCTTTTCATCTTCAATCCGACAAGACTTCTCTAGCTGGCCAAGCCTTAACTTAAGCCAATCCAATGTGCGGGGACGCTACGGCTTCAATGATAGTTACCCAGCGGGCTGCCTTCCGGGATCAGGCGACGATCCTTGTCCGTATACACCGGCTCCGACTCCGGAACCGACTCCGGAATCGACTCAAGCTACGTCTTCGGCTACGGTTCCGTCTTCGGCTACGGTTCCGTCTTCGGCTACAGTTCCGTCTTCGGAATCAGTTCCGTCTTCGGCTAAAGAAGACACAGAAGACTCAAACGAGGCCCTGTACATCGTCCTCGGCGTCTGCGGCGGGGTTATCCTAATCTTCCTGATCCTCTGGCGTTCCCGTAAGCGAACCGGGACGGCTGCGCCGCTGTACGGTATCCTCTGAGGGTACTATAAAGGATGAAACTTCTCATAAGGAAACATGCGGCTCCTCCTCGTGGGGGTCCTCTTCAGCGGCCTCAGCGTCCTCTCCTGGTACTGCTTCTCCCCGCTCAGCAATGGCCCGATCATGTTCGTCAGGTCGGAGAACCGCGGCCTGAAGGACGGCTGGAACTGGGGCTTCACGTACCGGACCGTCACCCCGACCTCGATCGACTCGGAAGGTAGCCTCGCGAGGGTCGTTCAAGAGGAAAAAAGGGTCAGGGTCGTCGGAGGGGCGCCATCCTTCTCCCCGGTACTCCGCACGGAAGGCGCCCTCCTGTCGCTCGACTACAAGGAGATCATCATCGCGGAGGAGAACGTGACCGTACGCGGCGGGGCCACCATCGAGGACGTCCTCAAGGCGCTCTTGGAGCGCGGGAAGGTCATCCACGGGTTCGGAGGCGGGACGCACACCCAGACGGGGCCGGGCGGGATCTCGACGAACCTCCACGGCGCCCAGGGGGTCCTCCTCGCCGATAGCGTCCTTGAGCTCGTGATCATGGCGGCGGACGGGACCATCAGCGCAACGAGGCCGGGGGAGGAGCTCTGCATGGCGGCGCTCTCAGGCCTCGGCCAGGTCGGGGTCATCGTCGAGGTCGTCTTGAAGACGTACGACAGGGTCTGCCTCGACGTTGTCCACACCGAGCTCGAGTTCTCGGAGGGGCTCTCCGAGCTCTTCAAGGGGAGGATCTCCGAGTACAGGACCTCGGGGTACGGCGTCGGGCGGCTGCCGGGCGTCCTCACGGTCTACTCCGAGACGGAGGGGTGCGGGACGGAGTACCCGGCGGACACGGACTATATGGACGCGTACGTCTACGACAACTGGATCTCCTTCGTCTTTGTGCTCACGAAGGATGTGGTCACGGACACGGCCTTCTTTCACAGGACCCTCGTCAACGGCTTCAAGGACAGCTACGAGGACGTCATCGGGATCGAGCGCGGGTGGCGCGGGAACGTGGCGCCGCTCTTCGGGCAGGTCTTCACCGAGTTTGCCGTGCCGACGGAAAGCTGCGAGCGGGCGGTCCTCGAGGCGGTGCGGACGAGCAGGGCGAACAAGATCATGGTCTCCGGCGTCACGGTCAAGCCGCTGCGCGGGAAGGAGGGCGCGGTCCTCGAGTACGCCCCGGTCGAGAGCTGCGCCGTCGAGATCTATTATCTGCCCTGCCAGGAGGATCTCAAGGCGAACCTGATCGAGGTAGAGGCCGTCTTCAGAAAGTATAATGGTAGGGTCCACCTCGGGAAGGTTTTCTTCGGGGACGACTTTTTAGGCGGGAGGAGGGAGGACGCGTTCGAGGAGATCAGGGGAAGGGTCGACCCGGGCGGGAAGTTCAGGATGGAGGGCTTCAAGTACGAGGTCGACTACGACGCGCTCGCTGTGAGGGCGGTTACGCTGCAGGTCCTCGTCGTCATCGCCGCGGTCACCGTGATAGCCGCGCTCTGCGCCCGGCTTTTGAGGAGGGGGACGGACGTGTGACGGATTTGATTCCTTTTATTATGGATAGTCTGAAGAGGTATAAATACTATACATAAAAAGGTTTTTTTTATTTGGGGACATTATAAATCTACTTTAGCTTCTTCGGAGACCTTGTCTAGGGGGCAGAAACAAATGCAAGGTCCTACAATAAAGGAAAGTAAACATGTCAGAGTTCCGCAATACTTGTCGCCGACGCGGAAGAAGCTCTCGTCGTAGCAAAGAAAGGGCATCTTGGAGGTAGCAGGAGGGTCGGCTTATATGTCAGACTGTTTAATCCTGCCGCTAACTTTTTTTTAAGGGGGGCTACAAAGGGCTGTAATGAACGATTTAAAAAAATATAACCAGGCTCGCTTCTTATGGTTTAATTGTCTCTATGCGTGCAGTTTTGACACTGCTATAAGAGCGAGTAACCGAGGGTAGAACTAGTGATTCCTTGGGAATTCGAAGCAAAAAAACAGTAAAATGCGAAAATCAGAAGAATGACGCCGCCAACGGACGCGCCTATGATCAGCCCTAAGCTGGTCTCCGAATCGTCGTCTGTGCTTGTGGATGCGCCCGGCGGGGAACCTCCCGATGAAGCGGTCGTCGCTGCTGTTGTAGCTGCTGTAGTTGCGACTGTTGTAGCTGCTGTCGTTACCGTTGTCGTTACCGTTGTGGTAACCGTTGTGGTAACCGTTGTCGTTACCGTTGACGTAAACGTCGTCGGCTCCGACTCCAAGCTATTATCCAAGCCTTGGAACGATGTGTTTGTGCTGTCATCAACTACAATCATGGCGCTGTACATCGACTCGTTCGAGTCTGCCCCGACCTCAACGCTAAAGTCGGTGCTCCGCCTTCGCCGATCTGAACGGCTCGTATCAAATCGAACGTACGAATAGTTCGCGTTCCAGTCATCCAGCTGCGTTCGCACGGAATCCAGAATTTTTTTCCGGCTGTTCATGTTAAGTACCCCGAGATCACCGGAGAACTCATACGAGGCCGCTACGGGGACGCTCGGGAATTTGCAGACCCGGTCGGCGGTGGCGCTGCACTCGGTTTCGATCATCCCGCGGGGGCAGCCAGGCGTTCTTATCAGCGAGGCAAGAACGTCCACGGGTACATCGTTCCATGAATCGACGACGACAGAGTAGTCGCCTTCCGCTAGCTGGTTCTGTATTGTAGCGACGTCTTCGTCGGTCTGATCACCTCTGATGATGAGCTGCGCCCTCCGGGAATCCGGAAATTCGAGAAGCTGCTCATTGACGCGGTTCTTCAATCTAGTTGGTTCGGACGCCTTCCCGTCGGTCAGGATGATCAAGAGTTGCTGATACGCATCGCCCCATTTTGCGTCATGGGTCGGTGGGTTCTCTCGGAACATTTTTGTTGCTTTGTCAACCGCGGTGTCCGTTCTCGTTCCATAGCTGGGCGGCTTCAGCATATTAAGAACCTTGTCCTCAAAGTCGTTAATATCGGCATAATCTTCAAAGTTCATGGCTACCTCTACGGGTCCCGCGAACGCGAAAACGCCGACCCGTAATGTCCTGTCCTCAAAGTTTATCCGGTCGATGCCGTAGTAGCCTCTGATGTAATTTTTCATGTTACGAGTGATATCAACAACGTATTCTCTCGCGGTGATCCACTGCGTTGCATTCACGGACCCCGAACCATCAACAGCAAAGATGATGTCCGTGGTCGGGAACATCGACCTCGTACAGTTGGTGCAATCGGCGAGCGCTGTACACGGCTGCGATCCCGCCCTTTCCTCGATAACCTTAGAGTAGCCATCCATCGATGTAATATCGGGATTCATCGAAAAGAAAACAGACTCGTTGTTTTTCGAACAATCGTAGGGCGTATCGTTGCTCACGAAAAAGCTATAATTGTTGCGGTCCGCAAATTCTGCGCAAGAATTTGGGCCGATGACATTCTCGGTATCATCGTACGGAACCGTCTTAAAAACCATCCGATTCGGGTCGCAAAAATATTTCTCGGGGCAAGAAAACGAGGTCGGGGGGGGCGTTGTCGGGGCG
>BCSF01000783.1_pt1 | contig 11485 bp, 33 predicted proteins | sample 1016431 | NCBI WGS metagenome assembly BCSF01 (sample SAMD00045685;SAMD00045686;SAMD00045687;SAMD00045688;SAMD00045689;SAMD00045690;SAMD00045691;SAMD00045692;SAMD00045684;SAMD00045690;SAMD00045691;SAMD00045692;SAMD00045684;SAMD00045685;SAMD00045686;SAMD00045687;SAMD00045688;SAMD00045689, study...
AAGAGGTACTGATCCACTCTGAGGTGCTTCAAACCATCCAGAAATACTATTGGTTGCATCACCAGATCCACCTCTCAGTTTAATGGGATTATTTCCACCGAGTGCTTTCTGTGTATTAACGTTAACAGCCATTTATCAACAGACTTTTTTTCTATTTATCAACCAAGGTATACTTAATTGCAATAGTAAAGCGATGACGATCTCTGAATGGTGTTGCCCTATGTAATAGTGAAGCATCAAACATCACCATTCTATTTGGTATTGGTGGAACACCTTTAATAAAGTCAGTGTCATATATCTGCGTCTCTCCACCATCATCAGGTTTCCATTCCATATTTGGGTAATATAAGAAAGTTAATTCACCTTCACTACCATCAGTATGAAAATATGCAATCTCTGCTGGTGCAAAACAATTTACATACATCCGATAAAGTGCATACTTATCAGCATCAGGACCCATTGATTGCTCAATTCTTCTCTCAATTAATGGATATATTTCCTCTGTTGGTGGTATTTCGTGAATCAACCCAGTTGGAGGTGTTTCTGCATTATCAACTTCACCATACTTGTAAGAACAATTCTCACAATATGTCAATATAAACTGATGTTGCCGTTCAGTAAAATAATTATCAGATACATTAACCAGGTTCATTTTCTTTTACAGCATCTCCAAATTTAGTTATTCTAACATTAAATGAAATTGTTATTCTTGGATACTCTGGTGTTGGTGGTCCACCTTTTACTTCATGCTCCAAATATACAGGAAACATCACTAAATCACCTTCTTTGGCATTTACTCTGAATTTATCAGAATAACCAGAGAATCCTGTCATTTCATGTGATGTTGCTCTAACCAATTTGAGCGGATCATCAAATGCTAATGGTGAATGTATATTAGGATTATAACTCAAAAAATGAACACATGCATAATGATTTGGATCATCAAAGTCACCAAAATGTGTATGTGCTTCTTGATACTCTTGATTCACATAATAGTTATACCATATATCCTTAATTTCACATTCAAAAGATGTATTGAAGAATGATCCCATTACTTCAACATATTGATCTTTTATTTCTTTATGTGGTCCATCATCTGATAAAATTCTCTCATTAAAATTATCATCCTTGAATGAAGTAATTAACTTATCAGTAAGCCAACCATCAGGAGGTTCGGTTACTCCAGTCTTTTTATGTTCATTTATCATCGGATAGACTATTTCCTGTATTCTTCTGTTATCCCTTACAGAACTTTGAAATATTGATACGGGAAATATAGGAATTCTATATCTGCTCATTGTGGATCACTATAACGATGCTGTTGTGATTTATACGAATCTTCTTCACCTCTTCTATTCTTGATATATTCTAATTGGTGCCAATATTGAGGATAGCAAACAACTAAGCAGTGAATCTTCTTATGCTTCTCTTCTTTTGTGTATTCGCACTTAGGTTTATCCTTAACACCAATTTCGATCGTGATATATGCCGTATCAGCAAAATACACCCATCCTTCCGTAACTCTTCCCAGTGAATCTGTCCACTTCACATAATCGTGAACTTTAGGCAAATAGGAGTTGTTCGAGTCCATTGAGATTGAGTTGCATTGCGGTATAAGGAGTAGTGTTCTTTATGTTTACTTCTTTTCCAACCTTTGTGGAGTTGATTGGTGCATAGTATTGTTGTTTTTTAGGGTTGTAGAATCCCCAGATACAACGAACATCATTGCCATCATTGTAGATAAACCCAGGGTTACATACAGTCCAAATTGCAACAGTAGAAGCGTTCTTGCGAACGACCTCATATCTGTATCCTGTTGGTGGTTCATGGTGAAAATTTGGGGGTAGTTCAATCATTGTCAGGAACTGCTTTAATCCTATCAGGACTAATACCTTCATTCAGCAGATAGTTGATTCTATCTGTTGCAACCTCTTTGGTGAGTTTTCTAAACTCATCTCCAGGAACTTCCCACCCAGTCGTGGTAAATTCCATTACTTTGTATAGTTTTTCCATCAGGTAGTAAATGCCTCCACAACACGGGATGTTTCATCTGCAACGACAGCAACCTTTGGTGCTCGTTTTACTTGTGCAATGATGTTTGAATCGTATTTGCTGTCAAGTTCATCACGCCAATCAAGTAGAACATCATGACATTCATGGTCATCTTCTGCAACTACTGCAACCATTCCACCATACTCGGATGAAGGGAACGGAACCCAATAGTCAACCAAATAAAGATTCTTCATTGCTCCTTTTGTGTTTCCTTTGCAATCTTAACAGAATGATTTAGATTAGTCAACTGCCTTTCTAATTCACACTTAATTGAATTCAAGTGCATGTAAATGAATTGTTTGTATTCATTATTTTTGGTAAGTTGAGTGATATTATCAACCTGATACAGTGCAAGTATTAGGCGCATTTTCTCTTTATCTTCGGGACTTTCCTCCCATTTATCACCATATGCCATCAGAGAAACTCATCCATAAGATAATCAACAGTCACTTCCATCTTAGCAGCAGTATTCTCCAGGAAAGTGTCCAGGATTTCAGGTGCATCTTCCTGAAGAATACCATACCATTGATACCAAAGTTGTGGATTAGTTTGAGGAGTTACAGGGACACGAGTGTTTTCCATCCAGGAATGTTGTTCAGAAAGAGGGTTCACAGATTGGGTCATCTTTTATTCCGCAGATTGAGGTGTCCATGCCATCATAGATGGTCTTTAATCGGTCGTAAAGTGAAGGAGCACTACCGTATGCTCTTGCAATACGATGTTCATCACCATGATCTAATAGTTGTAGAGCAGAGAGTAAAACTCCAATTTCTTGAACGTTAAGTGCTACCTGCTTTTCGTGAGTCATTCTACTTAATTTGAACTCTACAACACTAATTATATCACATCGTCTCTAAGTCGTATTGTGCCTGCACATGCATCAGGGTTTGAAGATTTTCAATCGCTGTTTGCATTGCTGATCGACTGTAACCAGTTGCATAAGGATAACCCTGCTCCCTTGGATTTTCTGGTGCAGTGTAAGTAACATTGATGGCATCCTGCAATCCTTCAATGATAGTTTCGATGTCAAAGTTGCTGATCTTATTGACGCACATTGAGAAGATCCTCCTGTTGTTGACGAAGAAATGAGATTGTTTGATTGATTTGATCTAACTCTTGTAAGAGTTTCAACTTACGTTTGGACAATTCGATGATACTCTTGTCAAGTTCACCGATGTGCATCTCACGTTGTGGTGTCATTTAGTTACCTCAAATGAAGGGATAACTTTGATTTCAACCCAGTTAGGATATTTTTCCATTGCCCACTTCTCCAGTTTGTTATTCTGAGATTTGATACCCTTAGATGTCTTTGGGCGTGTGGGCATTGTTCTAAACACTGAGAATGTTTCCTCTTCAGTCCTGACTGAAACCAGATATTCTGCGGTGGTAGTATTCATACCAGTGCCTCCATCTTGATACCTTTCTCAGCAAATGCATCAGCAACCATACCACACAAGGCGGTAACTTCAAAGTCACTCATTTCCCACAGATCACCAACAACTTCAATCTGTTCTTGAATCTGCTCAGAGACAGATAGCATTGCAGCAATTTGTTCTTGGTTCATTTCAATGTTGTTAGTCATTTCGTTTTCCCAGAAGTCAACCCAGTCGGAGGAAGTAGCACCAGTGATCATGAGAAAAGTGAAGCAATAATAACGATGATGGAGAGAACGTAGAGCATCAGCAGTAGAGAGGCATATATTCACCAGCAGGCAGTTTTTCGGTGTTGTAGTTGGTAACCTCAGCACCTTTAGCAATGCGGGATGCCCACTCATGTTTGGCGTCGATCATACCCACAACGCTGTAGGATTTCATACCATTAGCGCGGAAAGTAACACGCTTGATGAAACGCTTGACCACAACTTTCATACCTTTCTTCTCACATGCCTCAGCGATCAACGCTTCAGGGAAGAAGTCAACGATGGTGGCGGAGTTGGTCAGTTGCATTGGGTTGTCCCCTTGTCGATGTTCTTATTATAGGGCATTGGAGGGATCAGGGAAGCAGTGCTGTGCCACTTCCCCAAGTGGTCACCAGATCTCCGTCCAACGCTTGTGGTTTGCTTTACTCACCCTGCCTTCCTCAAGCATGTTGTCACATACTCGGCAGAACACTTCAAACTTTTGCTCTCGGGTGAGAGTATCAGCATCCTGACAGTTAGCCATGATCCTGATCATTCGTGCTTTGTTAGTAATCATCAAACCAACTCCTGCTGTTGTTGCATCATTTGCTCTTCAGTTACTTCATCCACACATTCTTGAATCACCTGATAGATGTAATCAACGTTGCCTACATCATCAAAGATACGCTCAAGAACTTCAGGATCTTCTACAACATTATCATAATCAATCTCACCATCTTCATCCTTCAAGTGACAATCTTCCTTGGTGTAAATCCATGCCGCACAGTATGCAGTTTCTCCCTGTTGTTCGATGAGAGTGTTGACGCGATCTTTCAGTTGTTGAAGAGTGTAGTTCATGAAAAAAGAGAAAAATGGAGTGAGGGGAGGTCTCGCGGCTGGAGACACAATTACATAGACCCTCAGCAGAACATTGGCATATACTCAGAAGAAGGCATTTTTTCGGTGTTGTAGTCAGTCACCTCGGCACCGTTAGCAATACGCGATGCCCACTCATTCTTGGCATCAATCATACCAACAGTGCTGTAAGACTTCAGACCATTCTTACGCCAGGTGACACGCTTAGTGAAACGCTTTACAACAGTCTTCATACCTTTCTCTTCACATGCCTCGGCAATAAATGCTTCGGGGAAGAAATCAACGATGGTGACGTTGGTGGTCAGTTGCATTGGGGTGTTCCTCTCAACATGGCCAATATACATCGGATGGGGGGTCTGGTCAAGGGGTCTGGACCAGTTTGCCAACTGGCACAGTCAGAAGAAGACTTCCAGACCTTTCAAGTTAAGCTGCATCGCGGTGTAATTCCTTGTTTGTTTAATGTCAACTACACTCCCAGCTTTCTTTGCATTGATTGGGGCATAGTATTCTCCTTTTTTTCCATTATAGAATCCCCAGATAGTCCGAACATCATCATGAGTGTAAGAATACTTACGATGATCCCGTAACCAAATAGCAATGACGTTCCGCTTGTGTTCAGTAACTTCATAGGAGTAGCCTTCGGGTGCTTCATGAATGAAAGTAGGAGGAAGTTCAATCATTAGTGAACATTACAATCAGGATGTGGTTGTGGAAGTGTAGCACAGATGCGAGAGATACGCTCCATTTGTTCAATCCTACTCTCTCCCTGATATACCATCTTCATCGCACTTATAGCAGCAAGCACAAGGAAGACTAAAAGGAGAGGATTTTTAGAAAGCATTAGTTCAACAATTCAATGTTAATTTCTTTCCAGTTTGGATACTGCTTCATCGCATAGTTTTCCAATTTGGTGTTATGTGACTTAATGCCCTTTTTTGTTTTTGGACGTGTGGGCATTGTCCTGAGAAAAGATAAAGAACCTTCATCAGTTGTCACCTGAATTTGATACGTTGCCGTTGTGGTTTGCATCACCAGATTTCAGTAAAACGCTTGTGAGTTGCTTTGGTCATTCTACCTTCTGCCAACATGTTGTCGCAGACATTGACAAAGACTTGAAACTTTTCTTCACGGGTGAGAGTATCAGCTCCATCACAATCTTTCATGATTCGGAGCATTTGTGCTTTTGAAGTGATCATTAGGTGGAATCCTTCAGACAAGGCCAGTATAGCGCCTTACAGGCGATTCTAGGGGCAGCCAGACCAGTTTCTCAACTGGCCCACCGCTTGCGTTGGTTGAAGTTTGCTACACTGAAAATCTCACGGTCCACGATCTTAGTCATCTCACCATATTGATCAGAGATAACAAACCCTTCCTGCTTCACTTTCATGCCATTGATGTAAGCATCTGGTGCATCAGTAATGATCAACGAATCAATGAACTCTTCCTTCATTTCAATCACCATCTGATACAGATTGGCAAGATGAACACAACCAAAGATTTCGGTGAGCAGTGCATCAGTCAAAGGTTTACCTTCTCTCACGAAAGCATTGATAATTTGCTTGCAAACTTTGGCAGTAGCATCATCAAGAAACTTGATCGCATCAGTGTTGATTTGTGGAACAAGTACGTCATTGATGTGAATACGATCGACGGAAGGCTGAACCCACTTGATCTTCGGATGATTGTCGAAGATTTGAATCAGTGGAAATGCAGTCATCTCCCGCAGATCTTTTTTGTCATAGCAATCGTAGTAGAAAGTATGAGGAGCAATGATCAGTTTTTGAGTAACAAACTCACGGAACTCATAAGTGATAACATTCTGACCAAACTTGGTGCCATTGCCCCATCCAATAAAATCACCCTGATAGACTTGCTCAGTGCGAGGAAGATACTTGAAGCAAGTGTGCAGAATCTCTGCAACTTCATCATCATAGTATTGATCAATCTCATCGTGAGAGTGTGCAATACGGATCTTTTTCTTGTTGAACACAGCTTTAGTGCCAACAAAGAATTTGCCATTAGAAGGATTGGTTCCCCACACGATTGCAGGAGAACCATCCATCTTCACAGAAACATTCTGTGGATTGTAAAGAGTTTCGATTGCAGACAGATCACCAGTCAGGATTGAGTCTTCGATGTGTTCGATGTGCTTGTTCTGCATTGAATCCTTTGGTTACTTGGCTATTATACGATGGAGTAGGGCTCCCTGGCGGGATCTGGGTCCAGTTCGGGAATTGGCCTATGACCTAGAATAGCCTCCAAACCATCTTGAGCTTTTTGCTTCATTTTACCATGGTAATCAATCAGATTTTGAATACCTTCCCTGAGTTCTTTGTAGAACAGATCTACATCTACTTCACCATCATTCAGATACTCATCGATTGATTCGTGCAAACGTTCTTTACGTTGTTCTTCAAATGTTTTGTACGTCATTTCCTTGTAATCACTACTTGTTGGATACACATTCATGGGTATGCTCCAGGGTTTCCATAACACCAGGGATGTAAGGATGACCAAACTCCCATGCAACGACAGCGATAAATCCGACGATTAGATACTTCATTTGACTAAGAATTGTTCCTCATAGTTTAGTAGATCCTGGGGAGCAAGATCCCCGACGTTTCCATCATATTCTACAGCATTTTTCCATTGCTGTCCAACTTTTTCATACAGTTTGATGCCCAGGTGCCCATACTTTTTGTTAGTCGGTACATAAACTTTGTAATCCACACCATCATTGTCCGTCAGCAAGCTTAGTTGCTTGTTTTCAGACTTGGTGACACATACTGTGGTTCTTGCTAGATTGAATAGATTCTCAAATACAGTATAATCGGACAGGTACAGATCTGGATTGTCCATGATCATCCTGGCAATGAACTGTGGCGACAAACAATGATCATTTGTGCGCTCACTTGAGTCATTTAGTGCTGCTTCACTGATCAATCCAGTGTGATTGTATCCAGAACAAAAGACTAGATCATAGTAAATGCGTGTAATTGGACGAAAATAGTCGGGATCATTCCACAGCTCCGCATTGGCGCGGAGTGCATTGAAAGCAGTGCGGCAATAGACTCTCCAGTCTTTCATTTGTTGTCCAGATAAGTTTCAGAATAAGCGAGAGAGTAAATTTCATTTAGAATCTCATTGTATTCTTCATAAAATTTACTAGAGACAACTTCTCTCTGCTGTGCTTTACGAACAGCAGAGAAGATAAGTTTCCATTGGTGATGCGAAAGTTCTAGCATTAGTGCTTTGCTGTGCATCTTAGTTATCATACCTCAGAGATAGAGATAACCGCCTGCCCAATCGGCACGACGAAACATTTCTTCACGGGATTCCATCCGCAAGACATTGTAACGAACGTGTTTTGCGGGTGCTTTGATACTGGCGGGTTTGAAAACATCACCCGTCTTCTTATCAACAAAGGCATGGATGGAACGGGATCCAGCACCAGTTTCCATCCAAACTTTGTGATACTTACGGGCAGTTTCAACGTAGAATTTGTAATCACTTGTTCCGCCATTATTGCGTCCCTTGAAATCTTGCAGGAGACAATCGCACAACATCAAGCAATACTTACGGATGTTGAGCTCAATAGTGTTTTGAGCATCTTTCTGAGCAGTGTAATCAGCGAAAGACTGGGTTGTCATGTGGGAAACCTCTCAACATGGCCAATATATCCCGAATCAGTGCCAGGGTCAAGGGATCTGTACCAGTTCAGGAACTGGCCTTTTTCTTCCGTGGTTTTCTCTTTGGTTTCTCGGGTGGTTTTAGTGATGGATCTTTATAGCGAACATCAACTTTTAGACGTGGTTTCTTTACTCTATCATATTGTTTTTGCATATGCTCATGACATTGAAACCATGCTACTCTTGCAATACCTTTCTCTTTCCATTCCATACGAATAGGGAAAGTTTCCCATGGAAATAGTTCTGCAATCTTATCCTTTGATAATCTAGGCATCAATCTACATCATCCCTCTTCAAATACTTTCTCCTGATCTTATAGGATTTTTCACGAAAATGTGATTCAAGGTTTTCACTAAATTCTTTCAAGTCAGTGTAAACACATTTTGTTTGTGCCTCGTATCTTTTAGCCATCATATCCCAATATCTCACTTCACGCAAGTCTTCCATATCACGAATCCAAGATTTTGACCAGAATACAACAGCATCTCTTTCACCAGCCACAACTTCAGATACCATGTGACAAGTTCCAGTTTCATATGTGATGCCCCATCCAGCATCTAGTTTAAATCTCTCTTCTTTATTATCAATCAATAGACACAATTCACCACCAGAATAAGTGTCTGGATCATTTAGAAATATAGTGGTGCTAAAGTCACCTAACTGCCAATGATCATAATGACATCTATAGTAACCACCAGTAGGAGTTCTTGTAATAAAAGGAGTGCGTGTTGTTCTTGCTATGGTATAGTTAATAAACTCACTATTATAATCCATCCCCTCATATAAAATTTCAGGATTTGATAGTTTAGTTTGAAGATTCTTTTTTATATCGTGACCAACACATCCAGGCTTAGGAGTGTATGATGATAGACCATCATCCCAAGTACAATACTTATAAGAACTCTTGATTTTTCTAAGTTGATCTTCATCAAAGAATTTACTAATCAAATAAGACATCAATTAAACCACGAAACTACAGAATATCTTTCACCAGAAGTCACAGGAGTGACTTGATGTGGATAAGTATAAGATGATGGAAAAACTACAACTGAACCTGTCTTAAGTTCCTGTGTATGTTGACCGTCAAAAAATTTAAGTTCACCACCAGTGTAACCATCATTTAATGCTAGAATGACAGAACATGTTCTGTGGTAATCAACACCAGCATCAACATGTTGAGAATACTTTCCACCCTCCAAGTATTTTAGGAGAAAATACCCCTCATCATTTTTTACATTAAAAAATGGAAATCTTTCACTGTATTTTGCTATAGATTTGCTGAATACAGTGTATAACGTATGATCTATATTTTTTTCTGAAGGATATTTACTAACGGGAATAGTATAACATACTCTTGACTTAGATCTTACATTATCTTGGGAAGATCCATTAGTTGTAGCTTCCTCCCATTTATCGCTTTCCAAATATCTTGCGACAATCTCATCGCAAGTATTGGGGTGCATCATATCATCAAAAGAGACAATGTAGTCTCTAAGATCAAGAGTAAGTTTCATAACGAAAGTGTATATTAGTGTGAGTGAATAACTCCGTTTGCGTGAACGTGAGGAACCACGCTATTGTATAGATGAAATTGACCATGTTGGATGCCAGCACCTAGAAGAGCTCCAGCAACGATCAATGGTGCAAATCTTAAAATTCTCAAAGCCATAATGGATCGAACGAATGATTCACGGTTATTTATGTTGGGTTATCTGTGGAGTGTACCCATCCAGTACAAATATATTTTGTCTCATATTTTGGTGGATAACCCCTGTGGCCATAAGTCCAAGTAGCTGGAAACATTAGCATTGTACCTTGTTTTGGTTGAACTCTTGTTCCATCACTAAATTCGGTATAACCATCTTCAATAATATCATTCAAATACCAAATAAAAGTTAGATACCTAGGATATTTTTTTTGATATAAAGAAAAATCATTATGCCAGACATAAAAATCTCCTGGTTTAGTTCTTTGTATCTGATACCCACAATCATAAAACCTTTTTGCTACTGCATTGAGTCTGAATATGTCACCGAAAGATTGTCCGAATGATGTCACACCATTGATATATTCTTCAATCTTAGGTGTCAAACAATCTGCAAATACTTTATCTTCAGATGCCCAATAATCTTTGTCTGTGATAGTGAGATCTACAGATCTCTTAGTATCTCCCCATGCACCAGAGGCAACTTCTCCTTGATACTTGTAAGGATCCTCTTCAAATTTCCTGATGCAATGATCACAAAACTCTGGCTCAAAAGCATTATCCCATATTTTGATTAGATCCTTAAATTGAATCTTAGGTTCATATGGGTTCTGATCAATTTCAAGTTCAAATAACGACCGATCAATTTTTTCACCACTTGAACTTGTGTCGGGTGAGTTTTTATCGTCAGGATTTGAATCAGGAATGTAGTAATACTTTTCTTTGTCTCTTTCCATCATTTGTATTCGTATAGGAACCCATCATTGGTGGTATAATGTACTTTATCTATGCCTGCTTCTTTGAGTGCTAATGAACAAACTGGACATGGTTTTGCCATACGAAGTTCATCATGATTGTGCCCACCAAGTCTTGCAACTACGATTGTATCACATTCTTCTCTACATTTCACCAAAGCTGCGATCTCAGCATGTAAAAAGATCTTTTCGTGCAATCCCACTCGTTCAGCGAACCGTGCCTGTATGGGATGCGTTTTCGTTTCGATACTGTCGGCAGTTACCACTACTCTACTCTTATTGAGTAAAATAGCACCTACTTGTTTCTTAGATGGTGATGACCTGGCAGTCTCAATCGCCAAATCGTAGATAGAATCAGACAGCATCAGCGGCGCACCGTGGATACGGCCGGTTCTCCCTGCTCAAAGACGCAATCAACGACCGCCTGAACGCTTCTAGCAGTGCCCAGACCCACACGATCATAGACAGGCACACAGACCAGTCCAAACGTCTTCTCAGCGCCGCCCAGACGGATCACACGACCGATTGACTGACTGATTCCAATGTAGTCCATGTTACGCATGAACAGAACTGCTTCCAGTCCGTTGACGTTGATACCTTCAGACAGAATAGAGTGGTGCAGAACCACAAACTTTTTCTCAGGATCTTTGCCCCAAGTGTTCATCGTGTCGAAGAACTTGTCACGGGTGACTTTCTCACCATCGATGATAGCTCCAGTCTTACTGGTGATATACATGCAAGAATAACCACGATCAGCAAGTTGCTGCTGAAAGTCAGACTCACTCAACAG
>BCSF01000784.1_pt1 | contig 11484 bp, 16 predicted proteins | sample 1016431 | NCBI WGS metagenome assembly BCSF01 (sample SAMD00045685;SAMD00045686;SAMD00045687;SAMD00045688;SAMD00045689;SAMD00045690;SAMD00045691;SAMD00045692;SAMD00045684;SAMD00045690;SAMD00045691;SAMD00045692;SAMD00045684;SAMD00045685;SAMD00045686;SAMD00045687;SAMD00045688;SAMD00045689, study...
ACAGTTGATGGTGGCATAGGTCCTAATACACTAGGTAAAATAAACGAATACGTTGAACACTATGGATTAGAACAAACTATTTCATCATATGCTTTGATGAGACAAAATTACTATGAAGGTCTATCTACCTTTTCCACATTTGGTAAAGGTTGGACAAGACGAGTAAGTGAAGTAACAGAGAAGGCAAAAGAATGGACGCAATAACACACACAATATTAGTTTGTATAGTTATCTATGCTTCTTATAGATACGGCAAACATGTTGCTTATAAAGATTTTAATAAATTCCTAGTTAAATCAATGGAAAAATCAAAGAAAGAACCAGACCCTTTTTTCACTAGAAGATAGGGCTTGACTTTTTAGTCAAACCGTGATATAATAGTTTTAACTATTAAGGATTATATAATGTTTACACACCAACCACCCATAAGAGATTTACCTCTACTGAAAGCAAAGAACGTAGATGGTAAAAGATTTTACGAAGACCAAGAAACAAAAAAGATTTATCCGTCTATAACATCAGTATTATCAATTCGACAAAAAGAAGGATTGTTAAAATGGCGTAAGAATGTAGGCGAACAAGTTGCAAATCATGTAATGATACAGGCCGCAAATCGTGGTACAGCAGTACATAACATGGTTGAAGACTACTTAAACAATGTTGACTTAGAACAAGTTGACAAATACAAAAAACAATTCTTACCTAGAATGATGTTTAATGTATTGAAACCAGAACTAGCAAAAATAAATAATATACGATTACAAGAAGCGGCAATGTTTTCTACTGATTACACAGTTGCAGGTCGTGTTGATTGTATTGCAGAATATGATGATGTATTATCTATTATAGATTTTAAAACATCTACAAAAGAAAAACAAGAAGACTGGATTGAAAACTATTTCATACAAGGTAGTGCTTATGCAGAAATGTATAAAGAACACTTTGGTGAAGAACCAACACAAGTAGTGATATTGATTACTACGGAAGAAGGTACAACACAAGTATTTAAGAAAAAGAAAATTGATTATCTACCTCAGTTGAAAGAGGCAGTATCAGACTTTTATAAATGGCAGGAGAATAAAAATGTCGATTAAATTATACAGACTAACTACAGGTGAAGATGTTGTTGGTGCACCTCAAGAAAAAGAACACACAACAACACATACGGCAATTAAAAAACCTTTTGTGTTAATACCTATGCAAGGTAAACCAGGTGAGAATACTAGAATAGGTTTTCAACCTTATATACCTTATAGTGAAGATGAAATTGTTATGATTAAAAAAGATAATATTATTTGTACTACTAATCCAGGTGAGAACATAAAAAACGCATATGAGCAAAACACTACAAACTTAGTAAAACCTAATAGCAAACTTATAGTATGATGAAAGCATTTAGATATATTGCAGGTATATTTCTTATAGGAGTATTCTTAGGTATTGTATATGCCGGACTAAACAAAGCACAATCAAGCGAAGTATTTCCACCTGACTTGTTAAGAGTACAATCAGTACCAGTCTATTGTGGTAATTCTTTTGAGGTGTTAGTCACAACAATGAATACTTTTAAAATGGAATTACTAGGTAGTGCTAATGTTACAGTACAGGGTCAACCAGACGGAAGACTTTTAGGCACCATGTCAGTATGGTATAATACTGATAAACAAAAAGGTGTCTTTTATCTTACCATTCCACAAACAGGTGAAACTTGTTTGATGTCGTATGGTATAGATTGGGTCTTTGATACAGAGATACTATTAGATGTAGTAAACAGTTCCCTTGCTAATGTGAGTAAACTACCTGATATCGAGGTAGAATAGAAAACGTAGCGAGGGAAACCAGAAAGAGAAATATGACACCAAAACAATTTGCACTAGTGATAGAAAAAATAGCAAGTAAAAAAAGAATATCACATATGGATGCAGTATTAGATTATTGTAAAGAAAAAGAAATAGAACCAGAACAAGTAACACATTTGATAAACAGAAACTTAAAAGATAAAATCAAAATGAACGCACAAGATTTAAATTTTTTACCTAAAACAGCAACACTACCTGTATAGATGAATGAAGGATATGAAGCATACAAGAAATACCTTGGCATTAAGTTACATTTTACAAAAGATGAATACGATTTCTTTAAGTATAATGCTAAAACTAATGCTAAGTACGAAACGTTTATACAACGTAATGACAAATACTTTTTTGTTAAGGCAGCCAGAAAATATGGCGATAATATTATTGATTACTTTGTTAGCAATATCATATCTAATAAATCAAGTTACATCAAGGATATGAACCAAGAGGCATATCTAGATAGACAAAAAAGAATAGACGGTTTGACATATTATTTTGAAAGAGACATTGAACAATTAATGAGAAAGAGTGAACAAAACTTTGATAAGATATTTAAAGTAACAAGAGGTCAACATCCTATATTGATTAAAACTTATCTTGCGAAAAGAATATCTATAGAGACAATGTGTATCTTACAAAATATGTTAAATTATGTAAAAAAATTTGACAAGACAATAAAAGATACAATTATATGGCCACAGTTAAAAACAAAAATAGTAAAATATGGTCCTTTTATAAAGTACAATCCAGAGAGAATGAAATTAATACTAAGAGGTATGATAAAATGAGTGATTTGTTTGTATTAGGAAACGGTGAAAGTCGTAAAGACATTGATGTTGATTTACTCAAAACAAAAGGTAAAGTTTATGGTTGTAATGCCATGTATCGTGAACACAAACTAGACGGTCTTATTGCAGTAGACCCTATGTTAGAACATGAAATATATCGTAGTGGTTACTGTGACGAGAACAAAGTATATTTTCGTGATTGGGAAAACATGCCTAATGAACATTATGATATGATGAAAGAAGCACAATCTTCTAATATGAAAGATCCAACAATAAGAGAATGGAAACATACACCAGAGAACTGGTATGCTAATTTTGTTATACATGGACAATCAACAGTAAATCAAGAAAGACCTAATGATAGATGGAAAGGTGATGGTTTTGAAAATGTATATATCACTTGGACATATGGTCTTGCAGATAACAATATCACATTACTAAGTGATATCATGAGCGACTATTATCCTGGTTGGGAAGGTGAAGGCGGACCTAAAGATCCAGGTTGGTCATCAGGTGCAACAGCAATGTACATAGGTTGCAAAGTAGAGAAACCTAAAAAATGTTTTCTAGTAGGTATGGATATGTACAGTACAACAGATTTTATAAACAATCTCTATAAGAATACAAATGGTTATTTAAGTGACAATGAGAACTCAGTAACACCACAAAATTGGGTAATACAAATGGGTCGTGTCATGGTAAGATATCAAGATATAGAGTTTATTAAAGTGAATCCTGAAGGTAATAGTCAGGTATCACAACGTATGCCACAATGGGACAGTTTGCCCAATGTGAAATATATGTATAAAAATGAATTTTATACACATTTAGGGCTTGACTTTTAGCACAAAATAGTGTATAATATAGTTATCATTCAGCAGCAGAATAAGGGTTCGAAACCTTATTTCTTTCTGACTGAACAATGCTTAAGAGGGCATAAAGTCTGCTTGAGGAGGGTTAGGGCCGACTGGCTGAAGACACCGAGAGTAGGTTATTAGTAGGGACCATCTTCCATAGGAATCTGGACTCTTCCTGAAAAATTGTGGGTATTCCACCAGGTAAATCCCACGAAAGGCTGAATGATATTTTTTTTATTATGAAAGCAAAAACTTGTATATATACTAATATACAATTAATACGAATACAACGAATACAAAAATATAAGGAGACAAACATATGTCATTCGCAGACTTAAAAAGAAGTCGAGGCAACTTCGACAAACTAACTAAAGAACTAGAAAAAGTTGCTCAACCCACAACAAACAATAATTCCTCAGATGATACAAGATTCTGGAAACCAGAACTAGATAAGACTGGCAACGGTTACGCTGTATTAAGATTTTTACCTGCTGTAGAAGGCGAAGAACTACCTTGGGCAAGAGTATGGTCACATGCTTTTCAAGGACCTGGTGGTTGGTATATTGAGAACAGTTTAACAACACTTGGTCAAAAAGATCCTGTGAGTGAAGAAAACAGTAAACTGTGGAATACTGGCTCTGACGCAGACAAAGAGATTGCCAGAAAAAGAAAAAGAAAACTATCTTATTTCACAAACATATTAGTTGTGTCTGATCCTGCTCATCCTGAAAACGAAGGTAAAGTATTTTTATACAAGTTTGGTAAGAAAATCTTTGATAAGATTACTGAAGCAATGAAACCTGAATTTGCAGACGAACAGGCAATCAACCCATTTGATTTTTGGGCTGGGGCAAACTTTAAATTGAAGATAAGAAAAGTTGACGGATATTGGAATTACGACAAGTCTGAATTTGAAAATCCTTCTAAGATAAATGAAGATGATGATTACATTGAGGCATTGTGGAAAAAACAATATTCATTAAATGAATTTTCAGCACCAACAAACTTCAAGTCTTATGACGCTCTCAAAATTAAATTTGAGAAAGTAGTTTACGGTTCTGGAAAAACTGCTACAGCAGATGAAATAGACATCCCACCTGTAAGTGCTGCTGTTGCGGAAGTTAGTGACACACCTAAAGTAAGTGAAAACACTTCGCCTATTGAAACCACCTCCCCTAGTGATGATGGTGAAGACGATACTATGAATTACTTTAGTAAATTAGTTAACGAGTAAATCGTTAAATCTCTCCTGTTCACTAACCTGTCCATGCCCTTATAAATAGGGCATGGACTTATTTTTAGATATATTAGTACAATTTGGTTTACCTGTAGCAGCGGCTGCTGTTATGGGTATTTTTATTTACATCATTCTTAAATATATTCTTGCAGGAGTTGTAGGGCAAGTAGGAACAATTACAATGTTAATAGGGTCTTTAGACAATAGAGTAAAAACTATGAATCATGATTTAATTAAACTTGACATTTTAGTTTGTAGTGCTCTTAATGTAAAACCTGATATGGATAGAATATCTAGATCAGACGGCAAAGAAGACGCAAGAAAAGATTAATGGTAGAAGTTGAAGTAACATCACCTATTATAGAAATGTTAAACCAATATGGTTTTGCTACAGTAGCAGCAATTGCTATGGGTTGGTTTATATACTTCATATATACATATGTTACACAAAACATAATAGAGAAATTAGACAAAGCACAATACACCACTATCTTACTAATTGATAGAATTAGAATGTTAGATAATGATTTAATTAGATTACGGTCAAAGTTAGATACAATTTTGGCTATGAGAGAGAACGAGGAAAAAGATGGAATTAGCGATAATATTAAAGATAATAATATGTCATTGGATAGGAGACGGTCTTCTTCAAACGGAGAAGATGGCAACACAAAAGAGTAAGTCGACTTACTGGTTAAGCACTCACGTTGGAACATATATGTTACCATTTTTAGTTGCTTTTTATTACATATGGCCGTGGGTTTTCTTAATGGGTGCTCTACACTGGATACAAGACTATGTTACTAGTAGAGTAAATTCTTACTTTTTAGAGATAAAAGATAATAGTAAATTTTGGACATGTATATGGTTTGACCAGATGTTGCATTACGTCATATTGTTCGTTTCGATTACCTATTTTATATAAATACTAGTATATGAAAGCACTTAAAATTACGGTGCTAGGTCTATTATTTTATGTGCTTTCGACACCTAGTATTGCAAGTGAAATCGTACATGATTTTTCCAATCCTTCTTTCTCTGGAAATGGATACAGTACACATGTCCTCTCACTTGAACAATTAAGATACAGTAGAGAAAAAGGTATTAAAGACGATCAAAAGTCAGCGGAAGCGGCAGCGAAGCGTGATGAAAACAATACTACCATCAATAAGTTTATCAAAAACGTTGAGAGTAGAATTTATGCTAACTTATCTAAACAATTGGTTGACAATATGTTTGGAGAGGAATGTGAAGGCACTTGTCCTACATCTGGTACAGCTGAAGTAGAGGGTTCTACAATCTATTGGGTTAAAGATACATCCACAGAAATAATCACATTAACAATTACATCTCCAGATGGCACTACAACAGAAATGTCAGTACCAGTAGGCGACTTTAAGTTTTAGTATGGAATTAGGTATACCACAAATCGCCATTGCGATGGTCTTGTTATGCACGCTAGGTGGTTGTGCTTCAACAAAATCTGATAGTGTATTTTATGGTGAATCACCATACACGCTTCAAACAGATACAATGAAAAGACTGGAAAATATACCAGAATTAGGTCAACCACAAATTACAATTGCAGTTTATAATTTTCCTGATAGAACAGGACAAAGAAAACCTAATGTAAAGTTTTCTCAATTGTCAACAGCCGTTACACAAGGACCAGAGACATGGGTTATCAATGGATTAAAAGCAGTAGGTGGTAATGACCCTTGGTTCATTGTTGTAGAAAGACAAGGCCTTGACGCTATCATAAAAGAAAGACAATTAATAAGGTCAACAAGAGAATTATATGATGGAGAAAGTGACGTAAAAAATCAATTAAAACCTCTAAAGTTTGCAGGACTTATAGTAGAGGGTGGTATTGTAGGATATGATTCCAATGTTACATCAGGTGGCGTTGGTGCAAGATATTTTGGTATAGGAGTTAATGAACAATATCGTACAGACCAAGTAACAGTTTCGATAAGACTTGTTGCAGTACAGACTGGTGAAATATTAATCACCACATCAGCAACAAAGACAATCGCAAGTCATTCAAGTGGCGGTGACGTATTCAGGTTTTTAGACATGAGTACAAAAGCGCTTGAAATAGAGACAGGTGTCGCAACTAATGAGCCTGTCAATTATGCCATAAGAACTACAATCGAGCATGCTATTCATAATATGATTTATGAAGGTATCGATAAGGAATTATGGAAATTTAAACTAGAGGAGTAAAGTAATGTACGCTAAGATAATCGCAATAATGATGTTGTTTGCCCTACCGGTATTGGCAAATGATATCTATGTGACACAATCAGGTGCTACGCTTGACCTCGACATTACCCAAGACGGACAAAACAATACTGTAGGTAATAGTACAACATCATCAAGTGTGATTGGTGCTACTACCACTATCGACATTGATCAAGTTGGTAATAGTAACGTTTTAAAGTTTGATGTAAACGGTGCAACGTTTACAGGAACATTCAGTACAACAGGTAACTCAAACGATATAGATTTCAATTGTGATAGTGCAGGTAATAATTCATCTTGTGCTACTGCTACTGCTTCAATAGTATGGGCAGGTAATTCAAATGATTTAGATATCGACATAGGTGAAACTGCTGACGCTGCTAGTGCAACTGTAAATATAACAGGCTCATCAGGAAGTGACAGTAACGTAGTTGCTGCTACAATAGATGGTACTTCTGCTATACTAACGTTAACCGTAAATGGTGACACAAATAATTATTTAATTGACATAAATGGTGATGGTGATGTTAACGGACACACCTTAATCCACACACATACAGGTTCAATCGCTGACGTAGATATCACACAAAGTGGTGTTTATGATAACATGATAACTTTGACAACAAGTGGTGACAACCATGATATTGATATATCACAAACTGACTAAGTGGACAATAATAATATTAATATTATTCTATGCTACCTCTTTATGGGGTAGCATAGGTAACGTAGACCAAGTAGAAGGTAACGGTGTCATTGAAAGAAATAAAGAAGACACCACAATCGAAGAAGAACTTTCCATAGAACAATACGATACAGTAAAAACTGGTAATGGTAAAGTTGGTATATTATTCATAGATGATACCAGAGTAGATGTTACACAACACAGCAAACTTATTATAGATGAATTTGTATTTGACCCAAATACTAACACAGGTAAACTGTCATTAAAGGCAGCACTTGGTACAGTTAGATATGCAAGTGGACAGATTGCAAAAAACTCCAGACAAGATGTAAAGATAACGACACCAACAGCAACGATAGGTGTTCGTGGTACAGATTTTTCTATGACAATAGATGAACTAGGTGGTAGTACAATTATATTATTACCAAGTTGTGATGTAAATGGTAATTGTTTTGTAGGTGAGATTAGTGTAGAAACAGACGCAGGTCAAATTATACTTAATCAAGCATTTCAAGCAACACAGGTATCTGTACCTGAAAGTCCACCAACACCACCTGTAAAATTGGATTTAGAATTAGACATGATTAACAACATGTTGATTGTTGCAAAACCAGCAGAGTTAGATGAAGAAAACTACGAGGCAAAATTAAAAGAAGTTGCAGACGCATTAGATATAGACTTTTTACAATTTGATGATTTAGAAGTTGATTACTTAGAGGAAGAAGAAGATTTATATGTAACAGGTTTAGATATAGATTTTCTACAACAAAATTTTTTGGCTGACATATTAGCACAAATCAATGAAGAACTTGCAAAACAAATGAGTGATGAGTTTGAAAGACAAAAGTCAACAGAAGGTATTGTGTTAGGTAAAGATCCAGTAACAGGTGTCATTATCTTAGATGAGGATCCACAATGGGTATGGATACGAGAAGACGCCTCTGGTGCATACATTGAACTTAGATTAGATAAAGAATATGGTTATATACTAAATATAATACAAGGGGAGTTTGAAATGTATGATTTTGAACTACTAGGACAAGATAATCAAATAAATATACAACAAATACAATGATAACTTTTAGAGAATTTACAGAAAATTCAAAAGATAGAGTTTTACATCTATCATTGATGACAAAGGCATTAAAAACTATGCCAGGTTCACCTAAACAAAAAGAAATCATTAAACAACTTAATAAAGTTAGAAAAAGATTAAAACTAGAACCTTTGAAAGAAGACAATCCTAGAATTGCAAGAAAACCTGGTCAAAAAGCAGATAGTAAAAAACATAGTGATTTGTACACAGACGAGAATCCAAAAGGTACAATACACGGTCTTAAATTTGCAACAGTAAAAGACGCTGAAGCAAGTGTAGCAAAGATTGAGAAGTCAGGTAAAAAACACGCTCACAAAATACAGGCAGCGATTGCCATGGAACAGAGAGCAAGAGAAATGGGTAAAACATCAGCAGCGGATGTTTATCGTAGTTATATTAATAAGATGAAAGAAAAAACAAAGAAGAAAAATGAAGAAGCAGAACCCAATAGCAAAAGACTTACGAACACCCAAGTATAGAAAAAGAGTAGTAAAGGATAAAACAAAATATGATCGTAAAGATATTAAAAGAAAATCTCCTTTTGTTGTTTCTAATGGCGTTCTTACTTATATTATCAGCCGTGACTAGTCCAGTTAGAGCAAATGAAATATATGTATCACAAACAGGTTCAGGTAATAATTTAAATTTACAGATATCACAAGACGGTGAAGACAATAAAGTAGATATGTCAATTGGTAATCACACAAATAATACAATTGAGATAGAACAAAAAGGTGATGATGGTTATGTTGGGTACACTTCAGCGTGGGGAAGTGGATATACTTGGGGTGGCGATTTAGATGGCAACAATAATAGTTTAAGTATTAAACAATTTTGTAATCAGACACCTTGTGGTGGAGATAGATTTGAATTTCATATTTCAGGTTCAGATAATGATGTTGACTTTGCTCAAGGTTATCATGTAACAAGCACAGGCACACTTTTAGCTACTGATGATTATGAATATGGTGGTCATTTTGTAAGATTAGATATTCACGGTTCAAACAATACATTTTTAGGAAGTCAAAGGTCAAATAATTCAGGCCATGAACACTCAAATATTACAAACATTTACGGAAGTAATAATGATGTTTATACAAGACAAGAAAGTAACCAAGATAAAACATTAACTTTAACTATAAATAATTCCAATAATGATGTTGATATTATACAAAAAGGAAGTGCTACACACAACGCTACTATTACATTAAATGGTAGTTATGGTACAGATTTAGATTTATTGCAACAAGGTGGTACAGCGCAATCATATAGTTTGACACAATCATGCGCTACTGTTGGTGGTTGTTCAGTTTCAGTAACACAAGGTAACTAAATAGTATTATATGAAGTATTTGACCCATTGGTCAACTGCCTTTATTACTTTGGTATTGTTGACATATATTGGATTACAGGATCCTGGATTCAAAGAAACCCTACGACTAAAATCTTTTGACTTTGTTCTTGCGAATGAAGAAAAATCACAATCAAAAGATATAACAATCATAACAATAGATGAAGAAGCAATTGAGAAGTACGGTCAATGGCCATGGCCTAGAGATGTACTAGCAGATTTAATTGTAGATTTACGACAAGCACAAACAGGTATTATTGTTATGCCTATATTGTTTACTGAACCTGATAGGTTTGGTGGTGATTGGGAGTTTTGTGAAAAGTTAGGTTACGGTACTGTAATTGCACAAACAGGTACAGTACAAAAAAGAACATCTAATCCTGTACCACGAGGTGTTGCAAAGATAGGAAATCCATTAGACTTTTTATACGAGTGGCCTGGTATGTTAGGTCCATTACCAGAACTTGCGAAGTGTACACAAGGTGTAGGTGTTATTAACACAGCACCAGAAATAGATGGTGTTGTAAGACGAGTTCCTTTACTCATGAAAATAGGTGATGAGGTCTATCCTAATATGGCGATAGAAACAATAAGAGTTGCAGTAGGTGATCCTTCTTATCAAGTAAAAGCAGATGACACAGGTATAATCGCAATGAGAGTGCCTGCCTATGCAACAATCAATACAGACGCAAACGCAAGAATATGGTTACGATGGAACAAAGAGTTTAACACAATATCAGCAGCAAGTCAAGACTTTTCTGACGCTGCGGGTACAACAGTAATTATTGCCTTGACAGCAGAAGGAACATCTAGTATAGTTGCAACACCAACAGGTGAACAATATGATTATGTTATATCTGCTAACTCATTACAAACATTATTAGATGGTGAGACAATTACGAGATATGATTCCTTGATAGAATTAATGCTTGCATTTGCTGTAGGATGTGTTATAATAGTATTAACAAGATTTGCACCGTACTGGATTATTGGTCTAACACTTATAGGTGCGACAATAGGTATAGGTAACTATTTCACTATTGCATTTGAAACACTAGTATTAATAGATGTTACATGGATATTATTAACACTATGGGTTACTGGTTTTCATGCTACATTCTTACGTTTCATATTAGAATTTAAAGCAAAACAACAAATCAGAAAACAATTTGAGAAGTATCTAGATCCACGACAAGTGGCAATACTTGTAAAAGATCCTAGTAAACTGAAACTAGGAGGAGAAAGAAAAGAAATGTCTTTCTTGTTTATGGACATTGTAGGGTTTACCCCAATATCTGAATACTATAAGAACAATGACGATCCAGAAGGACTTGTTGAAGTTATCAATGACTATCTAAATCGTATGAGTG
>BCSF01000785.1_pt1 | contig 11479 bp, 10 predicted proteins | sample 1016431 | NCBI WGS metagenome assembly BCSF01 (sample SAMD00045685;SAMD00045686;SAMD00045687;SAMD00045688;SAMD00045689;SAMD00045690;SAMD00045691;SAMD00045692;SAMD00045684;SAMD00045690;SAMD00045691;SAMD00045692;SAMD00045684;SAMD00045685;SAMD00045686;SAMD00045687;SAMD00045688;SAMD00045689, study...
TAATGAACCCATATCAGTTTGGTAACCTTGAAGTTGACCTCCGCTTGTTACCCAAGTCGAAGTAAGACCGTTCTGAATGGCAATAGCCAACGCTCTGAATTTATCTGCACCAACGAAAACAACAGCGTCATCGTTTTCAATAACCTCATCAGCAGCAGCTTCGTATACTCTTTGAACCGCCTCAATCATATTGTTCACAGTCAATGCCGTAGCAAGCGAACTTCCCGAACCGAAAGCCGCAGTATTTGCGTCAATGTCAACCCCTCCAAGAATTGCATCTCTGACCCCGTTGAAGAATTGGTAGTTACCAGTTCCAGTAGGAAGTGATGAAGTAGGAACTGAACCAACCGATTTCCAAATCATCTTCTCCAACTCAGCCGCAATCTTGCTTACTAAGTAATTAGCGAAGAACTCCTCAAAAGGAATTGTTTCGTAGTGCGCTCCCGAAGGAAGTTGAGTTCTCAAGTAGACTGCCTCCAATTCTTTCGGGCAGAACTCCATATTCAACTTCAATTTAGCTGGGTCGATGAATCTCTGAGTAAGAGTGATGTCTCCGTCTTGATCCCAAGAGCAACCGCTACCGTCTCTGAAGTTTACCGAAATGTCAGCCAAGTTGATAGCACTCTTGCCCTTTACATTTAGTTGCTTTTCAGCAAGAGCCATAGTTGGCGAAGACGTTAACGCCTTTGCAATTAGTGGATAATTCTGTTCTTCAATATAGGCTTGAAGTCCGCTTGTTAGTGGTGATGGTGAAAATCCCATTTTAGTATAATGTTTTTTGGTTTATTTCTTTGTGATTGCCGCTCTCATCTTCTCAGCGATTTCGGCATAGTTTGTTCCTTTGTTGAAAGGGTTTGGTACTTTTTTAGTTGGCTCTTCTTTTGGTGTTGCCGCCATCTTCTCAACGATGTCTGTAATTAGACCAACCGCTTTCTCGATTTCTCCGACCTTCTCAGTCTTGGCGAACTTCTCAACCTCCGCTTGTATCAAAGTGGCTACTGAGTCCATGATGTCCAATTTGAACGCTTCAGCGTCAAACTGAGCAACTTCTTCAACTACTTCTTCAGTTGTCTCTTCGGTTGTTTCGTCCGCGCTCATTTCTTCTTCTTTCTCCTCGTCTCCAGCTTCTTCTTCAACTGGTTCAGGCTCAAGAATCTCAACTATTAGACCGCCCTCAGTTCTTACAACGACTCCGCTTTCGAGTTCGTGTTCCCCGTCAGGAGCGGCAACGATTTCTCCATCCTCGCCAACAACTGACAAAGCCGCGCCAATTTCCAAAACTTCGTAACGTACAATAGTGCCGTCCACAAGTTTAGCGTCCTCGAATTTCTCTTCGGTTTCGCTGAATAACAGTTTCTTGATTTCGGGAAGTTTAGACCCGACTAATTCTGAGATGTTCATAGGTAATTTTTTAGTAAATAGCAACTTTTAAAGATTGTGCCACTTAGGAACGCAGAGCCTTCTCGACTTCTTCAATAATCATTTTGTCAACGTCCATTTTACGAGCCTCTGAAAACACGCCCTCAACGCTGAAACCGTTAAACGTGCCGTCCTTTACTTGCGCCCAGACTTCATCGTTGTCAATCTTGTAACTAACGAACCAGCTTCCGTTCGGTGCTGTGTCGAAACCTTTAGGCGTTGGCTTCATTTCGTCAATCAAAAAACTCTCAAACATAAACACTCCGTCAATCGGTGTTTCGTGGTCTAAGTTGGTCGCGGAGGTCTTGCCCTCCTTCATGAACTTGTAAGCTATTTTCCTAATTGAATCCGAATCAAAGACAACGTAATACTCGCGTTCGTCCTCGTCCCTTCTGTAAATAGGGTAGTCCGCCAACATAGCAAAGCCGCTTACTATTCGCTTCTCGTCATTGTAGCTAAATTTGTGGTGCTTATTGAACGCCAAAAACTCCCGCTCGATTGCTGGGTGGTCAACTATTGAGATTGCGTCTAGACCCGTTTCGTGGTCGTCGTCTATTGTTAAGTAAATTACTGGTAGCTTGTTCATCCTCCGAATGTTGCTTGTGATTCAATTTGGTTTACATTGTTTTGGTTGCCCGTTACTTCTGTCTCCACGACATAGGCTTGTATCGGTGCAAGTTGTGCTTGTTCTACTCCTCCGAGTTCCGTAGTTCCCGCAGTCGCTTGTTGAATAGCTGGAGCGGTTGCCGTTTGCGGGGCTGCTGGTGGTGGTGCTGAACCTCCGGGAACGTCTGCCGTGTTAAGGGTTTGAACTGCCGAAGCAATACCCGCAACAACTGCCGCAACTCCCGTAGCAATCGCGACCAAGTTACCCGGATAAGGTACGCTCTGAGCCTGAGCAATCGCCCCGACTATTGCCTTAGCCGTATCAATAGCAATCTGAGCAATGGCAAGAGTTTTCTGTAATGCGACTGCCTCCTTTGAGTTCTGACCGCTTGCCGCGACAAGTTGGTCAATCGCTCCGAGAACTCCACCAGCCGCGCTTAGATAGTCTTGTTGAAGTTTTATCTTGTCGTCCCGTAGCTTCTTCTCATTCTTCAAATCTTCGTCCCTGAACCTCTTACGGAGTTTCGCGAGTGCTTCTTGCTTTGCTCCTTCAATGTCGGTCGTAGTGTCTCCAGCTAACCGGGCTTGTTCTTCGAGAGCCGCATAATACTGCTCAAGTTCAAGTATCTCAAGCTCTCGTCCTTCCTTCTCAACCTTCGCAAGTTCTTGACGTATATCAAACGCTTCCTTCTCTAAACCAGTTCTATTCGTTAACTGCTCGGAGCGTTGCCCTTCTGTCCTCTCGTAGATGTCATCGAGTTCTGTTAAGGCTTGGATTAGTGCAACCGCTTGTTCTGACGAAAGACGGTTAGCCTCGACTTCCGCCATTATCTGCTCCTCGTTTAACGCACTTGCGTTTTGCAATCCGCTAAAGGCTTCTATCTGAGCGTCAACAAGAGCGAGTCGGTCAGATGCCGCTTGTGTTTCAAGTTCCGCTTGTTGTGTTAGTATACGACCAAGCTCTTCGTTTGCCGCAGTCCTCACGGCTATGGTGTTGGTGACATCGTCCCTTATCTGTCTCTGCGCTTCAGCCTCTGCTTGGAAGACGAGTTGTCTTCTTGCTCGGATAGCATCGGACACCTCCGCCTTCTTCTCAAGGTCTACGAGTTTGTCGGCTAATGCGGTTGCATTGGTTACGGTTTCAACGACCGCTTCAAAGGTCTCCTTAACGGTGTCCTTGACTACCTTGACAACCTTGTCTAACTTCTCCGTTGCTTTGGCATTCTCCTCGATTGTCTCGGCTTGTCTTCTCTGCGTGTCGGCTATTATCTCTGCGGCTTCTTCTGTGTCTCCAGTAAGAAGATTGTAGGCAGTTCGTAGCTTGTTGATGCCTATCATCAACTTGTCCACGCCTACGGCTACCTTACTCCTAAAGATGTCTGCAAGGTCATTAGCTACATCTCGTATGCCTTTGGTCGCGTCAAGGAAGTCTTGAAGTGCTTCTTGTGGTTGTGTGAATACCTTAATTAAGAACTCGCCAAGTGGAACAATCGCATCGTTAATTAACTTGCTTATGACTATCTCAATAGTGGTCAGAGCCTTGCCTAAGAAGTCTGCGGCTTTCTGATTCTTACCAAGTGCTTCCTTCAGATAGTTTAACGCTCCGATTATCAGCGTGAAGATTGCCGCTGCTTTTCCGACCGCCTTGATGCCATTGCCCAACTTCTTGAACATTCCCAAAGCTCCACCCGCTCCTTTCTCTGCGGCTTTGAATCCGCTCTCGATTTTCTTAGCCATATCGGCTTGTGCCTCCTTGACCTTCTCGAGTTCTTCCCTTAACGCAATTATGTCATCGTTGGCTTCGCCAGTTTTGACATCTACTTCTATAGCTACTTTGGTTGCCATTAAGCGGGTATCAATCTATAGTTAACGTAAACGGTTACGGTCGAGTCTCCAGTTGTTGGGTTACTTGCAGAAACATCAACTTGTAGTGCCGCGTTGTCTAACATCTGAGTGTTCAGCGTAGTTGGCGAAACGTGTTCGTTGAATATCATCTTGTTGGTTATCGTGCTACCTAAAGCATCTGAACGCAAGATTGCTAAGTCTGCTCCATCGTGTCGGAGTTGGAGAGTAGTTCCTCCTAAGTATGCCGTTGTATTGAAGTCAATCTTAACACTTGCAGAAACCACTTCAATAGCGTAACCGCTAACCGCTCCAACTATCGTTATCGGTGTAGTGTTTAGAGTCTTGACTTGAGCGGGTGTCAATTCAACAGAAGCCGAACCACCCAAACAAACAACCCCGTTGTCGTCTCTTGACCAAAGAACTCCGTCAGCTTGATTGAAAAATAACTCTCCTTTGTAGATGTCGGTAGCCGTCCAAGTGCCATCTGTGTGGTCGTTGCTACTTGGTACGGTTGGAACGGTAGCCGTTACCGTTGACCGCTTTATTTTTATCCGTGAGTCTTGTGTTGCCATTAGTCGATGCCTCCTTCTATGTTATAAATAGCTATTTCAGAAAATTGTGTCTGAACGATGTCCTCGCCTCCGTCAACCGTGAAGATGTTTGTGCCTCCATTCAATGCCCGAACTTCATTCTGTCCGCCTTCTAAAATCTCAACGTTGTCTTGTTCTTTGCCGTTTACATAGGTAACGTTTGACTCAGTTACAAGAACCCCGTTGGTGTTTATCAATTGAACGTTGAACAGACCGCCCTGAACCTCGTTATCGTTGCCGAAGATTGTAATGTTTTTAGAACCTTCTCCGATTGTGTTTCTGCTACCAACTACCTTAAAAGCCGTAACGCTTTGTCCTATGTCGGTATCCTCTCCACTTACTTTGCCTTGAAACGGTGGGTACTTGTTACCGTTGGTCTTTATTTCAGTAGATGGATTCGGTAGTCTTTCCAGTCCTAAGTAACCGCTTGCGTTAAGACTCTTGTTTCCTTTTTGGAAGGTAACGGGTTCTTTGATTTTGATTAGTTCGACCTTCGTTAACCCCTCTTTGAAAGGGTTGTAATTCATTACCTTATTGAGCCTCCAGTAAGCGTTGTCTATTACAATTTGGTCGCGGAAGTCAAGCGTATTAATGTCGGTCGGCTCTAAATAAAAAAGCCCAGTCATAACCTTCGAGTCTTTGTCTGTTACCTCGTTGATGTAATTGCGGTGGTAAATGTTAAACAGATTCGCGTTTGTTACCTGAACCGTTCCCGTGTAACTATTTGCTTGGTAATAGAGTTCGTAAGGCAATCCGAAGTTAATGTCAACCGTTGGCGTTATCGGCTCGTCCCAGTGTCCAGCGTATGGATAAGTCGAGTTGAACGTGTCTTGTAGGTTTATCGTTCTTCGATGCACCCAAGTCGGGTCGCTTGGTATTAAACCGCCATAGTAAAGAATACGAATATTCGCGTCTGTTGGTTTTTCTCCTTCTTCGATGTCAGCGTCCCAAATTGCGGGAATGATTCGGTTCGATGGGTTGTCATTCACTAACGGAGAAGGAGAAAACACAACCTCCACTTCTTTAGAACTCTGCACAAAGTCATTGTCGACCTCAACCTTTGAGCGTCCGTAAACGTGTCCTCTGTTTGATTGGTAACGCTCGTTGTAATAGTCTCCGTCCTCTGAGTACGTGTAAATGTATTCCCGGTCAGTCAGAACTCCGAGCGGTTCAAGGCTTATGTCTTTGTCTCTTGCGAGTTTATAAGTCCAGTCCTTTGTGCCGCCTTGCGAGTAAAACGTGTCGCGGGTTTCAATCAGTAGGTTCTTCTCGTTATTCGGGTCAACCTCAACGTAAAGATTGAACATTTTGAAGATTGAAGTCAAGAACTCGCTCATTCCAATGTCGGGCAAGTTGTCTGTCATGTCAACAAACTCGCCTTCGGTAATTCCTTCGTTCAAGTATTCGTTTGAGAACTCTCCGCCCCGAATGTCAAAGTCTAAGTAATACGGAATATTAGGAGACTGAACATTACCAGTATCTGGGTGGAATATCCTAAAGTAATTCGTGTAACCGATTCCAGCCTCGTCAGCTATCAAGTCAACAAAGAACTGGTCGCCTTCTAACGCTTGTACGTTTTCGGCAGTTACAACGTAAGTATTTTGAACAACGTTTTGGTCTAAGAACGGAGGAGTTGTGTAGCCCGAAGTCAGTCCAAGAGTAAAGCCCCAATCAGTTTCGCCCATTACTTCGAGCGTGTTGTTTCGGCTTCTCATAATCCGCAACCTTCCCGAAAATTGATTTCTTCCCGACTCGCCCGTTTGCGCTCTGAGTATTGCAATAGAACCCCACTCGGTGCATCTAAGCTCAACCGAAGCCGTTAGGTCGTAGAACCCAGTCGCTTCGCTATCAACTAACCACTCGTAGTTTTCAGAAGTAAAAACGAAAGGAGAAGAAGGGACGAGATAGTTACCCGTTGCCGATTGTCCATTGTCAAAGTTCGGGTTGTTCTCGTCCTCATAACAAACCCTAACCGTTGATTGTGGATTGACAAAGTAGTCTCTGTTACCCACTACTTGAGCGTAATTTGTCCCAGCGTTTACAATAGCATTCTGAGTAACGTTCTTCCCTACTTTGTAAAGTTTCTCCTGAAGGTTGTCCTCTGAGATTGTCAAAGGCTTAGTTACTGGAATAACCAACCTATTGAACAGAACAGAATCCAAGAAAGAACTTTGATAGCTGAACCCCGCAAAGTCGAAAATCTTATTAAGTATCGTCTTAGCGTAGTAAGCTGGTCTTAAATCTCCGACCTCGTAAATTCTGTTCCCTTGATTCGTGAACTCTGCACCTCCGCCCCAATCAATTAACGGGTAAACGTAACCGTCTCCGACTGGTGCGCTCCAACTGTCGACTTGGTTTTGATACGTGTAATAGTGGTCGAACTCTGAGAAGTCTAAGTAATTGACGTTGCTCTCATCGACTCCGCTAAGTTCTTTGTCCCCAAGTACCGAGAAGATATTGAGCAACTTACCAATGAATACGACCTCGTAAGTGTAGGCGTGTCCTTTCTGAACTATTTTCCGAAGCTGGACAACTCCAGCCATTACCTCCACCCCGTCAGATATTACTCTCGCCTCCGCTTTCTTATTAGGGTTAAAATTAACAGATATGTTAGTAGTGTTAGCATCGTAGTCATTTGAGATGTTAACGTCATAGATATGCCCAAATGATTGGTCGTTGTTTTTTGTCGCGGGACACTTGATAGTCTTCGAGTATTCCGTGCTTCTCTTCTCCGGGTTACGAATATCAGCAACTCCGTAATTGAACGAGAAGTCGAAGCCCTCGAAAACGTCTAACCGATAACCTTCAATTCTAACCTCAACCACGTTGTCTTCGATTTTTAATTGAGTAATTCAACTCGAAAGTGTATTGCATCAACTTGTCGTTCAGGCTCGTCTTTCTTTGTATTCTTCGAGGGTCAATGTTAACCGCTATCAGTTCGTTGTTCTCCTCGATATAAACGCTCGGAGACGTTGCCAAATCTTCAAGCCAAACGCTTTCGTCCTCTGTTAAATAGTCGGTGTTTACCGTTACCTTCTTGTTTAGTGCTACATTGTAATCTGTTGTTCCTCTGTTCTTCTTTGTGTAGGTGTAGCTTGAACCGTTCCAATCGTGGTGCTGCTGGTCGTACTTGTCTTTTTTAATGTCGGTTGTATGGATTGACTTCAGGTAAAAATTGAACCCATCGTAACCGCCCAAACGATTAAGGAAGTGAACCCGAACCTCGTTGTACTTTGAACAAGTCTCGTTAACGTTAAAAGTAAACCGTTCGCTCGTTTGCGTGTTGGTGTTGTCCTCAAGGTGGATAGTATAACTTGCCGCTCCATTGAGAGCCGTTGAAGGAGTAGAACCGAGTAAGTGGTCAGAATAAAGAGCCGGGTCAATGTTTCCAATGTCGTGAGTACCTACTGGAATCCGAAAGTAAATCTTATCCCAAGAGTCAGCCGTTGCAATGTTGTTGGAAACGATACCGTCCGCAAGTAACGACCCCGTACCGTTGTAACCTGAGTAAGCCTTGATATTATACTGGTAAGCCCCGAACCTTTCGTTAGCAATGAACTGAAGCTGGTAGCTTTGGTCTGAGTCTATTCGGATTGTACGCGGAGAATCGGTTAAGAACTTCTTTGTTGTACTTGCCGTGTTGTTTATAATGTAGTCGTTGTAGTCAAAGTCCAGCCATTCGATTTCGTTGCGTACTCCGTTCCAAACGCTTTTTATTTTGGTTATGAATAAGTCGCCTGACTCGTAAACTCCTTGAGCGTTTTTGTCCTCTTCGAGTATCGTTAAATAATACTCTTTGTGCATTTGGTTCGTTACAAAAAACCCGTTGTGATTCGCTCCGAAAATATCAAGCTGACCGTTCAAATAAGACTGAAGAAACCGAGAAGGGTCGAAGAAAGCCCGGTCGAAGTAAACCGTTCCGCCGTCCTCTGCTCTTGTAGGGTAAACCTTTACTTGTGCAATAAGTGGGTCAACTGGAAACGTAGGAGGAACGATAGCAATATTGAACCGAACCGTTGGCGTGTAGTTGGTTGTTTTGATAACGTAAGCGTTGTCATTGTACGCCAGTCCGTACTCTTCGGGTTCTCCGTTCTGAGTTAAAAAGATAGCCATTAGCTTTCGATGAGTTTCTTGATTTCTTCAAATGTTATTTCGATGTCCTCCGCAAGTGCCTTCTCCACAATCTTCGCGGCTTGTGGTATCATTTTATCCGTAGCTGGTTGAATCCACTTCTTGCCCTTGTAACCTTTCTTTGCGATGTTTCTTCCGATAACGGTAGCCAACGCCCAACGGTGTCCGTCCTCCAGTTGTTGGTCTGAACCCATAAGCCTCGAAAGAACGTTTGGGTATCTTAGCCAGTTCATAGCTATTGCGTTTCTTATCTTCTTCGGGTCGCCTCCCGGACCGCGACCTCTGTCAAGAATTAAACCGTAACCCTCCATCTTTATTTGCATTCGATAGATTTGCCCGAATACTTTAACCTTTGGTTGTACTGCCAACCTTAAAGACTCCCCAAGTTTACCCGAAGCCGTATGTCCTTGCCCTTGTCCTTCGCTTCCAGCACTTGAGCCTCCAGCAAGTGAAAGATTCAGTTCCTTTACATACTCTGCTCTAAACTCATTCAGAGCATCTATCAGTTTATCGAACGCCATTCTGTTTCTGTTGGTGATACTCGTGGTTCTGTTTTGCCTTTTGGAAGGAGATGAGATTCAAGAACTCCCTCAATGGTAGAGCGAAGAAATAACCCCACTTAGTAGCATCGTTATTTGATAGGTTGTTAACCACGTTTAACCAACCGTATTTCGATTCAAACGTTTCAACCTTCTTTCCGCTTGTCTCTTTATCTTCTCCGCTTTCCGAACCGAAGATTCCAGTATATGTTTGGCGGACATCAGATAACTGCTTAAAAAAAAAGCCGACAACGGTTGTACTATTGTCATTGGTCTCGTATGCCGCCTTCTGCTTGAAAAAAAAAGTTTGTCCGCGTTGTAAGGTTGTTTCTTCCAGCCGTACCAAGTCTTTTTCTTCGGCACTAAGAAAACCGCCATTATCTCGTGAAGCTGGTCGATAACCTTGTCCGGGTCTTTCATTAAGTGCATAAGCGTAATGTATTGCCCTCCGTTCAGCTTGTAAACGTCTGTAATAACATCGTATTTAATACCTCCAAATTCAACCGCCTTTTGTACTTCCCCGACAAGTTGTTCAGTAAGGAACGAGAGCGTCTGCATACACTTGGCGTAGGTCTTTAGAGAGTACGTCTCAATCTCATCCATTGGAGTCCCTGACATTATCGAGATAATTGCCACGTTCGTAGCGTACTCGTCTCCTTTTTCTGCGAGTATTCGTTGTAGTGCTTGGAACTGTTTAACCGTTACGCCCTCCCAGCTATTAGGTAGTTCAATCTTCATTCTTTAGTTGTTCTATTTTTCGCCTTGCCCATTCAACGCCCTCAGTACCTCCCCAAGCTAACCACATTAAACGTCCACAACCTTCGCCCAGCTTTCGAGTTGAGTTCCTTTTGTGTCGTATAAATGCCGCCATTCGCTCAATGGTTTCTAAACTAATCGGCTCACGCTTTGCGAGTTGGTTTGCTCTTGCCTTTCCTACGGCAGTCCCGCAACCGCCCCAGCCGTTTTTTTCCGCCCATCTCAAGGCAGTCTTTGCGTTCTCAGAAGCGGCTTTCGGGTAATCCGTGTAAGCCTCTTGCATCCGCCATATTTTGTTCAGTCGTTCAAGCATCTCAATAATAAATAGCGAATTTAAACTTTTGTGTCTGAGCAAAAAAAAAGCCCCCTAATTGGAGGCTCTTGATGACGAAGGTAAACTTTCTTTTCCCAGTACTACTTACCGTAGTAGTATTGAATTAAATACTCAGGGAACGGACAATCTAAGTCGCCTCGCTTTATGCAGATAGACCAAAACACCTTTGCGTATTCGCAAAGCTGATTTTTATCAAGACCTTTGTCTTGAATTTGCATTTTAAAAGACCAAGCTAGTCTTTCAGAAGAAACGGAAGAAAAAAAAACAGAACTCATAACTCAAGGAGTTAACTCTGACTGGCGAGTAACCATTGCCGTAACTCTTACGACAGTTCAAATATACAACTCTTTTGAATACACACAACATTTAGACAAAAATATTTTAGTTGGCATTAGTGACATTACCGAATAGTGTACTTCCCCGCGTTCGCCTTCAGTTTCTCCATTGCCACGTAGCGCAAAGCATCGAGAGCGTGGTTGTTGTCATCTTCGGGTTGGTTGGTAACTTGGTTGGTCTTGTAGTCTCGTTTCCAAGCGTAATTTCGGAGTTCTCTAATTACGTTAACCGAGTCTTGATGAACCATTATTTGAACGCTCTTTAGAATGTCGATTCCCGACCTTACGGAGTCTTGCCCTTTGGCTACTGGTCTAATCCTGAACCCTGAACGTCTTATTTCTTCAATGCTCTTGGGTTCTGCGGAGTCGGCTATAATCTCGTCCGACCTTTGTAGTCCGCAACGTTGAGCAATGTCTGCATTGGTTAACCCGGACTCGTAAAGTAATTCTTTAACCCATAGTTTGCCCTCTTGATATACAACCTCAACGAGTGCAGTCGGGTCATTGGTAAACCCGAAGTCCAGCCCGTACGCTTTCCACTTGTAGCCCGTTGGCCATTCTTTGGTTTCTTGCCAGTTCTCGTAAATAGCACCTTCTCTCCTTGACCTTTGCCCTAATCCGTAGACCTTCCATTTGTATTCGTCTGCCGTTCCCCTTGCCTTGTTCTCAGTCGTTGGCTCGTAACTGTTAATCTTGTCGCGGATATGCTGGTCTAAGAACGTATTGTCCAACATAGTCGAGTGAATCAGGACAACATCGTCTCGTTTGAGTACGTTGTCGTAAATCCAATGTTCGTCCGTGCTTGGGTTGTAGTCGAGAATCCATTTCCCTTTACAACGTTGCTCTAATTGGTCGAAATCGTCTTTGCTTGTTCAGATTGCTTCGTTCAACCAAAAGAAGTCCGTCTCCGTCCGCTTAAACCAA
>BCSF01000787.1_pt1 | contig 11469 bp, 15 predicted proteins | sample 1016431 | NCBI WGS metagenome assembly BCSF01 (sample SAMD00045685;SAMD00045686;SAMD00045687;SAMD00045688;SAMD00045689;SAMD00045690;SAMD00045691;SAMD00045692;SAMD00045684;SAMD00045690;SAMD00045691;SAMD00045692;SAMD00045684;SAMD00045685;SAMD00045686;SAMD00045687;SAMD00045688;SAMD00045689, study...
TGTTTTCTTACTGTAAATAAAAATTTATTTGTTTTATTGATATTTTTGTAATATGATTCATCAAAAATAGGTATATCACCACTTTCCCAAGTTATTTTATTTCTACTATATACATCTCTCCAAAACATAATGTTTATTAAAGGGTCTAGTGAATATTCAAAATTTGATGTAGTACTACAAGATATGTAAATTTCTTTCTCAGGATAACTTCTAATTACATCTTGTAACTTATTTAAATAATCTATTGTAGGAAAAACCTCTTGAGGACATAATATTGTAAACTTATTAAAATTCTCAAAAGCAAATTTGTAATTATATCTGTATATATCATCTTCCCAAGGCCCTGCATTTCTTAATATAGGATTGTTTCTTAGAAACTCATATTGATATTTTTATTTACTATTTAACATCTAGTAATTTTATAATTTTTTTTACTGATTTACCATCAACCTTAATTGTATGATAAGGAACATTATTTTCTTCTAATACTTTTTTACACAATTTATCTATCTCTAATGATTTTTCATAATCTTGAAATCTCTCATCATCATTGTGTACTGTTTCACCTCGTTCTAATAAGATGTTGATACTATCATATTTTCTATGCAAATCAATAACTAAATTATGGAAAGGTTCTCCATAAAATTCAGCAGGATAACCTTATGTATAATATCTGTGGTAAATTGTAGAAAATAAAATTGGTGAATCAATTACTATATAATCTACTTTACCATAACATTCAGCTATTCCTCTATGTTGATTTGCAAAAACATAGAGTTGGTCTGATATCGCTGGTATATTGTGGTCCCAAGCTAATCTTTTGGGAAATTCATATGGGTTATTACAACTAATGTGTTGTTTTTTGAGTTTGTAAGTGATACCATTTGCTATTGAAGATTTTCCAATACCAGGTCCACCGAAGAGGTTTATCAATTTACTCATTTATCAAATATATCGTTTAATAAGTTACCCAATCTAATTCCTGCAAAATATAATCTTTCATCTATAATTGGTAGATTTTCATAAACATAATCATATGATAAATAAGAACCATCTTTTGTTTCGTAAATTTTAGGTACATAAGAATGAGATTCTCTTGCCCATACGATTGGATTTCCTTGTTGTATTAATGTATCTTTAAACTGATTTTCTAACTTATCAGCATATTCGGTATAACTCATTTTATAATCATCAATAATTCCAGCATCCCATAAATCGTGTAGGTTTGTCCAATTTTCAGCTCCCTTTCTACCTTTGAAATTTACTTTTATTTTATTACCTCCCCAATCTTCTTCTCTACCTGTGTGAAGTGGTTGATGTAAGTCTCCTACTAAATGAACCAAATATCTTAACCAAAATTGTTTCATCTTTTTATCAGCCATAGGTGATTCTAAAATAGGTATTGCTCTCTGAATCATCGTAACAACATTTTCTTGTGTATGTTCTACATCTTCATAATTTTTATCTATTGGAAGATTTACATAATGCCATTTTGAAAAAGCATCAAAATCAGGATTACTCCTCATTTCATCTGCCCAAGTACTTGCAACTGCAAGTGATTCTCCATCTAAAATTTCTTTAATTTTCTTTTCTGCTTTTGGTGATAATTGTCTTTGTGCGATTTCACCAACAGTTCTATGTCCTATCTTTCCCCATAATATTTCGTTTGATGAAAATGAAGTTAAAGTTAATAAACATAAAACTAATAATATGTTTTTCATAATAAAGTTTTTATTAATGAATATAAATAACCACTAAATCCTACAGCGTTTAGTAAGGATAGGTTATATTGTTTTGTTTTCTGTGTCTGAATTGTGATTAGGATTAAACCCATCATCATCCCCATTTTACCATAAATTGAATCGATAAAAAAAGGTGATAGCATCATTAATGCTGTTCCAAAGTAAATTACACCATATTGATATAACCACTCTAATCTAATTTGTTTTTTTGTTTTTTTCATGATAATAAAAAAGGGGGAATCTATTAAATCCCCCCTTATTTTATAAGTTTTAGAATCTTACTTTAAGAGATGTGTTGAAAGTACGTCCGAATCCGAACCATACTGAGTTTCTCGTATCTACACCATTCCATGTTTCTGAACTACCATCAGCGTGGATGTTAGTATTAGATTCTGCAATGTAGTAAGTATCGAATAGATTGTTTACATTAAGTCTAAACGATGCATCTGTTCCGAATAACTCAAATCTGTAAGTTGCTCCTAAATCAGCCAATCCATAAGATGGTAATTTTAAAGCTCCTTGATTATTAGGTTGAGTAAATTCTGAATCTGTGATTGAATAATCAGCGTATAATCCATCAACAAATCTATATCCTAAATCAACTCTCAATCCTTGAATTACTTCATAATCTGCTTCAACATAAGATGTGAACTGAGCCGCATCTCCTACTTTAGCATCTTTCAAGTACAATGTACCTGTTCCGATTGATTGTTGGTTATCATCAAATAATTCTGCTGAGAAATCATTAGTATATCTCCAATCACCGATTGATAACATACCTTTTAATCTCAACTTATCTGTTGGGTTATAAGAAGTTTCAACTTCGATACCATTGTGTACCACATCGATATCTTTGAATTGAGCTGAACCATCTACACCTTGTTGATTAGATAAACTTCTTTGAACGAATCTATTACCCCATACAGTAGAATATGCATTAACATTAACTCTAAAGTTATTACCAATGAAACCATATCCTAATTCGAATGATTTAATTTCTTCGTTTTGTAAATCTTCAGAAATTGTATTTCCATAGTTAGGGAATACTGCTCCGAAGTTTGGTTGTCTTGAAATTACACCAGCATTAAAGAATACGTTTTGTTTCTCATCAATGTTCCAGTTTGCACCACCTTTGATGTATCCTCCACCTTGATTCTTAGTATCTGATTCTGGATTACCTGGTTGGTCAAAGTAATCAATTCTTTGGAATGATTGATTAGAAGTACCTGCTTGTAATACAGCTGATACTTTTTCATTGTTATATTCAACTAAACCATTGAATCCTTGCCATCCAACTTTACCAACATTGTAATAATCAATCTTCGGTCCTCTAATACCAGTATTGTTAAATGGAGATGCCTCCACTAACGTATTGATAATTTGACCAGCAGAGTTTTTATTACCTGTTGAGTAATATCCATCTAATCCCATAAGGTTGTTCACTACTCTGTAATGATAACCCGTATAGTTTCTTAAATCGATACCTACTGAGTATTTCCAATTTCCACTTTCATATTCTAAGTTAGAGATTGCTCCAACCCAGTCATGAGAGTTCATAGATGCTCTTCTAATAAGTGCACTTTTGTTTACACCATCTTCATCGAATCCATTAGAACCAATTAACTGACCACCAAATGGTAAACCACCACTATAAGGGTCTGTATTTGATTGGTTAAATGCAACTACTGCATCAAAATCAATGAATCCTTCAGGAGTTCTTGAACCTCTACCATTTTCTAAGTAGTGTTCAGTTAAATCCTTTCTGAAAGGTAAGATATCAGTTTCTGAGTTATAATAGTTTTTACCTCTTGGACCAGTTCCTCCACCTCTACCTGCAGATGCATATAATGATGTAGCAAGTTTAAGTTTAGAATTAATATCCCAATCCCAATTCAGAGTTGCCAATGGTTTGTTGTAAAAGTTTCTTCTCATTGAGAATTCTTCTCCATTTAATACACCACCATTAGTGTTCCATCTTCTATCAATTCCTTCACTACCGAAGTTTTGGTAATCTCTAATAGATACCCAAACATCTCTTTGGTGATGCCATTGTCCGGCACCTAAGAAAGAAAAGTTAACAGAGTGGTCTGAATCTTCAGGTGCATATCCTAATGCAAAGAAGTAAGTATAACCCTCACCACTTGTATTATAGATATATCCATCACCTGCCCACTTTGAAAGTAGTACAGAGGTTGCCCATCCATTTTCATTTAAACCTGTTGAGTGAGCCACAGTAGTTTTAGTATATCCATCGTTACCAACGACTTGTTGTACTGAACTACCTGATTTCGCCTCTGCGGCTTTAGTAAAAATAGAAACAGTTCCACCAACCGACGGAACTGCTAACCTTGAGGCTCCTAAACCTCTCTGTAATTGGATACCCGATGCAACATCGGTCAGTCCTTGCCAATTGGACCAATAGACCCACCCATTTTCCATATCATTAACGGGTTGTCCGTTAATTAGGAATGATGTGTTTCTTTGATCAAACCCTCTTAATGAAATCCTTGAAACACCGTAACCACCACCTTGTTTGGTTGCATAGACACCTGGTGTTTTATTCATAATTTCTGGAAACTCTTGGTTCCCCACTTTTAGTGCAATTTCCGCAGGGGATATTGTTGACACCGCCACAGGTGTTTCTCTCACCTTAGCAATATCGATAACTCCCGAAGTAACTACAACTTCACCTAATTGATTTAAATCAGGTTGTAATGCCACTACTAATAGGTCATCTGCAATTACTTCAGCTGTTTCATAACCTAAATAGGACACGATTAAAATCTCTCCTTTTTCAACATCAAGATTGAATGTTCCATCAAAACCAGTTACCGTACCATCTGCAGTTCCTTGAACTATAATGGTTGCACCCGGTAATGGATCGTCAGTCTCTCCGTCGAACACTTTCCCACTTATTTGTGCGAACGCGCTTGTTAATGACAATAACGTCACTAAACTAACTAATAATAGTTTTCTCATAATTTTAATTTTAATTTATTAATGTTATTGATGGTAAAATATACATAAGTTTGTTATTAAAATCAACCTTTCGTAGTCTCTCACCGAGAAATAAATACCACCACTTTTCAACACAATTATTATAAAAAAATAATGATTATACCTACATCTGAGATAAATTATGGTAGATGAGTCAGAAAACACATAAAAATTTTATTCTTTAATGGCGAAAGGTTAAAAAACTGTGTATTTATTAATATATAATTTTATATGGACTCACATACATTAGAAATGATCGGATTAATAATAGTAGCCGTTATAACAGGAATCGTTGGTCCGACTCTTGTGGAGATTGTAAAATCTAGGTTAAAAAAGAAAAAAGACCAAGACCCAATAAAATCAGAAATTATTGAGTCTGCAACAGTACTTGACGAGTTAGACAGTATTAGAGAATTATTAGATAGTGATAGAGTTTGGATAAAAATGTATCATAATGGGGGTCACTTTCTACTCACCAACAAATCAATACAAAAATTTTCTGTAATGTATGAAAGTTGTAGAGTTGGGGTAAGTAATGTGGGTCACATTTTTACTAATATTCCAATAAGTTTATATCTTAGATCTAATCACCAACTCATGAACGTCGGTTATATTCATATACCCGATCGTGACGACCCAAAAGTTAATACCTATGGTTTAAAAGGTGCTATGGAAAGCACAGGGACAGAAGCGGCTTATGCAATTGCATTGTATGATTTGCGGTCAAATAACTGTATCGGGGCATTAGGGGTCGACTTTCTTAAAAAGAGAAAGTTAACAAAAAAGGAACTCATTTTGTTAAATAAACGAGCAGAAAGGATAGGTGGATTCCTATCAAGTATATTAGTTATTAACTAATATTTATAATAAAACATAGAATATGAAGAAATACGTCTTTACTGAGGAACAAATGAAAAGGATTCTCGACAATGTTGTTGAGGAACAACTAATAACAGAACAAACTGCCGAACTGAATGCTAAGAAAGCAATACAATGTTTCCTTAATAAAGTTGTTGGGTCTAATTTAGAAATAGATGGTTTACATGGTGATTCAACCGCATCGGCAATTTCAAAATTTCAAAGAACTAAACCAGGTTTAGATATGGATGGTGTGTGGGGGTATTCCACAGGATCATCTTTAAACGATAAAGAAATTAAAATTATGAAATCATGTAGAAGTAAACATGGGGACATAATTGATAAATTTCTTATTTGGATTGGTTTAGGTTAGACGTTTTTTGTCGCGGTATCAAATACTCTTATTATGGTATCAATACAATCATAATTATAACATTCAGTATAACCCCCAAAATTTTCTAGTAACGGTCTGTAACTTTTTACGGACCTTTTCTTTTTAAGTGTTAATTTAATACTCTCCTCCAATCTTTCTGCGTTTGGGGTATCAATTCTTCTAAGTATTTTTTCTAAACTATATCCTTCATATCCATATTTTTTAGAAAACCTCCTCATTATAAATTTTTTAGAGGTTATTCCCACCTTAACAAAAGTAACTCCCGTTTTCTTTTCTTTTAATAACACCAAATAAAGTGATTTAGGTAACTTATCTAATTTTTTCTTTTTTAGATTTTTACTTTTAGATAATTTTGATTCCACATACTTCTTTGCTTGGGATAAAGTATTAAATTCTTTGATATCACGATATGGATTTGGAATATATTTGTTAAATTTAGCAACAAATAACGTCTTACCACTATCGACTTTATATTTCTTTTTCCCTCTGTTGGTTACCTCATATATGTTGTAATAACCTTTTTTTACTAAAAGTTTTTCCATAATGTATTTGGATATATTCTAATTAATACATACTTTTGTAAAAGTAATTTTGAATATTATAATAAAGAATATGAAAAAAGGTATGAAAAAATGTAGTGGATGTCAACAGACTTTACCACTATCTGAGTTTTACAAAAACAAGAGAATGAATGATGGACATAGTATCTATTGTGTTTCTTGTACTAAAGAAAATTCAAGAAAATATCATCAGAGAAAGAAAAATAGATTGAAGGTAAGTCATAATGAAGAAGTTGTTAAGAATATGGTTCTTAATAATCTAATCAGTGACCATTCAAACCCAAATGCCGAAACAATAATGAAACTTATGTTGGTCGAGCGTACTCTGAAAACAGCATTGGAAGAAATAGAGAATATTAAATTGTCTATCTCAACACAATTACCAACAACTATAAGTTAAATCCATATATTTATATAAGAAACTCAACATTTCTTATATATGGAATTTAAAGATTTAATTTACGAACTTATTGTTGAAGAGGTAAAGAATAAGAAACTTCTCAACACATTATATAATAAATGGAGTAGAGAAGATTCTTCTGTTACTCCCGAAATAACCGAGTACATCTTCACTCGTTTTATGGGTGGTACTGATGATGAAGGTAATAAAATTAAACCACTTAAAGACCAATTAAATTCACTTAAGAGACCTGAGATAATCTCATTTCTTCAGAAATTTAATGGTGAAGGTGGTAGAGAAAAATTTAACCCTCAGAGATTAAAGGATATAGTTTCATATTCTTTATCACAAATTAAAACTCTTTTTGCTCAGTTTGGTTTAAAGATTGGTATTCAGAAGAAGACCTATTTCTTTGAAGATCCAAGTAGAGAGAAGAAAGATTGGGTTGAGGAATCCCAAAAATTATGGTACGGTGATCAGTTTAAGATCTATGATGACGGTAATGGTTTTAGAGTATATCAACCTAAAACACAGAGAGACGCAATCTCATTCGGGTTTTACCAACAAAAATTAGCACAAGAAAATTTTCCTTCATCTAATAAGTGGTGTGTAACTAACTACAGGAGTGACAGTATGTCTAACTTGTGGCAAAGTTATCGTGATAGAAAACCCGCATCAAGAACCTTCTATTTTGTTATTGATGAAACCAAACCCGCGGATGACCAATTCCATTTATCGGCATTACAGGTACTATCTCAACCCGAAAACGGTTTTCCGTATAGGATTACCAATGGTTCGAATACCAACCATGATATGTTAATATCACTTAATGACCCTCAAAATGAGGACAAATCATTACAACACATTTACAAACAAACATTAGCTCCGGAACTTTTAGAGAAACTTCAGTCGGTGACTTTCATTGAGGAAAAAGAAATGGATTTAACCGTGAGCGACTTAGAAACTCTATTAAGAAGAATAAAGGAGGATTCGTCGAGTCAATACGATTTTGTTATCCAAGATCCTGAAGTGAAACGAGCTTACATACAAAGGAAGTATGAGGTAACAACTATTCGTTCTTTTGAGTCGTTAAATGATTCGGATGTTAGATTGTATTTTGAAGTACAGTTAACACCTGACAATAATGGTGCGGTTAACACACGAGATTTATTTAAAAGTTATGAGACATTCGTTTATCTATTAAAAAAACGTAGTAAGTCGGTGGGTGATTATATTAGTCAGAAACTTAAACAAGCCGGATCTAGTGTCGCAGATATTGTTACATCATTGATGGCTAGAACTTTTAGAGATGTGTTTGTTTCTGAAAAAGATGAGAATATTAAACTTTTGGAATCCACCACTGGTGGTAAGTGTGGTATATTTGATGCTAGAACCGCTGATTGGGCGAAAAAAGATGGTATTAAATACACACCTGATTATGAACGAATATTATCTGAAAGTACTCTTGGTGTGTTCGCATTTGATGAACCAAAAGAAGGTGAAGAGATCGATTTTGAAAATTACACCCAATATATTTACGAAGTCTATTCTAAAAGTGGTAATTTAAATGACAACACAAACTTTCACTGTTTCGGAACCGATCAACTTGAAAGTTCAGGATTTTTCCTAACACAAAGGAAATGGTTAGAGATAAAGGATAATTGGATCGAAGTGGATGAGGTTGATTACTCGAGAAATTATGATAAGTTAGGTGACAAACTCGATGGTTCGGGGATCGCACAATAAGATTATTATATCTCGATTCTGTAACCACCGAACATTTCCATATAACTTGTAATACTCGTTCCAAAACCATCCTTAAATTCTTTACCACGTCTAAAGAATTTTTTTACATTACCCTGTCCACCTAAATGAGCCGCAGCTAAAATACCCGATTCTGTAATTAATATTCCGTGAACAACTTCCCCTTCGTACTGATCGATATATTTCTGAAGTTTCTTTTTGTTATGTCTTAACAAATCCATCATTGCTCGTTCTTGAATCTCTGGTGACGTTAAAAATTCTTCTTGGGTAACTTTGTACCCTAAACCCTTTAAAGTTCCTCTACCGAACTGATATCGTCCCATATAACCGAATTTATTTACAATATCATAACGATTTCCCGATTCTTTAAATCCAATCGCATCTAAAAACATCTGATTTTGGTCAACTTCAGGTATTTCTACTAATACAGGTTCAATGTAAGTTAGGTTAAGTTTTTCAAGACCTTTAAATGGTAACTCAACGATTTCTTCTTTTTCTTTTGCCATCATCATATTATTATCAGTGAAAGATGTAGATGCAATCATGGCAAAAACAGATAATAAGAAAAACTTTAATTTTAAATATTTCATAATTTTTGATTTAGTTAGTGAAAGTGTGTCCGAAGAATTCGTAGTTTTTTCTTACTGACTCGTCGTTACCTTCTATCGATATGGTCTCTTCTTCATCTTCATATATTGCATCGACAGGACATTCAGGTACGCAAGCACCACATAAAATACATTCCTCTGGATTTATGAATAGTTGTTTGTCTATAAGATCTTCTTTAGACATATGAGTTACTTCGGAACCTGCACCGTTTATGTCTATGGGTCCATGTATACAATCAACAGGACATACCTCAACACAGGCGGTATCACAAACACTTACACAAGATTTACCAATTATATAACTCATCGTTTTTATAAATTGTTGTCAACAAATATAATAAAATATTTTTGTAATATCCAAATAATTTTTTTTATATTCGTATTCTAATCAGATAACAAGTTCATAGAATAAATACTAAAACTTAGATATTTATAATAAAATACTAACACGAAATGAAAAAAATAGTCTTAACTACGGAACAGATGGATAAAATAAATGAGTACGTATCTGCGGAAGAAACTACTCAAAAAGAAATCAATGAAGGTATCAACGATGATAGATATGAGATGAAATGTAAAATCGATTTCAATTACCCTTCTACCTTGACTTATAAAGGTCAGGAGATTGAAGACATTGGTTACGGATTAGAATATACATTAAGTTTTAGGATTGATCAAGAACATCGTAGTTCAGGAATTAAAAGTATTTCAGTTTATGACGTACAGGGACCAGAAGAGTTAGATGTTGAGGTCGTTTTTTATCCTGAAGGTAGTGAAGACCCTACTGAGGAATATATACAAATAATGGTTGATTGGGATTCTACTGACTATGATCATCGTAGTCCTCAAGGTTGGATTGGTATAGATGAAGACGTTGAAATGGAATTAGCTAATGATAGTGATGGTAACATTATTGCAGAATCAATAAACGTTATTACTTACTCTACTTAAGTCCTTTTAATTTCTTATCGTGTAGTTTAAACCTATTTGGGTTTGCCATTATCTCCGCTTTAGAAAACAATCTTTTCTTACGAGTTCTTGCAAGTGATCTCTTACCTTCACCCACTTCATCTTCTTCATTTTCTTGAGACATAACATATTTGTCTTTTTCGGGTGAAGCGTCATCAACCTTATGATAATCTAAATCTTCATAGATTGATTCTGAAAGATTTTTTAGTTGTTGTTTCGTAATTTTTACTCTTTTCATTTTTAGTTTTTTCTTGAACCTCTATTAATTACGGTACCCCCACTCGTTCTACCACCGTTTGAACTTCCTCTGTTGATATTACTTCTAGTCGGTGGAGGAGTTACCCTTATATTGTTATTATTTGGTCTTGGTACATTATAATTTCTTGAAGACCTACTGTTGTTATTATTATTTCTAATAATGTTGTTATTGTTCCTAATAGAATTAGGATTTTCATACACCCTTACATTTCTTCCATTATTTAAATCTCTCGCAATGTCATCAATATCTTTACGAGATACATTTTTATCCCTATACCTTCTAACATCTTCAGAGATGTTAACATCATTGTTTCTACCCCTGTTTCTAATCACTACATTATTTCCTCTACTACTACCATTTGGTGTTACAACTACGTTAGATCCTCTTCTTCCATTTATGTAAGCGACGTTTCTTCTATTTCTATTATTCCACGCATAATCGTTCATTTGGTTTCTCCAACCCCAATTATTGTATCCATAATAACCATTCCAACCCCAATTATTACCAAATCTAAATGGATCATTCCAATAACTATATCCATAGTAAGGCCATCTATTCCAACGATTCCAACCCCAATCATAAGGATAACCAAATGACCAATTCCACCAAATCTCAGTTCTGTTCCAATAAAAATCAAATGCGGATAAATTGGTTCTATATAATCCTAATTCCCAAGAGTTATCATAATACCATCTCAAAGGTTGGTTCATTGCATATCTTGCAAAGTCCCATCTAAATGAATCATCGGTCCTCAGTTTCCAATTTAAGTCTGAACGACTTTCAATTACATCAACCCGTACGTCATCTATGTACATTGGATCGTGGTTTATTGTAGTTAATTGCCAACTAGCACCACATGATGATAAGAGTAATGGTAAAATAAGTAGTAGGATAAATTTCTTCATATATTATAAATAT
>BCSF01000788.1_pt1 | contig 11451 bp, 14 predicted proteins | sample 1016431 | NCBI WGS metagenome assembly BCSF01 (sample SAMD00045685;SAMD00045686;SAMD00045687;SAMD00045688;SAMD00045689;SAMD00045690;SAMD00045691;SAMD00045692;SAMD00045684;SAMD00045690;SAMD00045691;SAMD00045692;SAMD00045684;SAMD00045685;SAMD00045686;SAMD00045687;SAMD00045688;SAMD00045689, study...
TCTTTTCAACACATTTGATTCTCTTCGTGTTCTTCTTTCATTGTATTATTCCCCACACACCCGCGGTTTTTATCACCAACAATACAAACGTTCACTTCACCGCCACCGCGCTTGCAGCTCCACAACTAAACCAAACTGTTATATCTTTATCCTTCATAATAAATCCACTAACCCCACTAATAAAAAATGCTTCTTACCACCAGGTTGAGACTTTCTTAATCGCTTCTGCTCACCTTCTAGCACACACCAGACCACCTCTTTTTCAATTAACTCAGTCATAGCACGCCCAGAGGTTTTCCTATTCACTCCAGTCATCTTTGCATAATAACTAATCGCATCGTGACTGCTCCAGGTTTCATATCGCCACCGCTCGCACACCGCCCACATAATCAGCTTCGCACTCACCGACAAATCCGTTCTCCCGCACTCGCGCCTAAACCAAGCCCACACCACACCGCGCACACGAGAGAAGTCTCCATCCTTGCGCGCAATCGCTAGCGGAATAAATACTCCCGCGCGGTCGCTTGGGTTTTCATGCGCGGTGATCCACCAATGATTTTTATCTATCGTTTTAAATCTTTTCATTTGCTTTGCTTCTCTCTTCCTTCGCTTTCTTTTCATGGAAGCTGAACCCCCTCAAGGGGTTCGCTTCCTATATCATATGACTATGATATGGATATATGGGAGTGTCTTACTCATGTTATGTCCCTATCTTACCCAAGGTATGTCCCTAACACTCCCATACTATGTCCCTAACACTCCCTATGGTTTATCTCCATATTTTGTAAAATATGAGCAATTACTTCTACTGTCCACCCGTTTCCAAGCATCTTATAGCGCTGTGTATTTGATACATGGTTAGTGTAATCATCTGGAACTGTTTGCAATCTTTCGCACTCAACTGGGGTGAGCTTTCGCCAGTAAACATCATCTTTAACAACTACATTATCTTTTTGAACTGTAGTAACTGTATTAGTCTTTTCATCTTTTCTTAGCTCTAACATCTGTTTGGTTTTACCAGCAACCGAGCCTTTATGATCCTGTCTTACTCCGTCTTTGTAATACCGACCACGCCAGGCACCGCATACAACTTTAGGCTCTCTATGTCCGCCACCACAAGTTGTAAGCGTTGGAGACTTACCATCTTCTGAATAAACCCTTTTTATTTGGTCGTGTCCTTTTATATCTACTGCTGTTCCGATGTGTAGAGGTTTATTAGTTGGTATCATTGTTCTTTGTTTTCTTTTAATGCTGTTTTCTGCTATCGCACCATGATAATTTGATGTTAAACAAAAAGACTTATCATCTTTAGTTGTCATTTTTGATAAGTTTTTATCAAAATCCTCCACATAACCATTAGCATAACCATGAGTACCCGCACAAATTGTTCCAGACTTACCATCAACATTATGTATGGTATTAGCTTGGCTTTTGTAGTTTGGATTTAATTGATTACCGCCTTTGTAATTTTTTTGTAAATTTTCTCCCGCGAGATATTCACTAGAGGTATTTGTCTCTAATATATCTCTTAAAACAATTCCTCTTTGTTCAGGCTGTTCAACTCCAGGTATATTTGTCCAATAATATCTGACTCTATTTTGCGCTGATACTAAGGCTGAGTTAATCATAATTGGCTCTACTCCCATGTGTTCAGAAATAATATCTAAATATTCTTTTTTCATTCTTACATTTTCTAATAAAAAATATTTTGGTTTTAATTCTTTCACACATCTAACAAACTCAAAAAACAATGCAGATCTTGGATCATCAAAAGCAAGTTGTTTACCAGCAAAACTAAATCCCTGACATGGACTACCACCCATAATCAAATCAATGTTTGGTAGCGTTGAGGTATCTAATTCAGTCACATCACCAACTTGTATAATATCTGGGTAATTTGCTTCACTAACTTTCATAGCATACTTATCAATCTCACTAGCATAATAGTTATCAACCTTTATACCCAAGCGATCTAAAGCAATACGCCCACAACTCATACCATCAAATAAACTTAATACATTCATAATTTTCTCCTAAAAATTGTCATATAATTTAATTGGATTTTTCACTTCTTCTAATAATTCAAGCACGCCATCTTTTCTAAATAATGTTTTAGTTTCATAGTCAACATTGCCAGAATTAGATTTAACTAATGCTGCTTTTACCACCGCCATGCGATCATTTTTCACGCGCATTTCCTCACAAATCCGCTCACAATCCTCCGCGCTCGCCAACCATAAACTCAATGCAAATCTTACTGAGTCTGTAATGGAACTTGCACCTCTAATCTCCGCTCTATGGCTCATGGCATCATCTGAATCGTTAGTCAGCGCTCCTTTGTTTAAATGATGAATAGTTAATGTGGTACAACCTAACCGCGCTGATATGTTTGCACAGTAAGATCCCCAAAGCTGTCCCGCCTCGTTACTACTTGATACATTACCTGTGGTAAATGCTTGAAGCGGATCAAAACAAACCAACTTTAAATTTGGTATTGCTTCTAACTCCTCCACCAACTCTTGCGCGATAGGAGTAACGCCTTCTTCTCGCATCAATATCATAGGTTCTTTTTGTTCTGGGACTGGAAACACATAGACATCATATGAGGAGTCGAATCGCTTGCCTTTAGGATCAAGCAGATCTAAACGCCTATGTATTTCCATTAAATCATCTTCAGCACAAAATATAACTGTATTACCACGTTGCTTAACATCTTTCCCCCACCACCTGCCTCCGCACGCTACAGATAATGCTAGCTGAATAATACTAAGTGACTTACCCACGCCACCAACAGCTGCCAATATGCCTGGCTTGGCTATAGGTATTAATCCATCTACTAAAAATTTTTGTGGCTCTGGCTTACCGACTAAGTTTCTAACAGCATATTTTTGTATGCCTAACTTGTGTTCCATGAGTTCAGCTTTAACTTTATCCAAACCATGTTTAAGATACAGATCATTATAATCACCGCGCTCGCTCGGTAGTCTTACCGCACAATTCATTATAGCACTCGCGCACTCTTGCGCCTTCTTTTCACCAACACCATTCTCATCATTATCAAGCGCTAAAATAAATCTAGCACCTGTTAGCTCGCGTAATTTAGAGGCTGCATCTAACACAAAGTTAGCACTAAATACGCAAGCTACAGGAATTTGGGTAGCTTCATAAACTGAAGCAGCAGTTGAGTAGCCTTCAACTAAAATTAATTTTTCTATATTTTTTATTTCTGCAAAGCTAGTACCAATTAAAAATACATTGCCTTTGATTTCTGATGCAGATTTGAATCTTTTGTTGCCTTTTTTATCAATAGACTGTAGAGAACGAAGCTCGCCTGATGTAGAATACACGGGAACAATTAAGTTTCCATTTAATTGCTTCAACCCATAACTTTTAACTTTTTTACTTGTGAGATATTCATGTTCAGTAGCCTCATGGCATATATTCAGTCGTTCTTTTGCCTCCACAGCAACTTCATCTTGTCTCAGTTTCCTCTGTACTTTCGCTTTCTCAGATGCTTGCACCATCTGTTCATGTAAAGCTTGCTTGTCAACTACACTAAGGCTATTGGTATCTACAGAACTCCATTTGCCTTCAAAACCAGTTTTCCAATTACCATAAGTACAGAACATATGTTCGCCAACCTGGTTTACCACATAGTAACCACTACGTTGACCGCCTTTATCTGGTTTACTGTTTGTTGCTTGTACTGGCACTCTGATGATGTCACCAGTAATTTCTAAGAAGTCTACAAGCAATCCCTGTGCTTGCATCTCGTTTATTAAATCGTGTGTACTCTTACCTGTACTAAAACCTAAGTCGTTATAGAGTACGTCCTTTTTCAGGTACTTTGTTAAATCCATTTGCAGCTCTCTGGTCATCTAACTCGGCTTGCACGTTCGCCCAGTTTAGATATTCTCTAACAATAGAAGCAAAGACTCGTTTTCTGTTCTCCCTATCCCATTGATGTAATGGTTTATCTGCTTCTTTTAATGTTAAATCTAAATATAAATCTTTGGTTTGTGCTATAGAGTATTCAATACCATCATCATTTAATTGTGCTTTGTTAGGTAGCCTTTCGCCTTCACTAATCTTTTTTAAATGATCCATACTGCACGCACCAAGCCAATGTTCTCCATCTTGTTTTAAAAACGGGCCTGCTGGACGCTTACAATAAGCGCACAGCGTTGGCCTGCGTTTCGCATCAAAATGGTACGTCGTCATCATCAGCTACACTTGATCCCATTGCTTGAAGATCAGCCTCTGATGGACCAGCTTGTATTGGTTTTTCGCTAACAACTTTTGGCTTTGCATCAGTTGATTGCCAAGTCTTTCCCCAATCCTCGTTAATTTTTAGATACCCATTCTCGTCCTTTACGAGTTCAGCAGATACGCTTTTACCCATAAATGCAGTAGACGTATCTTTTGGCGGTTCTTTGATACCCATAGCTTGCGCCATAAGTAAAATAGATTTAATACCACTATCAACATACTTAGGATTGTCATGTCCTACTGTAAAGGTATGGTTAATTCTTATACCAGAATCACCAACCTCAAAATACATCTTGCACCCGCGCCAGCCGTTTCTACCTTCTACTAACGCTTCATCTTCACCTTGCCAATGCAGAACATGCCTGCCTGGCTCTACTTGTCCTCTGCCTTCACCGACAGAATCAACATTATAATTTGTCAAATCCATAATTTACTCCTTTTTTAAATCCAACATTTATATTCAACGCAGTCGTCCTCTTTAGATCCACAATAGTTACAATAACCATCTGTGTATTGTGGATCATCACCAGGATCAAACTCGTTGTACTCTAATAGCAATATCTCATTCATTTCAACATCTGCTCCCTGATTTCTTGCCAATCAAAAGGCATCTCTGAGTCTAAGCCAAATCTATTTTTAGCTTGGAAGCCAGGTGTTTCTTGTGTAAAAATAGTTCTATCACCTTGTTTTAGTTTAGTAGTCATACCACCGCCTTTGCCTTTTACTTGGATAGTACCTATCTTGTAGTTAGCAAAAAATACAGCATCACTATGCTCTATGATTAGATCAGCTGCTTTTCTGTGCAGTTTTATTTGATGTCTATCATGTGGCTCGCTTGATGGATCTTCATATCTTTTTACTTCGTTGTGTGCAATTTGTAGAATAGTAAATCCTTTTGCTCGCAACTGATTAAGTAAACCAAGATATTCTTTCCAAGTCTCAAGACAAGCCGCATAGCCTTTTCCGTAAGCTGGTGCAGAGATATCTGGCCAACCATTCTTAAGACATACATGTTCGTGCATCAATGTTTCTAACCAATCTAAACTATCTATAACAACAGTTTTGTATTCACTATCATCATTGATTAATGCTCTTAAGTTATCTTCAAACTCGGTGTATGTACTAGCCACAGGAAAGTGTGGACATTCAATCTTACCGATACCATCTTCAGCTTGCACTATAATTGGTTTATTCATAGTTGCGCCAAAGGTTGTCTTACCAATACCACCTGGACCATAGATAACCATGATTGGTGGTTTTAGTTTAGCTTTTTGTCTTATGTTAGCTAGACTCACTTAGATACCTCTATCTTAGGCTCATCTGCTGGCTCTAATATATTTTTCATATCAGACTCGTAAGAGGATAATATTCTATTTAATTTATCTATGCTTTTGTTAGCATTTATAATGAAATTATCTCTATTTTGTTTTTCTTCTTGCCATAACAAATAAAGTTCTTTTGCATTATTTGGCATTTCATTTACTTTATGCTCTTTACCATCTTCTGCAAACTTTACTGTTGGCTCTTCAACATTTTCTGTTTTATTTTCTTCAACCATTTTAGTCTCCCTTTTGGTTTTGTTTATAGGTATCACATACTTCCTTAGCATTACACCAACGGCATCCGTCTTTGCTGTAGTTGTATGTGGGTATTTCTTCAAAGCAAGCATCTGCTGCTGGCTTCAAAGTTTCATAAGCCCATTCAACTAAATTAATAGCTGATATGGAATATGATCTGATTGGACCATCTTTATGCCAACCTCTTGGTTGCACGATAGTCATTTGAACTGTGCAGTCATCGCCGTATCTAGTTAATGCACCTAACGCATAGATACGCATTTGTGGGTTGTCTGCTTCTACCGCCCACTTACCTGTTTTTAAATCTATTATTTCTATAGTGTCTTTACCAATAAGAATAGCATCTGCTGTACCCCATAGATCTTCATGTATCTCTGGCATGTTTACCTTTTCTTCGATCAATGGTCTTTTGATATCTAACTCATGTACTCTTTGATCTATGTAATCAACATAACTATTAGCGCAGTCAATCATCTCCTGATCTACTGTAATGTCAAAATCCTCTACATGATGTGTAGTACCTAGATAATACTCTTCTATGGTTAGGTTATTAAGCCTACCTTTTAATAATGTCTCTACCATTTCGTGAATCAATGTACCAGTAGCAGCGGGTATGCCTACCTTGTATTCTACATCCATGCTCGCAAGTAATTGTGGCATACCTGGACATGCCATCCATATCTTTGCAGCTGATGGACTTAACTTAGCGTGTGCCATGGACGGAAATGTAAGAGTCTTGTTCCATTCTCTTCACATCATCAAGATCGTATTTAATCTTGCCACCAATCTTAAAGTAGTTTGGTCCTTGACCTCTGTACCTTCTATTATCAATTGTTTTCTTGCTGACTCCCCATCTCTCTGCTAGTTCGTCAACTTCTATGGTATTTGATATGTCAAAATTCTTTTCTGATATTTCCATAAATTTCCCTTTTATTTATATTTTTGTTTATAATATACCAATATTACTAATTTACAAGTAGTATAATAATAAAAAAGTGGAGAAATTTTATGAATAAAACTGTATATGCACATACAAATATAGGAAATGAAAAGGAATGGGATCAGGCTATAGATAAGCTTGCAACCAATAACCAAGTAGCTGGTACACATTATAAGTCAGCCAGAATACAACCCATTGACTATATCTATGCTAACAACCTGTCTTATAACTTAGGTAGTTGTCTTAAATATATAACTAGAACTAAAGGTGATAAGAAAGATAGAGTAACTGATCTAATGAAGGCTAAACACTTTATAGATTTAGAACTACAAATGGTCCATGGTGTAGATGCTGATGGTAACGATATAGGTAAATATTCAGTAGAGGTTTCTCTGGATTAAGAGGTAACTATGAATTTTGATGCGTTTGACGATCCAATTCTTAAAGAAAGAAACGGAAGAAAACCTATCTATGTGAACAAACATCTTGCAAGAAAGTTTAGAGATTTTTGTAAAATGGAACAGAAAGAACCACATGATGTGGCTGAGTATCTAATATCTTTAGGTATGAACTCTGTAACACATTATAAAGATCCTACTGTGTCTGTTGACATTGAAGCTCTTTAAATAGGTTTTCTACATTTTTTAGCGAGTCAATCGCTTGGATATCTTTGTCTTCAACAGATATCTGCTTACTACCATCTGGAAAGAAAAACATTACTTTTTGACAGTTTAATGCAACCAAAGCATATACATCTATATCACCTTTATCATAAAACCTAGTTTTAGAATGAGATCCACATCTAAGATCAAACCTCCAGCTCCTTCTAGCTTTCTCTATTTGCTTTTGTGTTTTGACCTGGCACTTGTAAAGAGTCTGGCCAACCTCAAAGATGATATCGGCTTTAGAACCATGTGGCATAACAGTAACAGTATCAGAAAGGGTAGAAAGCACCGAGGCTACTAAGTATTCTCCAGATCGGCCAACTCTTTCTGATTGGCGCGCCATGTGGTTATTTTAGTCCTTCCGACAATTGACTTTCTTTAATGTAATCTTTTAGTTGCTCTTGCCTGTCTTGCAGCAATTCTAAATATTTATTTTGTAAATTTTTTCTTTCTTCAGCTGTTAGATTTTTGTCTTTTAAAACTCTTGTTCTTCTTGCTTTTATTCTTGAAATCTCATTACGCATAAATTTAATATTAGTTGCCCTACTTTGTTGTGGATCTATAGGATATATGTTTGTACCTACCAATCTAAGTATTGCTTGTGTTTTAGTGACCTTAGGATCACCAAACTTATTAACATCTTTATTGATTGATTGTAAAAGTTTGCCTGCAAAACCTATATCCGTTAGCCATGTAGGCGCTGCCATTCTGTAGGCATATAAAAGAATATCTGCTAATTGTTTTGACTTAGGATCATATTCATTAACAATTTCTCTTTTTGTAAATGGATCTATATTTGTTTGTATTGCGCTAATTGTTTGTGGTAAAGGACCACCAAAGACACCAGATTTAGACAAAGCTTCTTGTAATTCTAAATCCTTTACGTCTTTAGCCATGCCTGTAAACATTGCGTATGGTAAAAAATAACTAAAGTCTAATACTTGCCATTTATCATTTTGATCTTTTATAGGTAATATTAAAGCATTGCCATTATCTCTTATCCATTCTGGCATAGATTTTTTAATAAGCTCTATATCTTCTGATGTTATACCCTGATATTGTTTTACTACTTCGTGCATACCATAGGGTATAGCCATGTATGGTATATATCTTTCTGGGTATCTTATTGCTGTCTCTAATAAGTTTGGTAAAACTTTATAATAATAAGTCATAAAAGGAATACCGACAGGTGCATTTCTTAAATATCTTACAGAAGGTGGAACTAAAGAATAATCAAATAATGTCTCTTGTGCCTTCAGAGCAGCTGTAGCTTCGTCTACACCTTTAGACATTTCATCTATAATTTTTGCAGTCTTGCCAACTATTTCCATTTTTTGATATGCGTTACTGCCTATTTCTGCTATTGATCCACTTATATATTTAATTCTATCTATAGTATTTCCTGTTTCCTTGGCCTTTGCTTTTAAATATGCTTTGTTGATATCTATCATTTCTTGCCTTGAAAATGTTGAATCTAAAATTCCATATTTTTTTGCTATATCTGTATAAGGTCCATTTTGCCGCATATCGTTTAAGGCTTGATTAAGTCTTGTTGGTATTTTTCGCAAAGGTATTCCAGATAGATTTAATAGAATAACATTTGACATTGCATTACGCATTTGTGATGGCGGATTTAAAGCGACCTTGCTCATTTTCCAAAGTTTAGTTGCTTGAGATACCATACCAGAATCACCCAATATTGATTTAGCCCAATTATCTTTAGGATTTGTAAAGTCTCCTGCTGATATTAAATCATCATAAATTTCTTTTCTTATATATGATCCTTTTAATGATCCATACTGCTTTGCGTCAGGTACTTGTTTATATAAAGACAAATCTGATTTTTTTATATTTAAGTTTGCTTGATCTATTAAATTATCTATTGAGTTTATAATTTTTTTATCATCTTTTGGTCTTACTTTTTTTATTATTTCATTAGCTATTCTATCTCTTTCTTCTTTTAACCAAACAGGGCTAACATTTTTTCCTTGAAAATTTATTAAACCAGATTGTATTGTCCATTTTGGATCTTCTGCTATTTTTTCAAACAAACTATATTTAACAATATCAGACATAGGATCTTCTATAGCCTTTGATCCTTGTAATGATATATCTTTTACTTCACCTAAAAATTCTACAGTAGCATCATCAAGATCTTTTCTTGATTTTGTATAATCCATCATTCCTTTTTTATCTAAATATTTTAAATACATTCTTGGTAAATATGATTCTTTGTTAGCATCAACCACATCTTTAGAAAGTATTTTTGCATTGACTAAAGATTCGCCTACAAAATTTATAGATTCTCTTAATTCTTTAGCTTGTGTTCTGATAAGTGGATTTTGTATATTTTTTAAATCTGCTTGTTTTGTTAGGTATTGTCTTACAGTAAAATTTTCCTCCGGCGTAAGCTTTGCAACAGTTTCATAAACATCTCTTGTTACGTTTCTTATTTTTTCTAACTTACCTGTAGCTCAACATCTCAATGTTAAATATTTTTCTTGATCTGGTAATGACTTTAAAGGCTTGTATTTAATAAAAGGTTTTTTTATTGAATCTAAAACTTGTGTTGCAATTTTTTGATAATTTTTTCCCAGCAATCCAGACGCAATTTCATTTGATGCTATTTCTACATCTTCTATTGGTTCTGCAATTTGTTGTAATTTTTGCGTAAGTGGCCCTTCTTGTAGTGAACTTGGTTGTATTGTTTGTTCAGCCTCTTGTGTAATTTCCTTTTGTATTATAGGTTGCACTTCTTTTTCTATTTGTTCTATATCAACATTTTCTTTTTGTAATGTAGATTGTTCTTTTTGTCCTATTTGATTTATTTTTGATCTTGCAGTTATGTTTGTTCCTATACCACCAATGACTCCACCCAAAGCACCACCAGCTGCAGCACCAACTGTAGCCGCCTTTGCTGATTCTCCTAAGTCATAATTTTCTTGCACACCAGCATTTATTTTTGCAGTTTGTCTACCATAATTATCTGCTGCTGCATAAACAGAGCCTTCTATAGCACCAATTTTTGCACCTTGTTTTAAGCCTGCTTTAGTTGCTTGTTTTACACCTTCTTTAATTGATTTCTTTACAGCTTGCGCACCTGCCGTCCCTACTCCCAAAGTTGTAACTCCAAAATAAGTAGTTGGGTCTGTTGCTACACCTTTAAAAAATCTACCCGCACCAGACCAGCTAGCAGATTTTTTATCATACATATCCATAAGGGTAATAAAATCTTTTTTTTGTTTATCTGTAGCGTTTTTTAATTGAGTTGCTTCGACAGTCATTTCGGGCAAATTATAATTAAACCTACCCATATAATTTAAACCATATTCAGCATAATCTTTGTCTGTTTTTAAATCAGGTGCATCTTCGCCCTCATTCCATTTGTATATAGATTTTGATGCTTCGATCCATTTAGGATCTTGTTTAACGACCTCTTCTGTTAATTTAATTTGATCAGGTAGTGTTTCTTGTATTGGAGCTTTTTCTATTTTTTGTTGATTGTATTCAACAAATATATTATCCAATTGTTCTTTTGTTGGTGGTTGTTCACCTGTAACTTTTAGAGTTACTCCGTCTTTATTTGTAACTGTGTAAGTGGGCATATTAACCCTCTTCTATCGTATAACCTGGTATTGTAAAAGCTAGAGGTTTATCTTGCTCAACTTCTACCTCTGCAGATTTTCCATAAAATTCATCTAATATTTTTACTTGTTGTTCTATATCTTCTTTTGAGTACGGCTCACCAGTTATAGGATTGGTTTGTTTGACTAAATTTGCGACAACTTCGTTTTTCAATTGTTCTCTGCTTTTGCCTTGTCTTATGCCTATTAAAGCAGCTTTTGCAATGTTAATTTCTTCTGGCGTACCTGTTTTTACTATTTGTTGGTAAGCCTCTAAGTTTTGTTGTGCAGCAGTAAGTTTTTCTTTTTTTGGCAATCCAGATGCAATTAAATTAGCAGCTTGTTCTGGCTTCAATACTTTTGCTAATGAAATTAAT
>BCSF01000789.1_pt1 | contig 11445 bp, 21 predicted proteins | sample 1016431 | NCBI WGS metagenome assembly BCSF01 (sample SAMD00045685;SAMD00045686;SAMD00045687;SAMD00045688;SAMD00045689;SAMD00045690;SAMD00045691;SAMD00045692;SAMD00045684;SAMD00045690;SAMD00045691;SAMD00045692;SAMD00045684;SAMD00045685;SAMD00045686;SAMD00045687;SAMD00045688;SAMD00045689, study...
TCATATTTATTAAAATCTAAAACATTATTAATAACTTCTTCTTCAGCTAGTTCAACTGATTGTTTATAGTTTAATTGCATATGAACCTCTAACTCCTCTTTGTTCTGAGGTAAGTTAGCTGGATCTAATGAGCTATATATGTCAACCCCTAAATTTTGTTTTATGCTATCTAACAATGGTTTACTCATCATGTCTCGCATAATAGAGTTTGCATAGTTAGTTCTCTGTTTTGTTGAAAACGGATCTTGAGCAAAAGCTTTTATATCATAATCTTTAGATGATATACCATTAACTACTATATCTACAAATTTAGGTATAATAGGTACTGGTTTCCAGTCTAAATTTAAATAGCTTAAGTCACCATTAATTGATAACTCATCTTTATATTTTTGTACAGATTGTTCACCACGAGCATATAATCTTAATCTATTAAAGTTTTGATAACCAGTGTGCCATTTACCACTATTTATTCTACCTCCTCTAAACCACTCATATTCAATAGCTTGCCCTACTCGCAAACCATACTCTAAACTAAGCTTTTCTGCGACAGGTACCACCTGACTAGGAAAGGAACTATTAGTACTCGTATTAATCATTTATTATTATTTTTGATTTACTACCTCTGTTATCATATCTTGAAAAATTTAAATAAACTTTTTCTTTAATAACTTCAGCAACTGGTCTATATTTATTTTTGTTACAAGCCATAATAGCTAAACCAGAGCTTATTGAAGCATCATATTTAGTTCTATTATTTATATCAAACGCGGCCCAATCTTCAAGTGTTCTTTGAAAATACATAGATCCATATTGTTCATTATTGTAACCTACAAAATTTTCAATATAAGATTCTATTGCTGCTGCGTGTGCTTGTTTTACATCTTCGCTAGAATTAGGTATACCACCTATTTCTTTTTCTGCTACAGATAATTTATACATTGTTTTATCTGGACGATTCATTGAATAACCTCTGTAACCTCTTCTTTTTAAATAATATAATAATCTAGGTTTGTTATTCTCTGCAAGTAAAGGCATACCATAAAAATATAATGCCATTAAAACATCTTCAAAAAACATTTCTGCAGTTTGTGGTCTAGCTATATATTCTAAAAAGAATAAATTAGGCGGACCGTCCATTGTAAATTTAGTTAAACCATGTAAAGAACCTTTTGATCCTCTACCGTCTACTGTTCCAGATATATCGTAACTATCACAACCAAATGCACCTATATGTTCATTAGCTGGATATTTTTTACCGTGTTTGACTATATATCTATTTTGTTGATGAGCATCTGGTACCCATGATACAAAAAATCTACCTTGTTTACTTGGAAAAAATTGTACGCTTGTATCTTTAATCCCACCTTCCCATTGAAAATTACCCTGAGTTACTACACCAGAGTGTTTTAAATCTTCATTATAATCAATTTGTTCGTAAATTTTTGTTAAATTAAATAGAGATTGTTTTGTCTCATCTCTGAACGCATGTTTTTCAGTACGTGGAAACTGTCTATATAATTCATTAAGTGCGTCTGGATCATCCTTAAGACCCTCTACTTCATTCTCCCAATGTTCAATGACACCGATTTGTATCTCTTGTCCATCGATTCCTTTAACTGCTTGTTTTGGAGTATCAAAGACAGGGTATCCATAAGTATCAATGTATCCTTCGTAATTCCATTCCATAGGTATAAACAAAGAATATAGTCCTGAGCTAGTCTGTCCATTGCGGTTTCTTTTCGTGACATCTGAGTCATAATATATTTTTTTATAATTCCTACCACCTTTGTCAAGAGCATTGCTCGTTGACCCCATCATGCATTTACCTATAATTCTTGATCCTAATCGTAACGTCGTCTTGGTAACTCGCCAGTTATTGAGAATATTTTCAGGTTTTTCCCATTTGCCCGCTTCATCATGGACAAGTAACGCGAGTTTTTCTCCGTCATAGGAATTATCACCAGTATTTTTCCAGTCGATTGTGGTGTCCAAGCCAATGATTTCTTCCAACTGTTCATTTGTTTCCAGTTTTTTTCTAGTGAATCTCGAAGCTGGAACTCTGTACGCAAGTTCGGTTTTGGGTCTGTCCATACCGTCTTGTATCGGTTTGAAGAAAAACGGGTAATTAACCGAGATCGGTACAATTTTATCTGTGAACATTTTTTTAGCATCTGCACCTGATTTAGATAAGACACCGAATCGAGCGTCGCTAGATATTGTCGCCAAGTTAACCGTTTCCCCTGATGCCATGAAAGAGAATCCAGAACGTCTGTTTTTAAGGTAGCACATTCCGTAAGATCTTTCATCAGCTTTGCACGCTTCCCAAAAAATAAAGAAGAGTCTATTTGCTTCTCTAAATTCTGCTTGTCCAACATCAATTTTTGACCATTGGAGGTACATATAGTGAGTACCAGTAATATATGTAGGAATACCTTTGTTATAGAACCAAAAACCTTCTTCACGTCTTTTAAATTCTTCGTCGATATAATCATGCAATTTTAATTTAAATGCTTCTGGATATGCTTTCCAATCAAATATAGTTTTGATTTTTTTCAGTTCTGGTCTTGGTTTAAAAACCTCCCAGTATTGCTCTAATTTTTTATTAGATCTTTTATAAGGATTATCTATTTCTGGTAATGCTATCCTAAGATTTTGGATTTCATATATTTCACCAATTTTACCAGTTTTTGATATAATGACAATATCATGTTCTTTATTGTATCCATATTCCCACTTTTTATGTTTATTTAACCTTTTAACTACATGGTCTTTAATAGGTTCAACTATTTTATATAAAGTTTGCTCGTACATTACTTAGATCTTCTTTCAGCAAACCCTCCAAATGTAGTTTCTTTTTTTTCTACAACTTTATCTTCAAGTCTAGCTTTTTCTTCTTCAATACGTGTCAAGATCTCAAATGCATCGAATATTGCGAGCTTTTTAGTGGCTGCAGCGTTCTTGAGTCTATCGGCTGAAACATCATCATCAGTTTCAACAATTGGTTCTTTCGCGACTTTGATAAGTTCTTTGACTGCTTCATGCCCAGCTTGGATTATACTCTTTTTCGTTTCCTTGACGTTCATACTTAATTACAATATCATTTGATTTCATACAGTATAATCTTTTGCCATCCACAACAAATTCAAACTCACCAAAAGGTTTATACCCCACAAGGTCTCCCTCGCTTATTTCTAGCGCTTCTAACGCACTATTTCCATATTTTAGTACTCCAATAAGACTTTGCTCAATATTGTTGTGTATATCGACTTCGTCTTTAAGAGGTGCTACAAAACATCTATTGCCAAATGACTTCCATTTATCATTTCTTTTGTATAAATAAATTTGATCAGGTTGGACAAAATATAAATTATCTTTAAAATATGATCTACTATTTTTTTCTTTACCCTTTACATTATACCATCTTCTAAAAACATTATGATGAATCATAACTAAATCACCTGGTTTTATAGAAGTTTTGTATGCTAAAGGTGTAGATATTACTTTTCCTATATTATTAATATACTTATAACTTTCTATTTTAGTATTAATTATTAAGCTTTTGTCGCCTACTTTAACTTCATTATTATATCGCTGACCATATGGTTCAACGATAAAATCGAATAAACTATTCATTAATACTCTAGATCATACTCGACAGATATTGCCATGTTAGAATTAAATTTCTTCCACGGCAATACCTCATCATTTTTTTTGATAAAAATATTATAAGAATTATCTGCTTGATCAAAAATTACGTGTGATATAGTATGACCACCGTAAACTGATTGACCAACCGAATAATGCATTGCATCTGTTTTATAATCAGAACCAATGCTAATTTTTCTTATAATTGAAGACATTATTCCTTTACTTCTTCAGCTTCTTCAACAATTTCTTCATAAGTACCATCAGCTAAATTAATATTAACTGATCCATATTCTTGTTCAAGTTCTTTTTTGTACTCTTCTGTTTCTTTGTTAGCTTTGTGAAACTCAGCTAATACAACAGATTTGTTTACTTCTAAAGCACCTAAATCAGTAACATGTTTACTTAATGTTTGCTGTAATTCTTGGATCTTTTTTAATTGATCATCTGTAATTTTTTTGCTCATTTTAATTTAATTTAATTGTTAATTTTGATTATTAGTATAATTACACGTTTTTTTCGTTATTTATCTTTTAAATATACTAGTTACCTTTTCTCCGCTACGTCCACCGAAATAGGCTAAAACGACAGCCATCATAACCTTCTCGAAAGTGTCATTCCATGTTTCACCTATATGGAAAGGAATAGAATCTACACTATCAAGTAATCCTGCTAGTGAAAATATAACAATACACCATACTAAAACTAATGGCCGTACATTCTTCGAAAGCCACGAGTCTGAATTAGCATCGGCTTGCCATCTGGAAGTTATTGCTTCCATTTCTTTATTTTGTTGCTCGTATATTAATTGTTGTAATTTAATCTTGTCATCAGAACTTACGTCTGATTTACCTATAGCTGCTATAGCTTCACCTGGCGACGTTACTCCTTTAAGTACATTCCCTAATGCGGGGTTTACTATTGAAGCAGCACCAAATAAAAGTTTACCTACAGTACTTTCTGCGAATTTCTTTTTAGGTTTTGACATATTATGATTTTTTATAAGCTTCTTTTTCCCAAGGAAGGTTTTTAGCACCTTCACTCATTTTAGATCGAGGATAAACTTTACCTTTCCAGTAAACATTTTTATCATCATAATCAAGATCACCTCTTTTCATTTGATTTATATGAACCATTTCATGGTTAATAATATCTTGTTCTTGTAAAGGTGATTCTACATCTTTATTAATTAGAATGCTTCCATTTCTATCAGCTTTTCCTAACACGCCTTCTTCTAACGGCACATGATAAACAGGTGGGTTATTAAGAGAATATGGTGGGTTGGTAAGTTTAAATGCCATTATTTTTTTGGAAACATTTTATTTAAAAAAGTTTTTCGGCCTTCACAGCCACAGGGTACATTAAGACCCCGTGATACTGTGTCAACCAATTTTTTGATACCAGTTGCTTTGGTTACTTTTTCAATGTCGTCTCCTAAGCCTCTAGATTTCATTATGCAATTGCAATTCCTGAAATACTAATTCCTGAAGGATTTTGTACTTTAGCTTTTACACCACCTGGATTAGCAGTTAATGCATAATTAACAGCATCCCTCATTGAAGGAGTTGTCCCTGTAGATGTGTGTGTAATTGTGATTAAGTCAGCAGCAGCTGGACCGTTTACATAAAGTAAAGTAGTAGTTGCACTACCAGCTTTTACATAAATAACGTCTTCAGCGCTTACTAAGTGTTCCCCGTTGTCTAAACCAGCAGCGGATGAATTAAGTGCGATAAATTTTGCCATAATTTTTGATTTTTGATTTTTGTTAATGATTTTTGTGAATGTTTATATGGTGAGTTTTATACAGACTCTACTGTTGTAATGAATTATAATTTTTTATAACTTTATCTTTTCTACCTGGTTGTTTAATTATTACTTCACCAGACTTGCCACTTTTATAGTGAACTGTAGCTTTACCTTTTTCTACTTTTTTAAAAGCTCTTTTTTCAGATATTTTCCCTTTTTTCTTATTTGCAGGGCTTACTGAAACACCAGCTACATTAGTTATTGTTTCACCTGGTTCAGCTAAATGTTTTTGATATTTTCTTGCAGCTGCATTTGCTTTTCTTTGAGTAGATTTTGACGCAAGCCCTAAAATATCCCTGTTTTCATAAACTTTTGTAGCTTTTCTATTAAAAGCTTTTTGTTTTCTTTCTTGTTTTTTATCTTCTTTGTTTAAGGGACCTTTTTTTTGCAGCATAGCTTTTGCTTTATCGTAATCACCTCCAGTTTTTTGCATAGCATAACCAAAAGCATTACCCTCTAAAGGACCTTCCATAGACATACCTTTCTTTTTTAAATCATCATAATGAATATCTTTTTTTAATCTAGATATTTCAGATCTATCATATGCCATTTTATGATCTTGTGACATACCGTGTTTATCTAAAGGCCCACGCTTAGATGCACCCATTGAATATGGTTTACCCATTTTAAATAAAGGCATATCTTTTATGTCTTTATCATGTGGAGTTTTTCCTTTAGACAAGTTTACGCCTCCACCGACAGAACCTGAATGATGTTTGTATTTTCCCATTTTTATTTATCTATTTTTAGCTATTTTTTTAAATGTTTTAGCTAGGTTATATCTTTTACTTCCTGGAGGGCAACTAGCGCTTCCAAATTTATCTCCTGTACATACTCCTTCAGTTCCTCTTCTTTTTATACTTGCTGTAGCTTCTTGAATCCAACCCTTTTTTTTATAAGGACTTTTACCAAATTTTTTAGTATATTTTTTTTCTTTTGCTGTAAGTTTATCCTCAACTCTATATAATTTTTGCTCATCGCCTGGTTTAACAGGCCCATAACCTTCAACCACCCTGTCATATAAGTCTTTATGCTTATCAGATAGTTTTTGTATTTTCTTTTTTAATCTTTTCCCGTCACCATTATACATAGGCGCATTACTAGCACGACTTGTAACAGGCATGTCATTTAAAAGATTTGCTTTATGTTCTGACGAATGTTTTGATATCCAACTCATAATATATATTTTTAACTTAATGCGACTAAATTTTCAACACCACCTTCTGTACCTGTAGCATATACTTGTACTACACTTACTGGTAATATTTCTCCTTTTACAGGATTGTGAAATGTTACAGCTTCATCATTTACAGTGTGAACTTTTAATTTTGCACTTACAGCATATGTATATGTTAAAGTAGCATCTGCAGCGATTGTGTCAGCAGAAGCTAATACATAGTTGCTTGCATCTGTTACAGAGGCAATTGCTAAACCAGACGTAGGTAAACCAGCACCTTTTACTATCATACCCGCTTTAATAAGTGGGTTAGGAGATTTTAAACTCACATTAGTAGAGTTAGTTACAGCATTATTATCTGTTGTTGTTGTTACAGGAAGGCTTGATGGAGAATCACCAACATATAAGTTGTATTGCTTCCATGCACCTTGAGGTATATCAGCTTTAGTTCTTCCATCTATTAATAGTGTATCACTAACTGATGGCACTACCGCAGAACTATAAGCCTCTGTGTAATAATTTCTAATCATTTTTTTTTATTTTTTATCTTTATGTTTATTACAGAAATTTCGTGCAGCTTCTACACTACCAAATCCCCATTTTTTTAAAGCCATAGCTTTTCTAGTTGGCTCGCCGTTAGCTTCTTTCATTGCGCCTTTCATACCGGCAAATCGACATGCGAAAGATACTCTACGTTTACCAGTACCAGAAGTTTGTCTACTTCCTAATGTTTTACCAGTTTCTTTAGTGTATTTTGAACGCATTTTACGATTTTGTTTTTCGTATGCTTTTTCTTTTATTTGATTAGGTGATTTGCTATAAGCCATAATTATTTATTTTTTTTAATATTTAGTAACTCTACCTTTTTGATTTTTTTCTCGTTGAGCTTTTCTTTTTGATTCAGGAGTAACTTCACTCCATGTTTTAGGAGTATCTTTATTTACTTTTTTTGTAGGTCTAAAAGTATTTTCTCCTTTACTATAATCTTTTTCGCCGCTTGGTGTTCTCCAATCTTCTTCGAACCATCTTCGAAGATTATTAAATGGAGAAGATTTCATTTTAAATGGCATAATATTAAGATTTATTACCCCAATTAGCAGCACCTACTTTTCTGCATTTAACTAAGGCTCCACTTGCATAAGCAGAGGGCCATTTTTTATATCTACTTTTTACTTTATGATAGCAAGCATCTTTTTTAGCAAAAGGTGAATTGTTTTGTGTATAAGCCATTATATTACTATATATTTAGTTATACCGTCTTCGCGGTATGCTTTTAAACATCTATTTCTATTTGCATCTTCAGAAACATAACTTATATGAACCCAATCTGGGTTTTCATCGGATCCGAATTCCCATATCATTTGATCGAATGATAAATTTTCTTTAATCCAATTATACATTTCTGCATTTGTCTTATGTCCATAAACATCGTCTATATCAAGAGCACAGCCAATGCAATGCTGTGAGGATTGACTTCCGCCAATCGCTTTATTTAATTCTGGTGAGCGATAGAAACTATTAATAGCTATTGGACCACCCACCCAATTTCTTAGTGGTTCAAATACCTTTTCTGCAATAGTTTTCATGTTTACTAAATCTCTTTCACTAGGTGTATTATTAATATTTAACCTAATGGCCGTATGAGATTTAATAGCCTCTTTAAGTGATATATGTTCACTTATCCTATCACTCATTTTAAATTATTGAGCTTTTCTAGTTATAGGGCCAGCTTTATATAAAGGCATAACTTTAGATACTTGCATAGGGTCCATACCGTATCTTGGATTACCTTTTTTTAAGTTTGAAGCTTTATGAGGTCCGTCCCATGTTGCCTGAGCTCCTACTTGTGGATTTTTTGCCATAATATTAATTATTTAAAATCTCTTTTATTGAGATAGTTTATAAATTTTTTGTTACTTCTTAAAAACTTTTTATGTTCAGGGTCTGCATATTCATGATAATCAGTTTCATCAATAAGTTGATCTTTTTGACCAATAAATTTTTTTGGTAAACGTAAAGTATCAGTTTCTCTCATTGGCCCATAATCACTTGGTTCATTTACTACATAAGCACCTTTGTCATCTACTTTAATAGCACCCATATCTTGTAAATCTTGTACACCTTCTGTAGGTATTTCATAACCTTTTCTTTTTGGCTCACCATTCATATTTACACCGTGGAACTTTTCATGTTTAGGTGTTGGTAATGGTGGTTTTTGTGGATGCAATTTAGCTTTAACTTTACCTTTTTTACTAAAAGGTTGCATAAACATATTCTCATTTACAGGATTTGGCGGTACAGGTACAGCTGGGTCAACAGGAGGTCTTGAAGCATATTGATTTGCAAATTGATCTCCATGAAAAAACTGTTTACCTAATTCTTGTAGTTTAAGATTTTGTTTTGCATTACCAGAAATATTATCCGGCATTGGTGGGAACATTTTCATAACTATTTCTTTTTAGCCTCTAGTTTTTTAATAATAGCTTTGTATGCAGCTATTTTAGCATCGATATGAGAGTGATCAACTTTGACCACTTCTTTTTCTTCTTTTTTAGATTTTTTAGCCATAATTATTTTTTTTATCTTTGTTAGCATGTTTAATTGATGTTTGCAAAACTCTATCCATATAAGTTTTACCTTTCATTATAGTGTTTCTCTGTACACTTGTTGGTATATCCTCTTTACCAAGCATAATACGGTACATTCTACTTATTAGTTGTCTACACTTGAATGAAACTTTATAAATATGATACTTTTGAGTTGTGTGGTTTCGTTTTCTCCAAACCGTTATCCAACCTTCCTTCAGCAATTTGTTCCAGCGTCTATTATTCCAACTATAAGAATAGGTACCGATTTTAAAATCTTGTTTTGTAAAAAGATCAATACAGTCTAAGTATATCAAAAGTTCAAGTTCTGCATCAGTTAAATAATTATTTTTACAAGCCCATTTGCGAATTATTCTATAATGTTTTAATAGACTTAACTCTTTAATGTCACTTGACTCTAACCTCATAATACAACAACTACACTATTCATGTTAACTACTGTATGTATATCTTTTTTTATTTCAATTTGATGTGAATTATTTTTATCAAAATATATCACGTCATTTTCTTTTATGCCTACAACTTCGCTACCTGCAGATATAACCACACCTTCTTGGTATCTTATATCTTCTCTTTGTTTTTCAGCTAAAAGTAAACCACCTTTAGTTTCTGAAACACCTTGTTTAGCTACGTTTACTATTAAATTTTTACCTATTGCCTTCATCTCCAACTCTTAAGTTATTAATTACACAATCGGTTGATAAAATAGTAGTAGCAACTGAAGCAGCATTTTGTAATGCACTTTTTGTTACAAGCAATGGATCAATAATTCCATGCTCAATCATATTTACTGTATCTCCTGTAACCACATCAAGTCCTTCACCTTCTGCCGCATTAATTCTAGCTTCTGGAATACCAGCATTTTCTAGAATTTTATTAAACGGTGCTTCAATAGCTTTTAATAAAGCTTTTTCACCTGGTGAACCGTATTGACAATTATCAGCTGCATTTAAAAGAGCAATACCACCGCCAGGAACAATACCTTGTTTTATAGCGGCTTTTGTAGCACATATAGCATCTTCAACTCTAGCTTGCTTTTCTCTTAGTTCTACTTCTGAATTTGCACCAACTTTAACGATAGCTACTAACGCAGATAATCTAGCTAATCTTTTTTCTAATCTAACAACCTTCGCAGGATCCTTAGTTTCTTTTAATTGATTTTCTAAATCTTTTATTACGTCTTGTACAGCTTGTGAGGTTTCTCCTAGTTGTAATATAGTTTCTTTTGGATCAGTTATACTTTTTAAGCATTCGCCTAAATGTTCTGGACCAATTAAATCTATATCATCACCTAAGTCCTCGTTAATAATTGTTGCACCCGTAAGTAAAGATAAATCATCTAATATTTCTTTTTTACTTACACCATAGATAGGTGCATCAACTACATTTACTTTTATATTACCTTTAATCTTATTCATTGCCAAAGCAGACATAACTTGTCTATCAACATCAGCAATAATAAGTAAAGATCTTTTTTGTTTTATTGCATATTCTAAAACACTTTGTATTTTTCTAACACTTTCAATTTCTGACTCAACTAACAAAACCAATGGTTTATCTAGTTCAGCAGTTTGTTTTTCTTTATTAGTAACAAAATGTATATTTTTTAAACCTCTTTCATATGGAACACCATCAACGAGTTCATATGTGGTTTGAGGTAAGTCAGTAGTTTCTAAAACAACTACACCGTTGTTTCCTACTGCTCTAAAAGCATCTGCTATTATTTTACCAAGCTCAGGATCATTGTTTGTAGAAATAGTTGCAACTTGATCAATCATATCACCAGTAACTGGTATTGATATTTTTTCTAAGTATTCAATAACTTTTTTTGTTGCTTTTTCTATTCCTTGTTTTATTCCTCTTGTAGAATCTTCAGGGTGAACGTTGTAAGCTTCTTCTAAAATAGCATGTGCTAGTACTGTTGCTGTTGTAGTACCATCACCCGCTTCTTTTACTGTTTTTCTAGCAGCTTCTTTTAACAATGTTGCACCCATGTTTTCTACAGGATCTAACAATGTTACAGCTTCTGCTACAGTAACTCCATCTTTTGTAATAATTGGTTTACCAGTATTATCTTCTAAAATAACACACTTACCGCTAGCCCCTAATGTGGAGCTAACAGCTTGTGTAAGTTTTGTAATACCAGCAAACACTTTGTTTTTAGCATCTAAACCAAAGTTAAGATTCTTTACAATTCCGTTTGACCTTTTT
>BCSF01000791.1_pt1 | contig 11430 bp, 14 predicted proteins | sample 1016431 | NCBI WGS metagenome assembly BCSF01 (sample SAMD00045685;SAMD00045686;SAMD00045687;SAMD00045688;SAMD00045689;SAMD00045690;SAMD00045691;SAMD00045692;SAMD00045684;SAMD00045690;SAMD00045691;SAMD00045692;SAMD00045684;SAMD00045685;SAMD00045686;SAMD00045687;SAMD00045688;SAMD00045689, study...
AATTTAACTTTGTTGCGTCGTCGGCAGCGTCAGAGGGGTATAAGGGGAAGACCCAGGCTGGGCCTGTATTAATAACGATGCAATATTCGTTGTTACCAGCACCATTGTCGCTAACGATGTAAGCTGTGCCAACTGCAACATCACCAAATGCAGGGAGGTTAGCAGTAGTAACTACGGGGATTTGGAAACCGTTGTTGGAACGAACGGGTCCGGAAAAAGTTGATAAAGCCATGTGATTCTCCTGTCGTGGCTAGTGTCAGTCGCACCGTGCGACTGTCAGGGATGCCTAAACAATACAGAAGAATAAAACAAAAAGAAAGGGGCAACCGAAGTTGCCCCCAAGATACAAGCTGTATCTATTCTTAGGCTGCGCCTGGTGAACCAAACACCGCACGAGGATCGCTAAAGCCGAAGCTATAACGCTCACGCGCTTCAAAGCGCATGTTACCCGTATCGAAGTCGCCTTCCATGGCGGTTTTGAGCGGCGAACAGTTAAAGAATTTCAACCCGTTCGGAGCATCCGTATTAATAAAAAAAGCAACCGTAACAGTGAGGAAGTGGTTAACCACCGCACCTTCCGGAAGCATTCCCATGGAACGAACTGCGTTGGTGTCGTTATCAGCGGTCCCGCTACGCAGGTTACTGTTAATGACACGTTCCGCAATGAACTGAAGCTCTTTTGGAATAATGAGCTTCGTTCCGCGAACCGCAATCTTGAGACCACGCTCATCAGTCAGGCCAGCAACATCGATCAGCATCTGCTCCAACGAAGTCTCGTTGAGGTCCGAAGCTGTTGAAAGCTGGTTACGCTGATTGCCCGAAATCGAAGGGTGCGCGGAAGAGCAAAGTGCTGCTCCGTCACCAACCGGGTTATCGGTTGAGAAGGCATTGTTAAGAATGCCCGCGGCCTTGATCTGCTTGGTCTGAGCCATCGAACGAGCCAGAGCCTTTGTGTAACGGCTTGCAAGCCGATCATAAAGGTTGTCTTCGATAGCCTCTTCCGTAATCGAAAAGGCCAGCGCAATCGTTTCGTGCGTGTAACGAGCAGTATACGTTTCCTGCGCGTCATCGAACGAAATTGCACCACCCTCGTTTTTCACGGGAGCAGTCGAGAAGCCGCCGAGCATCACTTCTTCTTCGAAGGCACGGTCCGAGGACTCTTCTTCAAAGATTTCCGAATGCTCGTTCTCGTAGCGGTCGTATTCCAAGCCGAAGAGAGCATTAAGGCCGGGCTCAAGCTCTTTCGCCAGTTGGGCTCTAGAAATAGCCATTTATCAGCCCTCCTTAAATGCCGGTGGAATCAGCAGTGGTTTGAGAATCAAACCTCCGTGACCCAGCGTTAAAGTGAGCGTTCAGGCGCACGATCAACGGAATACCTGCCGCAGTGAAATCACTGTTGGCTTCATCATCCATGATGCCAACAATACGAAGCGGAAGGGTAGCCGTCGTAGCAATCGAAGCAACGCTGAGCGCACCATTAGCCCGTCCGGTCGAAGTTGAACCGGTTCGAGCCGAAGTTCCAAGAGACGCGTTCGCAAAAACCGCGGCCAAAGCTGTGGCACGGTCCGTGAGAGAAGCATCGCTTGCAACCTTGAACAACTGGTTCGGGTCGTCGGCAACGAGAGCCTTGACAGGTACAGTTGTGTCAACGCTAACAGAGCCAGAACCGGGCCAGTAGTTAAGGAAGGTAGTTTTCTTCGTCACCGAGTCTACGTACTCAACACCCATCAGAACGCCAAGCGCCTGAGTAGTACCGCCATCGGTGGCACCAGCTTGGTCAATCACGCCAGCAGCGAGAGGGACACAAATGGAGCCATTGAAAATGGCGTTGGTGTTATCTGACGCAATTTCATAGGTCGTAAGACCCGTAGAGTTTGCGCCGGAGCCGACTAGACCGATAGGGCGAAGACCGTAGGCAGTTTCCTGATTTGCCATTTTAGGTTTCTCCTAAAGGAGGTGGTCAATCTTTCTTTGAGCCACCAAAGGTTACACGAGATTGACGATCAGGTTGGTTGATCGTCATCGTTGAATGTGCATTCTCGCGCATCATATCGTGGTCAACCGCTTGCATCTGGTCTGAGTTCCTTTGACGGAAATAGGCAGTCCGTTCTGCAACGGTTTCTTCCGGTATACGAGCAAGAAGCAATCCTCCAACGCCAAAAACGCCTTCGTATTTACCCGTGTCAATAGTCGGTGCTTCAAAATCAGGGTAATCGTCCTGTCGAACAAGTTCCCAGCCTTCGCGAAGTTTTGCGCTGATGTTCTTGCGGTCGTCAAAACCACGAGTTTCAGCCCTAATCCAACGATGCTTGAAGCCATCCGGTGCGGGTGGCGCGTCTAACATTGAGGGTGGAGCCCACGGCTTACGCCTAGCCTGAGAACTCCGGTCTTTGTTTGCGCGGGAAGTGCGGTTAACCGAAGCACCTTTTTCAATCTGTTCTTCGCTCATGTCCTTACTCCTTCACGTATTTCGCGTATTCTTCTAGCGGCACACCCAATTTTTTAGCCATTGTGACTTGGGTAGGGGTGAGAGTTACCCTTCTCTTACTGCGCCCAGACGCGGATCTGTTAACAGAAGCAACCGTCTGAGCGGGTCGTTTACTTCTGGCTCCGTTATTAAACTTATGGGGAAAAGCTTCCGCCATGCGTTTGTCAAGCTCACTATAGTAATCATCGCCCGCGGGGTCAAACCCTTCATCTTCGATGAGTTGCTTGTGTATTCCGAAAGCGGCGTACGTCATTGTCTCGTCAGAGCCAAACCATTCGCGGTCCGCGGCCCACGCTTCTGCTTTAGGGTCAGGCCGACGCTGGGCCTGCTGCGGTTGAGCCTGCTGCGGTTGAGCTTGCTGAGCCTCCATCGCGGCTCTTTGCGATTCTGCGTTGCGTTGCGCCTGTGCCGCCCGGTCCGCTTGAATTGCCAGCCCTGTTATTTTGCGCTGAGACTCTACGATCTGGGCGCTGTCTCCAATCTCAATGGCATTCTTCAGATCGTTTTCTGCGGACTGAAGCTCACTTTGAACGCGACCACTGAACTCGTTTACATAACCGCTGTCTAGAGCATCTACGCGCTGTTTCAGAGTCTGTGCTTCCGTCTGAACTTGCGTTGCGTAGCGGATCGCTTCCTCACGATCACGCTCCGCTTGACGCATTTTCTTCGTAAGCTGGTTAATCCTCTTTTGAGTAGCGTTCTCGGCCTTGTCGAACTGGTCCGCAGGTTCCTCGACGGACACTTCAGGTTCGGCGGTCTCTTCGACCTCTACCGTAAGTTCTTCGTTTTCGGTCTCTTCGACCACGTCAAGTTGTTCGTCTGCCATAACGGCCTCCTACATATGTAAAACGTCTTCAGGATCAGAAATCGTGGCTAAGACCTCGTCATCATTTAAGATGCGAACCTCCCCACCGTCGATCTTGAACCGAGAACCAGCGTATCGGGCAAACATCACCCAATCTTTTTCCACGCACCACGGACCGTCGAACTTATCCGGATCTTGGTAGGCCAAGGGCCCTACCTTTAGAACATATCCAACTTGAGTGGCTATCTGGTTCTCTTCTACAACCTGATCCGGAAGTAAAATCCCACCCTCTGTTTTCCCCTTCCCCCTGTAAGGAAGAACGATGAGACGCCACCCTGTTGGGGTTGGAATGCGGTCTAAGAGAGACTGAGAGATAAGTTCGGGGTCCAGTACACGGTCTTCTGGTTTTACATATGCCGCGGCTATCTTCGCGGCCTCCTCGCCAACCGATTTAAGGTCAGCGACTGCTGGGCTAGTCATCATTTCGCTCCTGTTTTTCTAGCAGGCTCTTGAGTTCCTGTTCAATAAACTCAAGGGCACTTAATTCGCCCATGAGTTCGCGGTAATGCTCCATGTTTTTTACGCTGTTAAACTGCAACGCGTCCAAGACAACAGAGCGTCTTTCTTTTATCAAACGAAAGGTTGCCTCCGCAAGATAAATCTCATTCATTCTTATAATTATCCGTTTTTAGAGGAGACGCGAGCGTGAGCCTTGCTCATCGCCCGGTTACCAAACCAAAAGGCTATAATTGCGCTAAATATGGCTTGAGTCTCTTCGTCCCAGATTGCCAACATTCCGGCGCTCAAGTCCATGCCTTCCGTAGTTACCATCGTGTACAGCGTGACACCCTTGATCGTCGCGAAAAGCGTAAAGAAGGCGTAAGTAAGGACAGGGCGCACAGACCCCCGAAGAGCGTTGACAAACCCTCCCGCATCAATAGCTCTATCATGCGCGTAAAGCCCTTTCGTCTCTTCTATCTCCGCTTGAGCATCTAGCTCTTTGACCTTGAGTTCCGAAAGCTGAGACGCGTACGTAGCTTTCGCCTCCAGCATCGCTATCTCTTGCTTGTTTGCCTGCTGCTGCTTGAAGTAGCCTAAGACCTCTGGAACGATAGACGTTCCAAAACCTAGCAGTGTTCCAAGTAAGCTTATCATTCTTGTCTCCAAAAGATGCGAGGTTATACGACATATTAACCAATAAAGCTAGTCTTCTAGGGGAGGAACAAAATGGATCTCTCCAGCCTCTTGATCGACGTAGGCCGTTCGAACACTCATGTCTTTTTGTAACTGGCTTTTTTTTCGGTGTATCCGGTCAGGCTTTTTTCGACCCGGATTTACTCTCTTGGCTTCTTTTTTTGCGTCAAAAAGAAAAGCCTCCCCGTTGTCGTCTAGGGCAACAACATCTACCGGGGAATGCGGCGAGACAGGTGTGAAGACGTGAAAACCTTTCTCTACAAGAAACTGCATGAGGTATAGCTCACAAGACGTTCCGTCTATGTGGCTGTTTCGCCATCCTTTCTTCAAAGGAGGCTTCAAGGGTTATTTCTTTTTAGACATGAACGCTGCTGCGCCAAAATATGCGCTAACAACCCCCGCCATCCCTATGTAGAAAAGGCTAAAAAGGTCCGCCAAGGCTTTTATCCTTGAGTATGGAAAGATGTGGAGAAAACCAGGCGCGGTAGAAAAAAGCATGGATAGGAGGGCGATCCATGCCATCTGCAGTTGCGAGTCCTGCTTATCTATTTTGCTCGCAGCGGCTGCCGACGCAACTTCCTGTTCCGACAAGCCTCCATCGCCGTCCGTGTCGATCTTGCGCTTGGCGGGGGCCATTAGCAGGACAGATAGCTGCCGCCACGTTTAGCGGCACCCATGCCGCGGGCCGTGGCTTTTTTCATTGAAGTCGGGACTTTAACGTCCTGACTTTTACCGTACGGAATACGACCCTGTCCTTTAATGTCGGCGTACTCTACGGCTTTCGGGGCCGCCCCCGGCTTGTTCGTTACAATCTTTACGGCAGCCATCTCTATCTCCTGTTATTACGTTGTTTAACAATTTCACGTTCCATAGCGGAATTTATACGAGCCGCAGTCTGCGACTCTTGGCTCTGAAGCCTTTGGTTAAACTGCTGGTTCCGCATCTCCATGCCTGCCTGATCTAGGTCCAACTTGGCTTTGTCGATAGCCGCGTCGTTTTCTTCAGCCTGCGCCCGTATTTTAAGCTCCTGTTCTTTAAGCTGAACAAGCGGATCAGGGCCCTGACCCTCGTTAGAGACTTTCTGGCTAAGCTGCTTGAGCGCCTGCATACCCTGCGCGATGATCTGAGCCGTTAGCGCCTCGACCTGTAGCATCTGCTCCTCTGACAAAGGCTGCCCCTGCTGGGCATTAACCTGTTGCAGGTATTGCACCATGGCCTGCTCAGACGCTTCAATCTTCACATGTTCCATGATGTGCTTTTGGAGAGTTACTGCGATAGTCGGAGCAGCAGCAACCATTGGTGTCGATCCGAATACCATGTGCGCCATGATATGCGCCTGATGGTCCTGACCCTCGAAGGCTTTGAGAGGAATCATGTCCAACGAGTTGATGTTTTCTTGCGCCGGGTCTATCGGCATCTGCTCGTCTTCCGGAATGCGTCTAAGGATCTTGTCTGTATCCTTCACGCCAAGCGCGTCGTACATGTCCCGAAGAACTTCGTACATGTTGTGCATTTCGGGAGCGGCCTGAGCAAGCTGAAGCTTAGTCTGAGCCAGCGCGATACGTTGCGCCTGACTAAACACGTTCGGGTCTGAAACCGGAAGAACGTCTACACGCTCGTCAAAGTCCGCAGCCATGATGTTTACGTCTTCGCCCTCTACCGCATAGGGATAGCGCTGCGGTAAGTAATCCGACATGACGCGAGCCAGTATTCTGAACTCCTGTCGCATAGCATAGTGCAGCCTCTTATGGACCGCCGACATAACGCGAGAGCCTTGCTCCAGAAGCGCGATTGTCGTTCCAACCGCAGCCTGCTGGTTTCCGTCGCCAACCTTCATGTCTGTGGTGGTGGCGAACCGACGACCCGCGTCAACGACAAACCCAAGAAGCTGAAACAAAGTTGTGTCCGGACCCTTAAAGGGCAGCGGCATAAGGCTGTCAGAAAGTCGGCCACCGGGCGCATCAACGTCACGAAACTCACCGGGCTGGAGCGGGTCGTCATCGTCCCTAATCCTCATACCGCGGGCCTTGAACCCGGCGGGAAGATTAGAGAGAGTACCAGCATCGATAAGCTGGCGGAGCGCCGCGGTGGCCGTTCTTGACAGTCCCCCTATAGTGTGGATTAAACCAAGACCATAGAAGCCGAAGCCGGGGAGAAATTTGTAATGGACGAAGTATTGTATTTTCTGACGGAGTTCGTCTTCCTCACGGTAGTTGCGTCGAATGGAGAGGATTTGTCCGTTGTCTATGGAGATCGTGACGACATAAGGGACTTTAATTCCCGTGGCATCTCCATCTTCGTCAAGATCCTCGTATCCTTCTAAATCAAGATCAACGTGACACTCTAGCAGAGTGCAGTCGTAGTCGTTGTTCGAGGGGGAAACCCCGTCAATGCGGTCTATCTCGTTCTGTACGCTGTTGTCTTCGGCTTGCCCGGGTATCACAGGTATGTCCCGGTAGAATCCTGCGACCTGCAACTTGCGAAGGTCGTTGAGCGAAGTCTTCACAACCTGACTTATGTTCGGGCAGGTTTGCAGGTCTGAAGTATCGTACGGAACAACAAGGTTTTCCGCAGGCACAAAACGGCTTACCGCCCGGCCCTGCATCTCGTCGTAGTACACCTTCTTAAAGGTGGAGCCCGCCAGCGGCAGGTAGAACAGCATCTGATCCAGTTCCGGCGTGTACTCTTCCATCACGTTCGTGATGTAGTAATTCATAAACTGTTCGACCCGATGCGCCTGCCGGGTCGTCTCCCCCGTCTCTCGGCCTATAACCGCGGACCGGACCGGACCGCGAGCCGGGAGAAGCTCGTTAAAAGCCTGCGCCTGAAACTGTGTAACCGCCTCCGCCAGAAGCGGATGCGTAACCCCGGTTGCGCCGCGAAACGGTTGCGTTCTTTCTTCGTATGAAAATCCCAGAAGCTCCAAACCGTCAGCATAAGCATCTTCCCACTCCTGCCTGCTTGCTCGATTCCCCTCGTATTCGTCCAGCAACGACCCCGACAACGAGCCTAGCTCCGAGTCGGACATGCCTTCAGCAAGGTTGCCGTAGAAATCTCCCACATCCATCTCGTCGTCTTGCGGGTCAAAGTCTACGACAGTGTTTTCGCCCTCTTCGTAGATTTCAATGTCTTCGGGTATCTCTTCCGAGACCATTTCCATCACGTCGTTGTCCATCGAACCCGGAAGCTCGATTTCAATCTCAGCGGCGAGGTCTTCCTCGTCTAATTGAGACGGGACACTGCTGTCCATAAGACCGGCCACGGGCCGCGGTTCTCTTGCCATGGATCACGTACCTTTCAAAAACAGTCTTATCCTATACCGTTGTATCAGGATAATCACTGTTTTTTGTTCTTAGCCTCTAATAGACTCATTAAAGCTCACGACCCGCGCCTTTCCGAAGCAACCGGAGGGTGCGAGCCGTTGTGCATCTTGCGAAGTGTCTTCGTTTCGTCTTTCAGATACTCAATATCCGACTTCATCACAGCAACCGCCATGTGGTCTCTCCGGAGAATTTCGGGGGAACTCATCTGAGCCAAAATATTTATACGCTGCTCCTGCTTCTCCGCGCTCGTATCCAGTGCATCAATGCGACGATCCAATTTGCGTAACCGGACCTCGGTATCCTGTAGTTGCCCTATCACCGTAGCCAATTTTTGTCGGACGATAGCGGCTGCCGATACCACGCTGACTAGCATCCCTGCCAACGTCAGGATCATCCGAGCGTCGAGTTCCATTTATTTTCGGAAAGCCGCAAAAAGCAGCGCAGCCATAATTACGCTTAAAATCATAATTTCACCGTAGCTCAGCATAACCGCTTGTGACATTTTCAATCCACCTTTGCACAGTTTCAGTTTCGTAGACGCCGTCCATTTAACCCTGCTGCATTACGGACTGCATAAACACGCCAAGTCCGTTTGACGGAGAAGAAATCTCGTTCGTAGACCCGCGGGCCATGATCCGGTTTACCTGCGCTACGACCTTCGGGTCAGCACCCTGCATCAACGACGCAAAGTCTCCGGGTACGCCCGCCTGCTTCAAGAGCCGTGATCCGAGGGCCGCGGACCGCGGGTCTACGTACGGGACGACTTTGCTGATTGTTACGCTTTTTTCTATGCCCATGGGCTTTTCAACCTCTCCACCTTCTGCATATCCACCCGTAGGTGTTCTTTCGGCCATGCGCCGAAATAATTCGCGCCTTGCTGCATCCTGAGCAGGAATGCCCAATACAGCCTTTTCAAAATCTTCCGGGTCAAGCCGCTCTCGCGTATTAAAGAACCCGTCTTTTCGTACACTTGTCTCAAACGGGTCGCCTATGTACCGCGAACCGATGCCCTTGGACACGGCCCGGCCCTCATATTCTCTGCCTAGCTCGGATTGAAGAGTGCCAAGGCCCCTGTCTCTGTTCATTATATCAATAAGTCTGGCATAATTTTCGCCAAGATCACGTCCCGCGTTATAGGGTTCGTCGTCTGCTTGAAGCGTTCTGGTTAACGCAACGTCCCCCGCGTGTGTCAGTTCGTGTACTAGAGTTCCTAGCGCTTGGCGGCGGGATTCCTCTTCAGTCAGATCGCGGTCTAGGTACTCTTCTTCCTTTGGTCTCGGAAACTCTTCCCCGGGCCGCGAAAAACGGCTTCCAATCTTTGTATCAAAAGGCTCAACGTACGTGTCTCCCGAAGAGGCGTCGGGATAGCTGTAAGACAAATAATCCTTGAGAGGATTTGAAACGAGCCCCCTAAGACTAGGGTCAAAAAGGCCAGAAGGGTCTCGACCCTGAGCAACCATTTCCTCCAAAGCAAACCTGTCGGATTTGCTGAGCCGTCTGGCTGAAGCGTCTTGGGGGGAATAGAAACCGGCTGTATTGTACTTTCCTTTAAGCTCAAAAATACGATCCAGAGGAAGCGACTCCAAACCCAGTTGAGCCAAATAGTTGCCTTCGAGATAAGGCCCGAGGTCCGCGATGTCCGCTGCGACTTTCGCGGCACCCGCGCCAAGGTCTACCTTTGACGGGGGCCCCTCTGGGTAGTACCCAACCTCGCCGCCGTCCGGGCTGCCTGCTCCAAGGTCTACTCTTGATTCCGCCATAAACTACCGCTCAGTAATACGCGTGGATGCGCTGACTGGTTTCAGTGTCTTCCCAGTCGTCCGACGGCAACTGAATAAAGTTGCCCTGACGGTAACGCATCAACGCCTGTGTCATGCTATCTACCAAGTCATCATATTCCCCGTTAGGAAAAGCTGCAACTTCTTCTATCATCTCGTCCGCAAACACCTCGTCGGGGGCCCAGACCATTCCAGCCTCAAAAAGCGGCGACACAGAATGCACCCGCGTAACTTTGTCCGCCCCCTTCGACGGCGTGTAGTTCACAACAGGAATGCCAATCTGTCGTAATTCCTGCGTCAACGGCATACCGCTCGCCTTCGCTTCGACAATTACCGTATCCGGCTCCCAGTAGCCGTACTGGTCGTACGCCTGCTCCTTCAGTTCAGGAAAATCCCACCGGCCCTTCTTACTATCCAGCAGGATAAGGTTCGGGGGGCCCCCTTCCTGCGGATAAAACACACCCCACGTCGTTATCGCGCTAAAGTCCGCAGTCTCCCGCTTACTGAACGCCGTGTCATAACTCTGGATAACGTACTGCAACTGCGGGACAACCTCTTTCTCCCACCGCTTCCACCACTCACGCGGGATAATCGCGTTCTCTTCGCCCGTCGGGTTTTGCTGATACTGAGCATTCCACTTGGACGGTGGAATAGAAGCCTTGACCGCGGTCAAATCCTCAAGAGACCAGTACTGGGGCCAGCACGGCTCGTCATTATCAAATATCGCAGGTAGCTCCACAACTTCCCACTGATCTGCTAGCGGATCTTTAGCCATAGAACGAAGTAACTGACCCGTCATATCCTTCTCGGACCACCGGGTTTGAACCAAAACTATCGACCCACCCGGCTGGAGCCTCTGTCGGGGGCCCCCGGTGTACCATTCCCACGCATCGTCAAAACCACTGTTCGACATCGCCGTCTGTTCCGAGTGCGGGTCATCAATGACCACCAAATCACCGCCGCGACCCGCCAAGTTCGAGCCAACGCCCACGGCGTAATACATGCCGCCCTTGTTCGTGTCCCAGCGACCCGACGCTTTACTGTCAACAGCAAGCGCAACCTCGGGAAATACCTCCTTGTACTCGTCCGTCTCAATGAGGTTCTTGACCTTTCGGCCAAAGTTCACGGCAAGCTCGGTCGTATGCGTCGCTTGAATGATCTTCATCCGCGGATCACGGCCCATCATCCATGCGGGAAACAAAAAAGATGCGAACTCACTCTTCGTGTGCCGCGGAGCCATGTTGATTATCAGGCGCTTTAACTCGCCCCTCGCTACGCGTTCAAACTTATCCGCAATAATCTTGTGATGCCGACCCGCAATGAAGTCGGGCCACATCGCACGGACAAAAGTTAAAAAATCGTTTTGACATTTTTCGTTTTTCTCAAGCTGCGCTAATCGCAGTTCAAGTTTCAGTCGTTTTGATTCTGCTTCGGGCGTCATTGCGTTAGACATCCTATAGGGGCCCCTAGAAATGTTTCACGTGAAACATATGGGACGGTTCTTATCTTATCAAGTCGTATCAAAATATCACGTATTCTATGTCAAAAACATGGTCTTACACCCGTGTCCCCCGGTCGCGCCGGTCGCGGGCGGCGGCGGGCCGGGCCGGGTGCCGTGATCCACGGAAAACGACCCGATACCCCGGGGCCCCGGGGCGCTTTTTGCGGCGCGCTATCTCGCACTTGCGAACGGCCCGGACCCGGCGGAAATATGGGATTTATCGTTTCCCAGGTCGCGGCAGTGCACAACGGCCCGTGTTCGGCGGTGCAATATGCGGGAAATCCCGTCGGCGCTGGACGGGGCGGCGGGCGGCGCTCGAGCTCGAGCTCGAGGTCCGGGGG
>BCSF01000790.1_pt1 | contig 11427 bp, 5 predicted proteins | sample 1016431 | NCBI WGS metagenome assembly BCSF01 (sample SAMD00045685;SAMD00045686;SAMD00045687;SAMD00045688;SAMD00045689;SAMD00045690;SAMD00045691;SAMD00045692;SAMD00045684;SAMD00045690;SAMD00045691;SAMD00045692;SAMD00045684;SAMD00045685;SAMD00045686;SAMD00045687;SAMD00045688;SAMD00045689, study...
ACAGATGTTAACTCAAATAATTTAAATTCAAACCCCTCAGAGTTATAACCAAGTCCAGTAGATCCAATACCAATACTAACACCTTCAATAAGAACTTTATCTCCCACTACAAACGGGAATGTTGATCCAGAACTAAATCCAGTATCAATACCAATCGTTACATCCTTTGTAACGGTATTAAATCCAACTGTTCTAATACCAACGCCGTTACTGTTTGATGTTGGAATAATGCTTGGGAGAACATTATTGATACCAAAGGTATTTTTGAAGATAGTTACATTTGAATCACCGATAGTGTATCCGATGTCAACATCTTTTACTTGTTTCTTGGTCTTTCCATCAACAACAACCAGTTTGGGGGCTACGGTATATCCTCTTCCATTTGAAGTAATTCCAATAGACTCAAATGAATTCAGGGATTCAATCGTTACAATCTGAGGAATTGCTGTGCTTGGTTTCAGAGTCGTGTCTGATGGGAAGTCAAATCCAATATCATTAATGATAGTTTTCTTGATTTGACCGATGGATGTACTTGCAACCGAAATAATTGCACCACTACCTGTGCTTGATGTACCTACACCTACAATCGTACTAATGCCTGGAAGTGAGTAATAATTTACACCACCATTCTGAATAGTAAATGCATTAATTGCACCGGTGGTATGAGTGCAATCGGTAATATAAGACAATTTGGAGGTAGTTCCTGCATAGGAAACTCTTTCGGGAGTTTCTTCAACGTAATAATTAAACGAATTAGTTGCAGCAACTGAAACAGTATATCTGCCATTATACAGACTCTCTTTGACATTAATTTGATTGTAAGAAGTAACGTCAGTATCTGTGACAATACCACTCTTTACCAAAGGAACGTCGCTTTCGTCTACAGTATCAAACTTATAGTAAAGTTGCTGAGGGATATCAGAATTTACAGTTAGAGTAACTTTTGCATCGGTATCAACACCAACTTTACCCGATCTTGCAATCTCAAACGTTTTATTAGTGAAACTTGTATTCCAAATCTTAGTATGCTGATTATCAAGATAGAAATTTAGTTGGAATGCAGGATAACTTATGCCCTGTGCAGTATATGCCAAAGAGGAGTCAGATAAATCAAACTCAACTGTTGAATCTTTAATCACGTCAATCTGAGGATTGATCAGATTAATAGTTCCCGATGAAACACTTGTAATACCAACAACTTGAGGTTTTCCTAAAGTAGAATCGTATCTGGTGTTGGTCAGTTTGAATGAATCGTCGTCAACTCTGACGATGTAGTAGATAGCATTATCAGACAACCCTTCTGCAGGATTGGATGCCGTATGCAAGATTTTCTGTCCAGTTACATATCCGTGACCAGAAATAGTGATTGCATTAGTTGTAGTGTTAACACCAGAAGATGCAAAAGACTTTGGATTAGCAATCAATCGTCTGTTGAAATCATTATATTTTAAAGTAACAGTCGTTGAAATAGACGGATTTACATCAACAATTACATCATGATCTGTTTTCAGTCCATGTGCTTGTTTTGTTTGAACTGTTACTTCTTTTCTCCTAAGTTCTGCGGTAATGACTGAGAAGTTGGTTTGGAAACTATGGTAGACACCAGTTCCAAATCCAGTAAAGAATAAGGTGCTTATATTTCTTTGAGTGGATGCAATTCCAACAAATGAACCTGTAGTTCCCAGTCCAACTTTAACTGTAGCAATACCAATAACATCTCTTGAAATCTTTGCAGCAAATAATGTTTGATTGTTGGATAAGGTTGATGCAGCACCTACGATATTCTGTACATCAATTCCACTACCATTTCCAGGAGAATATGTAAGTTGATCTCCAGTCTCTAAACCATGATAAGGAATATAGATTCCCTTTGTAGGAATATCAATTCTCGTCAATCCAGCCCCAGGGTTAGCAAATACGATTGTAGAACCGATGCCAACACCAGTAGCAGTTCCTAAACCAACGCTCTCAGAAGGATCAAAGTAAATTTGTCTATTCCTTCTTGGTGCATACGTTGTCTTGAATCCAGCGTTAATTGTAAGTTTTCTGGGATCTTCAAGAAGTGTTGAAGTAATAGTATGAGATGCTCCTACAACACCATTCACCCCACGAAGAACTCTGATTCTTGAGTTAAGTACATCAACATTTAATACTCTTACTTGCTCGGTGCCGATTCCAAGAATGTCGTTCTCTCTTATTTGAGGGAAATTTAAATCTCCAGTTACTTTAAAATAAGTGACAATTCCGGTAGCACCAACAGTTCCAACACCAGAGGATGATGTTCCAACACCAACCAGAGTAAGTCTGTTGGAGGAAACTCCAACAGGATAAGATCCACCAATCTTAGACGAAGTTGTTGATAATCCCGTGATTAAAACTCTATTAAACTTCTTAAAGTTATGAGGATTATCTGCAAAGAGAATGTAGTCACCTTTTGCAGAAGAAGGTAAGATTTCAACTCCTGTAATTGAACTAGTGGCAACACTAACACTATTAACTTGCTTACCCTTCAAAGTCGCTACCTTTGCAATAGCGCCTGAACCCTGAGTGTTTGTATTGTCAAATAAGATCGTATCACCAACCTTATACCCATCACCGCCAGTTTCAATTCCAATAGATTCAACTTTACCTGGGCTTACTGCTAATACATCTACAGATTGTGTTAGTTTGTTTGGAGTGGTGATATATGGATATGATACGTTTCCGTCAATTAAATTATGTGGTACAGTATTTCTGCAGTAATCAGAACCATTTAAGTCAAAATCATCCTGGTTTGAATCATACCTGTAGTTGAACTCATCAGGTTTAGAGTGGTACGCATCTCCAACTAAGTAAGGGAACTTAGGAAGTTTGAATCCTGCAAATACTGCTCCCTGTCCTTGAGCAGTAGAATCATCAATAGTTGCAAAGTATGCATATGTTCCATTTGGAAATTCTGGAGTAACGCAGAATCTACCATTATTTTTGTCTAAGACAGATTCGTCAACAACATCTTTATAAGTATAGTCTTCAATAAAGAATCCACCAGGGAAAACACTAATTGGAGGTCTTTGCTGCTTTGTTAAAGAGTCTTCACTATATCCAGACTTTAATTGAGTGACTACACCACCATTCAAACCAGAGTAACCATATGGTCCATAAATTGGATTACCATCATAGGCATATCCGATAATTGGTGAGTGATCCTTTGATGCAACCTCAATACCGTTTACTTTAACAATATCATTTTTTCTAAAGATTGTATTGCCGAACTGATCGCTTGGAGAAAGAGACTCTCTAAGGGGTCTAGGAGCGTACAGGTGCGAATATTGCAGACCATAGGCATCATTTACCCCTCTGGTAATAAAACCATCATCGGAGGTAATTTTGTTAGTGTTAAAGAATCTTTCAACTAAGTTGATTCTCCATTCTTGCAAGATTGGTAAGAATTGTGCTCCAGATCCAGCAGGTGATACTGTAACTGTAGTTTCATCTTGAGTATAATTTTGTCCACCCGAAACAACTTTAATATAATCAATTACTTTGGTTTCAGTTGATCCTGATCCTACAGTTTTTGTAACAGGGGTCAGAACAGCACCAACTCCATCTCCATCAATAATCAGGTCAGGAAGAGACACATATCCAGATCCTTGGTTATCAACAATAACTTCATCAATAGCACCATTTTTAATAATTGGTTTTAATTGTGCATCAGAACCAACACCAAGTGTAACAATAGGAAGTCTTTCAAGGTTAATAACTTCTGATACACCATATCCAACTCCATTAGCAGTAAGATCAACAGATGTTACTTGACCTCTAAAGATAGGTTGAATAGATGCTTCAAACGAAGTGTTGCCTGTAGATGCTAATCCTACTTTTCCAACTAATGAAACATTAATATCAGGATAGTTAAAGAAATGAGTTCCAACGCCAACAGAGGTTAAATCTACGTGTCTATTAGTTCTGTAGAAAATATCTTTTTCTGTCGCAACACCAACTGATGATAATTTAAAGTTGTTATCATCAACTTTGGTAACATAATATTCAGTATCTGTGGTTAATCCAGAAACTGGTGTTCCTTTACATGTATACTTTACAATCTCACCAGACTCAAAGTCATGGTTTACAGAATTAATGATGTTTAACGCTGTATTAATTCCAACTGGGAAAACATTTCTCTTTTTGTTTTCATAGTTTTCGCCACCGTTTATAACGGTAATTGATTCAAGAACTGACTTATCTTTATGTGCTTTGAGGAATTGTACTCCTGAACCAAAGGATGTAAGTACGATGGTGTTAATACCAGAAACAGCATCTACTTGGGTTGGGTGCAATCTAACGGTTGTCAATCCAACCTGAGATACAAAGTAAGAAGTATTCGTAGTAAGACCACCAATTACAGTTTGATCATCTGAAATGTATAAAACTTTCTCTCCAGTTTTGAACTTGTGGAATGTGCCAAATCCGATTGTTGAGGGTAAAGAACCAGTCGTTCCTAAACCAACCCTAGTAGCAAGGTCAGCGTTAAATGAAATCTTATGCTCTACTTTTTTAATAGATGCAGTTGCTTCAGCTCCTTGACCATTTCCTCCAGTAATTCTAATTCTAGGAACTTCTTCATAGTCAAATCCAGGATCAATAATTCTGATTTCTTGAAGAGAACCAGATACAGACACAGTTCCCGTGACACCAGTTCCGACAGAATCCTCAACATGCAGGACAGGTGGATTAATTACATCGTAATCATCACCACCATTCAATACATCAATTCTTCTTACTTCACCATACTTAATTACATCCTTAGATTTGTAATTTAATACCTCAACGCCATTTAAAAGAAGTCCAGTAAATCCTGGATTTGTAAGAGTTACGGTGCCATCATCAACTGGAGTTGAGAACTTTCTGTAGAGTTTTTGAGTTTCTAAAGTTCTTTGTCTAAAATCATACAGATCAAATTTGTTATTTGTAACAGGAGTTGAACTCTCTAGAGTAACAAACTTATTGTTGTAGATGTCAGTTCTACTCTTAGACAGTTTAATTGTTCTTGCAGTAATTCTCTTAACAAAGTAGAGACCTTCTCCTCCAGTGTTACCACCAAAAAGTGATGTTCCTAAAACTGTTTTAGTAGAAGTAATACCTGTTTGTCTATTTGTAGATGATTGCTCAACTTTTTCTGGAGTATAATAAATTGCATCACCGGTATAGAAACCATGATCACCTGTCAATATAATTTCAAACTCATCTCCGATGAAGGTTCCAGAGAAAACAACTGCTCTTGAATCTGCGTTCAAAGAGTTTCCGTTATAAAAAGGAAGTGATGATGATGCTACAATAATATCATCTTTATATTTTTCTTTGTAAACATTTTGAACGTTGGCAGAATAAACTGCAGAACCGGGAAAATCGTTTGATTCTGCTTTCAAGAGAGATCTACTAACAGTAAAAGTTTCAGATGCATTAAGGAGACCTTGACCCTTGATTAAGAAAGATCTCTCATTTACAATTTTGGTAACTGTTGATAGTGGGTTATTTCCACTAGAAGATGCCTTTATAGTAAGTCTATCACCTACCCTAAAATAATGATCTTTATTAAGAGTAACTCTGTAAGTATTATCTGAGGCATCCTGTAGAGAAACTGACTCTACAGTATATGATGGTGCGGTATTATAGTACCAATTTTTATACTTGAAAGTAGTGTTTCCAATACCAAGTGTTTTGATTAAGATCGTATCATTTTTACCTTGTTGATATGCACCAGGATGCTCACAATCATTAATTACAGAATTAATTCTGACTTGAATTGTTTCGTTAATATCATTTTTTGACTTACCATAAGCAAAAGTATTAACTCCAACAATTGTGGAATCAAGAATAGTTTTACCAATACCAGTTACATTAAAAAATTGAGTCAAAGATTTTGACTTATATGATACGATACCAACGGTATTATCATCAAAAGTAACTCTAAGAGTTCCACTTGTTCCAAAACCAACAGTTGAGTCAACGTCAAGTACAGTTAAACCAATTCCAGCATTACCAATTACTCTGGTTTTTGGTTGAACTGTAAAAGCACCATATGTGCTACCATCAACTCTAATATCCTTATTACTACCTGCATCTACACTCAGTCTGTAAAAAGTTTGACCTGTGCCTGTAATAATTTCTTCTACACTACTAATTGGTGCATATGCCCTATCGTTATCACCATAAGCATCTTGGAACAAAGTCATTAGTTCCAAATTACTAGGATCACCGGCAATTGGTTCTACAACCAAATCATTAGTTACATTATATTGAGCATTTGATGGAGTAAAAAGAAATTCGCCAGGTCTTACGATTTTTGCGTTTTCACCATATAATGCTTTAAATAAAATTTCAAAAGATTTATCAGTTCCTTTACTGAGATAAAAATCCTTTGACTGTTTAATGAATACCTTTTCATTTAACTGACTATCAAATGGTCTATCTTCGAGACCAGGTAATAGTTGGTTTTTAGTTTTTGATAAAAACTTTTTAAGGAAAAGATTGCTTAAGTTTTCAACTTTTGCGCCAAAAGTGTGAGCTACACCAACACTGGTATCAAATACAAGTTCCTCTGGATTAGAAGGAGAGGTGTATGAAGTAATTCCACTAAATCCTCTTACACAACCAGTAAATGCAGATCTGGTTTTACCTGTATATGTGATAATTTCATCGTCAATTTTTAAAAGACCATATGAATCTGGGAATCCATCTGTTCCTGTTGGAAATTTGCCCAGATCAATATTGATCGTGCTTTCATATGCATTAATTACAGTTCCCAATCCAACATGTGATGTTAGATTGGTTGTTTCATCAATTTTTACATATTTGTCAATATTTTGAATTAAATCAAGAGGAGCACCTTGAAATTCTTGAGAAATATAATATTGCTTTAAAAACTCTGTTACTAAAGGATAATCCTCCCTCACATATTGAGGAACCTGGTTCTTGACAACCGAATTGATTTGAATTCTTTTCTCTGACATTTTATATCCTTAAATTAGTAACCGCCGCCGCCACCGGTGCCTGATCCACCCGAAGATGAAGAAGTGCCGGAAGATGTGGTTGGTACTGAAGCCGTTGTGGTTGTAGTTGTGCTCGTATATGAGGTTGTGGTGGTTGGTGTCGAGGATCTTACAATAGATCCCCTTCCTCCCTCTCTCACAAGATTTCCATTTGGATAACTGGAGGTGACAATATAGTTTGAACCTGCAGGATCTAAACCTGAAGATATTTCATCCACGACAGTTTCAAAATTACTGTTACTTATATCTAGTTGCAAATAAAGATCCTGTAATCCGATAACATCGTTTGAACTAGGTGTTGCTTCAATCTCAATAATCGTTTGACCATCTTGACCAAGTACCCCCTGAATGTTGAGCGGATTCATAGTGTTTCCGCCATTTAACTACTCTCTACTGCCACCGTTTCTTCTTACGATTGTTGTGTGCTTTTATCCTTCTGATTGTAAACTGAAGAAGAAGAGAGATCCAGACTCTCTATCAGGTCTTGGAAGGTCTGACATGTCAACATCTTGAGGAATACCATCAATTCTAAATGCCGAGGTTTTGATATTGAATCCATCTGGGTCTTTTACCTGGAATCTATTACCAAAACCAATTTGATACTCGGCAAAACCATTTAAAACAACTCTTAAGTCTCTTCTCATTCTAAGAGTCGTGATATTGGAAGTTACCGACTCATGACTATCATCAACAACTTTAAGGAACTTACTGTATTTGAATCTTGCACCATACTTATTAAGTTCTGATGATTCAGCATACTTATTTGCATTATTTTGAACAACAGTTGACACAAGTGCCGCAGATGGTGCCATGTTTGTGTTATAATATACTTTCGAGTCAACTTCAATATAAAGATATTTCAGATCTAAAATTTCAGGAACAATTCCAGCAACTGCAAATTTTTTCAGTTTGTTTTTAATGTTTTGTTTGATAATGTTAGGTAAGAAATCACCAGTTCTTGGTTTAATGCTAATGAAGACCTTACCATATTGTGGTGGAACTAACTCTTCACCACCAAAAACGGAGATAGATTCAGTTTCAGGGTAAATTCTTGCTGGGATCAGAGTTTCATAGTCATTTGCAGTAAGTGCTCTATTTTGCGATGCATAGATCCTTGGTGCATACTTACGAATAGACTCCACAGACTCGATTGTATCGCCCCCAGAGGACGATAAACCAGTTGTTAGGAGTGATATGCCCGAAGTGACTGTATATGTCTGTGCGTTCCTTGTGTAGGTCAATCTACCCGAAAACTGGAAAGAGGAAATGCCATTTCCAGAGTCGCCATTTGATGCGATATAATTTACGGTAACATAATTACCTTCTTCAAGAGATTTACCGAAGATTCCATCTCCAAAGAACAATTCATATCTTTCATCTGAGATTTCTTGAAGTAAATCAACTTTTGAATCTCCTCCTGTGTCAAATAGATCACCTTTGGAGTGGTCGGGAACCAGTGTGTTTTTTTGAATGGGTTGTTCCAATGGGTGGCATATCGATGGGTTTCAATGGCCCAAGTGTAAACTCTGGAGAGTGCAACCAGTCTGGCATTCAGGGTGGCATTCTTGAGGCCTTCATTCTTCCATGACTGGGTGATCTCATTGATCTTGAACTGATCCAGTTTGTCTGCCTGCATGTCTCCGATAAGAGAAACCCAAAGTTTCTGCCAGCCTGGGACACTAGACTTCTTGCTGATCTTCAGGGTCGGCATGTGGTCTTTTTGCCAATGATCAACGATGTATTTGACAGTGATCCCATGAGAAGGATTGCCGAGTGCCTCGGTGACCTCCTGCTCTTTTTCCTGCATCAGGGCATCCAGTAGATTCAGCCTTGCCTCCCTGACTGGTGCAGGCTCCCTCTTATATGAGTAAACCCCTCCTGTGACTCGGTTCACTGTGTTCTCAGTCAGACCCCTCACCTCAAGATCCTGATAGGAAATCAGCTTGGGACGTTTCTCCGGGTGCCCCGGAACTGTGATCCGCAACTCGACGATCTGCCTCCGGTTGTTGAAATTACCACGGCTTTTGACCTGATCCATAAATCTCCTGAAAAAAGTGTTGACAAGCATGAACACGTTAATGTACTAATGTTTAGCGTTAAGCGAACATATGTCGCGGTTAACGTGTAAACGTAAGAAGAAGATTTTTATGACTTGTTTGATGGTGCTCCAGGCACTTCCTCTTATGCAACAGAAAGAGGTAGAGGAACTGGTGATGAACTACATATAGTAGTTTATGACTACACTGGTGAACAATCTGGTTTTGATGTAGATGCAAACGGTCAAAGAACAAATGGTGTTCTAGAAACTTATGCAAATCTATCAAAGAATATAAATGCAAAATCACCACAAGGTGACAGCATTTATTATCCTTATGTAATCAGAAAACAATCATCATTTGTATACTGGACAGACCACAATACTGCTGGTATTAACTGGGGTACAGATATTGATGCAACAGTAGGTAACATTGTATTGAACGGAACAGACTCAAGTAATACTGATGCTGGTGATAACATTGAGATAGAAGACGGAACAGACTCAAGTGCTGGACATATCGCAATGGAAAGTGGTACAGGTTCTTACTCTGCATTAAACACACCTACTAAATCAGAACTTGCTGGTGGAACAGACGACTACGCAGTAACAGCTGGTGAGTTAGAAACTGCATACGGTAAGTTTGAAGATACAGAGTCAGAAGATATCAACCTTGTATTAGGTGGTAAAGGTGGAGGAGCTGGTGACACTGCATCTTCACAAGATACTCACGTTACAATGTTGACAACTCTTGTAGAAAAAAGAAGAGATTGTATCGCACTTGTATCACCATATCGTTCTGCAACAGTTGGTGTATCAAGTTCAAATACACAAACAGACAATGTTGTAGAAGCGTTTGATTTATGTCCTTCATCATCTTATGTGGTGTTTGATAGTTCATACAAATATCAATACGACAAGTACAATGATGTGTTCAGATTTGTACCAATGAACGGAGATACTGCTGGTCTTTGTGCAAATACAGATAATGTTGCAGATGCTTGGTTCTCACCTGCTGGTTACAACAGAGGTGGTGTAAGAAATGCAATTAAGTTATCTTACAATCCAAAGAAAGCAGAAAGAGATAGATTATATCGTGCAAGAGTTAACCCAGTTGTTAACTTCCCAGGCCAAGGTGTAACACTCTTTGGAGATAAAACTGCATTAAGTAAACCAAGTGCATTTGATAGAATTAACGTAAGACGATTATTCTTAGTTCTAGAAAAAGCAATTGCAACTGCAGCTAAGTTCCAACTCTTTGAGTTCAATGATGAATTTACAAGAGCACAATTCAGAAACCTAGTTGAACCTTTCTTAAGAGATGTTCAAGGTAGAAGAGGTATCACAGACTTTAGTGTTATCGCAGATAATACAAATAACACTGGTGAAGTCATAGACAGAAACGAATTTGTCGCAGATATCTTTGTAAAACCTGCTAGGTCAATTAATTTTATAACACTGAACTTTATCGCAACACGAACAGGGGTATCGTTTAGTGAGGTAGGAGGTTAATCATGGCAAACATAGACGATTTTAAAGCAAATTTAATCGGTGGTGGTGCAAGAGCTAACCAGTTTAGAGTGACGATTACTCCACCTCCTGGCATTGCAATAGGACTTGATGTAAGACGTGCATCATTCCTAGTCACTGCATCTAACTTACCAGCTTCAACACTTGGTGAAATTGCAGTACCATTCAGAGGAAGAAACATTTATGTTTCTGGTGATAGACCTGCTCCAGATGCGTGGTCAACAACTTTCTATAATGATACTGACTTTATGGTAAGAAATGCAATGGAGAGATGGCAAAATGGAATTAATGATTATGCTAATAATACTGGTGCTGTAAACTCTGCTGATTATCAGACAGATTTATTCGTAGAGCAGTTAGATAGAGATGATACAATTTTAAAGACATATATCTTTAGAGCTGCTTATCCAACAACTATTGCAGCTATTGAATTATCAACAGCAGAAGCAACTGAGATTGAAACATTTGATGTTACTTGGAGATATCAACACTTTGAGCCTTCAGGCGTTAGTTTCTAACCTACTAAATAGAACACAATAGTAGGAGATATTATGGCGGAATTATTTGGTTTCAAATTTGAAAAAATAAAAGACTCTGGCTCTCAAGAGAAATTTACTGAACCTAGTTCAGAAGACGGAACTCTTGAGGTCGCTGGAGGCGGTTTTTATGGACAACTTCTAGATACTGATGGTAGAGAACGAACCGAGCAAGACTTGATTCGTAGATATCGTGATATTGCACAACAACCAGAGTGCGATAGTGCGATTGAAGACAACATCAATGAGGGTATTGTTGTGAATGAAAAAGACACTGTCCCTTAAAAACAACTGACGC
>BCSF01000792.1_pt1 | contig 11426 bp, 22 predicted proteins | sample 1016431 | NCBI WGS metagenome assembly BCSF01 (sample SAMD00045685;SAMD00045686;SAMD00045687;SAMD00045688;SAMD00045689;SAMD00045690;SAMD00045691;SAMD00045692;SAMD00045684;SAMD00045690;SAMD00045691;SAMD00045692;SAMD00045684;SAMD00045685;SAMD00045686;SAMD00045687;SAMD00045688;SAMD00045689, study...
GCGCATAGGTTCTTTAAATGAACTAACATCTGGAATACGTGCTGGTTTAAGATTTTCTTTTAAGACAAGAGGTAAAATACGTTCACCCTTGACCATCTCTTCTGCTAGTTCTTTGTCGTATTTTATATTTGTAGAGCCACGAGCAGTAGCCTGTGCTGCTGTGCCTACATGAAAACCTATGTCAGCATTTATACCACTACCAACTACGTCAGCTACATCGTAATCTTTTTTCGTTAAGTGAAATACACGAGATGCTGGGTCTTCCGGGTTGTAACCTTGACGCACTGATTTTGCTACTTGTCGTAAACCTTTTGATGCGGCGTCACCAATAATAGGAACCATACCCAAAGCACCAGCAGTAGCTTCTATTCCTGCTCCTACATAGTCTCCCTCATCAAGAGCATCAGAAGTGCGTTTGACAGCCATAGCCTCACCCACACCGGGAATTGATTCAGCAGCAAACATACCAATATTTTTTGCTCCTGCTACACCCTCCTCAGCTATGCGCTCCGCACCTTTAGAACGGCGGCGAGGATTACCTGCTACATTAGATTGTGGAATAGCTTTTTCTGTTTGATCATTAACGCTACGTTCCATTAGCCTCTTCTCTTAACTGCTTTAACTTACGCAGTGCTAATACTGCGCCTTGACATCTATAGACTATTGTAGAATGCTCCGCTTGTTCCATAGACGTATGCTGTTCTTCAATAAGAATATCAATATAATTATTGAATGCCTCCCATTGGGGCTTGCTGTTGACCATCGGCTTGAGGCGGCTGACCACCTGCTTGCGGTGCTTGTACTTGTCCATTTCCACTAAATCCTTGTTCACCCGGCACAGGAGCCTGTCCAGTGCCTATTGTGCCGCCACCTGCACCAGTAGGGTCTAATGGGTTAGCCGCTGCCTGTGGGTCTTGTGGACCCGCTTGTGGCTGTGGTTGCTCCTGTTGGAACCCTTTCATAATCTCTGCCTGTAGTGCGGCTTCATCCATATTGTTGGTTACTTTGTCGGGGTCTAGGTCCATAGACTTTGCAATCTCACGGATTACATATTGGAACTTAGCAAAAGGTGCAAGTGCTGGGCTGCTTGCAATTTGCAAGAACTGCATTAAACGCTGACTACGTACCTCATTAGCCATGAGACTTTCTGTGCCACGTGCCTTAACTTCTAGATCACCTTTAATTTCTTTGTCAAAATCAAACTGCATATTAAAACGAAAGAAACCTTCGCCTAATGGTCGCAGTAGATAATCGTCTACATTTTTAATTACTGTTTTAGTTCCACCTGCAGCAGCACCCATAAGCATAGAAATACCTGAAGCAGTGCGGCCCACTCCTTGTATCCCTGTTTGTACGTGTCCAAAAAACGGAAAGCCTGTGCTTTCATCTGCAAGTACACGTGCTTTGTCAAACAGCATCATGTTTTCTTGTGACACATTAGGGAACTTAGTGCCAAAAATTGCTTGACCCGGTGCGCCACCCTGCCTACGGAATATTTTGCCCGGATACAGTGACAAGTCTTGACCCGGCACAAGGTTAGTTTCGTCTACCTCTACAATCAAGTTGCCTGACAACACAGCGTTATCAACAGCCATACGCATAAAGCCATTCATTAGTGTTTGTGTGTCATCCATGTTTTCTGCAATACCGATACCAAAGAAAGAGTACGGATTCAGTTCGTATGGTGCAGCATGATATGGAATCTTACTAGGTTTAAATGGATTAAGAACCATGCGAATAAGTTTATTATTACATACCCAAATATTTGCTTGCAGTTCATCAAAGTTTTGCAACTCATCTGGTATTTCTACACCTTGATCCAAAAGCATTTCGGTATCGCACATGCCCCAATACTCAAGAACCTCAAAACGATCAATACCGTGTTCAGGAGCATAGTCAGACAGATCATCTTCCCAATACTTCTTGGTGTAGTTTTCACCAATCATAATGCACTCATCAATTACTGCGCCACGAAAGTATGGACGTTTCTTTAGACTACGCAACTGTGAGCGTGACATTTTGTGTCTTTGAATTACAAACTGCGCTTCATCCATGTTATTCGCATCAGGGTCTGGATAAAAATCCCAACATGATACATGTTCAACTTGTGGAACGGTTTTAAACAGTGGACTATATTCACCATCATCTCCCCAATTTGGGTATTCTTTGTCTGTAGCAAATGGTCCTTTCATTACACCTGTACCAAACAATGCCATTTCAAACGCTGCATTTCGTAGATGCTTAGACGCTCCTGACTCTTCTAGTTGGTCATGTATCTTCTTTTGCATCTTTTTAGCCGCAATCATGGCTGGGCTAAATGTAATTGCTGTAGGTGTTTTACCCGGACCTTCTTTTAGCTTGTCCTGCACTGGCTCTAGTTTGTTTTGTACAACGCCAAGTTTTTCCTGGAGTGTTTGTGCTGTAGCACCCGGCGGCAAGTCATTACCATCTCCAGCAAAACCATATGGGCTAGACAATGCTGTTTCACCACGCAACTCATCTGGTTCTTGTGGATCAAAACTAACATCTTCTACTACACCTTCTGGCAATTCAGTAGGCTCTACAGATAAAGGAAAACGCTGATTTGCAAACAGAACATCTACAATCTGTCCGTAAGCTGCCAGCGTCTTTGTCTTTGTTACTTTAATAAATACGCGAGACTTTTCTGCCTCAGTAAACTGAACATCAGGTCCGTACAAACCACGATAATTACGATACGCTCGTAACCAACGCTCTTCGTCTTGATAACGATAGTCTTCTGATCTTGAGTACCTATCCATAATAAATGGAATCATACCTGCTACATCGCTATCTTCAGTTACAGATTCTTCTGTATCCTCCAATGCAATGGCATCATCTTCAATCATAATTTCATCTTCGTTCATGGTTTTTCCTTAATACCCAAAGGTGCTATCTGCAACAGGCATACTATTTCTTGGTCCGTGACCTGCGTTAAAATCAAATATACTAAACCTTGGTCTGGACATTATACCATATCTCAACGCATCATACAAGTGATCTTCACTATGCGTATCAATGTCTTCTGGATTTTTCTTGTCCAGAGGGATGGCTGGTAACTGTGATATTGTATTTGTGCAGCTATTAAAGAATACAAGTCTAGGCTCCTCTGTAAACTCATCTACCTGCAATCGTCTGTGAATTTCATTCTTACCCGCCACACGACTACCACGGCTTCTGTCTGAAGGACGCCATCTGCATCCTCTGCTTATCATTTGCTCTGCTAGAGAAGGTCCAGTATCGCCACGTTTATGCCAAAGAGAACTGTCTAATACGCCGTACTTAATACTTCCATCACCAGCCTCTAAATCAAGTATCATGTCTGCCAAATCTGTGGCAAGGACTTTAGAGACATACAGTTCTCTATATACGATAAGCTGCTCATCAGGTGCGACAGCAAACCAAATAACCCCAGACTTACTACCGTAACCATAATCGCAAGCCCTAAACTTAACCCAATTGTTAGGTATATCAAAAGGCTCAATAACATGAATGCTGCGGTCAAACTCAGTAAACGCTGCACCTTCTTTAATATCCCAATCTCCGTCAAGAAGCTGCCGTCTTTGCTGCTCTGGCATGGAGAGTAGCATTGCTTCGTAGTCACCCGACTCTGCCAGATAAGGATTGTCTGATAATCTTGCTGGGATAAACCGCCTTTTAAATAGTGGCTTTCCAGCTTTTGCATGTCCTGCTGGGTATCGTAATACCTCTCCTGTTTCTGAATCTGTCGCATCAAACGGCCTATTATACGGTGCAGGGTCAATAAACATTTGTTTAACCCAATGATGACCTCTACCGCCGGGGTTAGTCGTAGCCCTCATATAAATTGGCAAATCGGGTGCAGTGGACCTAAGACGAGACCGCATATAGTTCCATGCGTATGGTGTGGCCCATTGTGTTAACTCGTCAAAGCCTATCCAGCTAAACGCTAGACCCTGATAACGCAAGACATCATCATCTCTGTCGAGATACGACATCCACAACCTTGCTCCAGATGGCGCAGTCCACTGCATTTTTCTTTCTGACCACTTAATACCGGGCCAGATTTTTGGGTACAACTCCTGCGACTTGAATACGAGTTCTCTTAACTCTTCAGTTGTGTGTCGCAAAAGCAACCCACTAAATGCGGGATGCCCCATGTAACGTAATGGATCAGAAAGCATAGCATAGGATTTACCCCCGCCAGCACTTCCACCAAATAACACCTCTCGTTCTGCCGCTGCCAAAAAATCTGTCTGTGGGCCGGGATTAGGTTTAAAGAGTACGTTCTGTGTTTCTTCAATAGCCTGTGTTTCATATTCTACAGGTTTTATTTCAACTGTTGGCTCTGGAGCCTGTTCTTTCTTCTTCAAGGGCTTTCGCTTTGGCGATTGCCTTTTCCGCATATTCTGCCCACTTGCGGATGCTTGTAGCTTGATTCTTACGTCTTCGCTCATTTGCTAACCTTTTCCTTAACCCTACATGGGATATGTAACGTCCTGTCTGTGTACTAAGCCAGTTAGCTACTTCACGATAACTGTATTGATTTACATGGCTACGTGCCTTCTCAAGTAAATCTAATTCAATCTGTATAGGTTGCAGTAGGTCGGGGTCTGCTTCATCCTGTTTGTATCCGAAGGGTACTGTACGTGCAATACGTGGAATAGGCACCCATTCGTTTTCTTCTTTAATGTCTGTTGGCTGTGGAAGTTTCCATTTGCCTATGCTTCTAGTCATCGTCTTCCACTACAGCTTTAGGTGGCATAAGCATAACGCCGCCACTTGCTTCTACCTGCATCTTCTCAGTCTTAACCAAACCAGTACGGTCAAGCAGTTCTTTAGCTGCAGACATCTTATCACGAATACCTAGTTCAGTTGGGTCATACAACCCACCTACCATAGCCATCGCTGCTTTCGGCGCATTACGTGCCATGTACATTTGAGTAGCCTCAAGTATCTCTTCTTTAAGACCTTTAACAATTTCTGAAGTACTAGAAGTGTCAGCATATCCTGCCAGTTTCTTTGCTTGTACTAAATCACCGCCCGCTTCTTCAAAGAGGACGTTGAGTAATATCTGTTGTTTATCTGTAAGTTGTCTAGCCATATTAAAATTCACCGTTGTGCATAGCGTTTGCTAATATTGTACTTCTTGATTTTACCTGATTTGCCCACCTGCTGTCAAGCATTTCTTTTGCCGCAGTAGCAAAATTTTCTTCGTGAATAGCATTCCACATCTTTTTAAACTTACAGAGACGTGGCACTCCCATGTTAAATGCCATGTCCATTACTATAAGCTGACGTACACTGTCTAATCTGTCTACGCAAGGGTGCGCACGAACCAGTTCTTCTTCGACAATCTGTACGTCATTCGTTGCTAGATAGATTGCATCAGCTTCTGTAATACCATATTCATATATATGATTAATGGTAGGAATGTCCAAGTCGTCCAATTCCTGTTGGCTAATGCCACGGTCTTCTAGATTACGTCCAATACCGATGGTATCAATGCCTAGTGTATCTTTATAAACATTAAGTACTAAACCTTCATGCTTAATGAGTTTTTCAATAAAGTGTTCTCTACGATACTTCATTTGTTTTTTCTAAAATTTGCAATAAGAGTGTCTACACGCACTCTAGGTTTACTTCTGTCCATAAACTCTTCATATACGCTGGCAGTAACATGCTCCATGACTTTTTCTAAGGGCCACGTACTAACGTATGCTTTGACAGCAGACATAATTTCAGATTCTGTGTATGTTTCTACTTTAGGATAACCTTGAGTATTTTCCATCTTAAACATAGACATTTAAGTTTGTACTCCGTTAACTAAAATACATTTATATTCAACTGTATTCCAATGCCCGTCTTGCGGCAGTTCTTCGTGAAGTATTTTAAATTCAATGCACTGTTGTTTTTCTTCAAACCACTGTATGCTTTGTTTTGCACAGGTAGTCTGTATACAGTCCGTTAGTAAAAGAGACCATATCATTTAGTCTTACCCCAATTTATAATCTCATCTATAGTGCGATTACAACCAATACACCTAATACGTTCTTTATCTAGTACGCATATTCCCTTACAGGGGCTTTTCATTTTCGTGACTCAGAAATTCTGTGGTTAGACTGACCCGGATGTTTACCTTCGTGGTTCATCCACACGGCAAATGCTCCGGTCATTGCGCCAGTTACCACAGATACTAAACCAGCCTGTGCTGCACTGGGATCGGGTAAGGACATGAACCATTCGACTACACGCCAACTCATAAGCGTCATTACGAGCATCATAAATCTGGGTAGAAGTTTCCATTCAAGTATTTTTTCTGCTGCCATTATTTTTTACCAAAAAATTTAGTGGCACTGCGTACACCAAAACTCGCAGCCACAATAACACCAAGACTGTATTGATACCACTCAGGCATTTCATTAAGTCTTGCAAATCCATTTGCTACTACATCTTCCATACCCGGCACAAATGCTAGAATAAGCGGGATACTAAATAGAATAGTCAGCCACTCGTCTTTCCACGAGTTAGCTGATCCTCTAGCCATTTCTAAGTCCCAGTCGATTTCACCAGTAGCTTTTTTCTGCATTACTACAGCTTCAGCTTGAGCCTTTGCTACCTTAGTCTGTGCATTAGCTTTAGTCTGCTCAACCTTACCTGACATCCATGTGCCAGCTATTTCTGCAATTGGTCCGATTAGTAAATTAAGCATTAGGCTCCCCGTCTGTATTTAGCGGTTTTCTTTGATATACTTTTAGGCTGCTTGACGAATTGCTTACCAGCACGAGTTCCTGCTCTTTTAGCGGCGGTGGTAGCGGCGTATTCCGAAGGCGATAAGGCTTTAATCGCTGATGCCGGAAGATAACGCTCTCCTGTTTGTTTGGAGGGTTTGCCACTTTTAGTTCTCCAGTCCTGATTAGTCCAGTTAGATAAACTTTGTTGTGATGGTTTGCGTGTAGACATAGATAAGTTATACCACTTCTATTTTGTTTTGTCAAGTATTATTTAGGTAAAAATACAAAGGCTAAGAATATTAAACCTAATGCTGTACCCACTACCATACTAACTAACCCTGTCATCTTTATGTTATCCATCATCTCTTCATGTGCAAGCTGGGCTTCTCTTCTAGCTTTTGCTGCTGCTTCTTTAGCCTCTTGTATTCTTTTAGCTCTCTCATCTACAATGCTTCGCCATGTATCAGGACCAAAACGTAAATTCACCATAGTGGCAATTTCTTGCATTTTTTCTTGAGCTATTTTAGCGTCAATCATTTCTTGTGCTACATTCTGAATACCGAACTGATCTGTTAGGCCAGTACCAGATTTCTTAGCACGTTTTTGTTGTACTTGTTTTTCGCCCTCAAAAAGATTATCTATATGCCCAGCAATTTCACTGATATCTTTGGCTGTACCTATAGCACTCTTAATACCGTCTACGGCACTCTTTACAAGTGCTATGCCTGCTAAAGTTTCAGCTATCATGTTGGTTGGTTCCTATTTAGGTTCTGGTCTGCATACTGCCGTTATAGTCAGTCTTTTGCCATCTCCTACTGGAACAGATTGTTGTCGGGACAATCTTTCAGCAAAGTAAAGGCATTTGTCAATATCTTCAAACTTTTGTGTTTTATCTATTACAGTTGCACCTAAGTATACGTACAACACAAAAACAATCACTTATATCCACCACCCGCAGACTTGTATGCCTTAGCCAGCATCTGTGCCTTACGTGCAGACCACTGACCCGGATTACCACCCTTGCCACCTGCTTTGATACGATTGAACTGCTGCTTCCTCATTGTGGGCTTAGTATAGTTGCCAGCTTCATTAACTCTCGACTTGCTCTGTGGCGCACCCCCTTGCGAAAGGCTAACCTTTCCAGACGGTTTCGTTTTCGCTCTAGTTTGTGGGGTTTTCTTTTTAGCGGCGGGTTTTTTAGGGACACGTACCATCTCCTTAACTCCTACTTAATCCAGTCTAATAGTTTACGATGTAACTTCCAAAACCAATTACCGACACAAGTAAAAGGTTTACCGATATTAAGTAATGCTATTGCACAATAGTAAACAAGTCTCTTCCTCATTTCTTTTTCGCCATTCCGCCACGCATCATTTTCTTCTTAGATGCCATCTTAGCCATACCACCACCACGCATACGCTTTGGTGCTGTCTTTGCTGCCATACCGCCTCGCATCATTTTCTTAGATGCCATTTTAGTTTTGCCCTTCATTACGTAATCTCCGTCTGTCTATAACTAATGAGTGGAATACATCCACAGGAAAGTGTTTATAATACCCAGACTTCTCCAGACTTAGTGCTGCATCATCTAGGGTTGATAGCCTCTGTACAAATACCATGCAGTAGCTAAGGCTCTCATCTACTACACCATCTTCTACTAGAAAGTCCAGACCTGCTTCTTCAGCATCGTAGTCTGGGTGAAACACCATCAAGTGCATATCTTTACCTGCAATTGACATGGCTTCGTTTACACCATCACACCATCCATCTAGGTAATGTATATCTGGTAATACTTCATTAGCCCACACAACTATATCATAATCGTGGGACTCAAAGTCTGCCACTTCTTTGGCTAGTCCATCCACCCCTGTGTTTACACTAAACACGACCTTATCATCTAGCCATGCCTGTTTAGCATAGGGGCAGGGTGGTAGGCCATTTAGTTTTTTGTTGGGGACTTCTAGAAACTCGTGTGACCACTTACGTATGTCAGCTTCTATCTTATGCATAGGGATTGCGTTTACCTGCTGTCCTTGTGCGGGGATATGATCTGTTCTTTGATGGGGTCTTCAGTGCTAGGTTCTTAGGTCTGTTATCACGAGGATTACCATTCTTGTGTGCTACGTCTTTGCCTGCTACTTTAGCACCATTTTTTTTAACTATAGCACGTGCAGCATTACGCCCCGCACGATTAGTTTTCTGTGTAGGCTTACTGTGGTAGTTTGCGTATTCACTCTTGTAATTACGCTTAGGTTTATTTCTACCTGTTACAGCCATGTTACTTACCTGTAATTTTGTTGTATGCTTCTAGCCCTTTAGGGCCACTAGCCTTTAATGCTTTTAGACCATCATTGACTGAGCCACCCGCTGAATACATATGCTCTTTACCATTAGCCATACCGCCACGCATCATTTTAGTTTTCTTTTTATTCTTTGGCATCTCAGCCATGCCTACGGAAATAGCAATGACAGGCACTTTTTTACTTTTCTTTTTAATGTCTGCGCCTTTATTGTTGCTTTGCACGTTAGATGCAGCCGCAGAACTAGCACGTCTTACCGCAGTAGAAACCTCGTTATCTTCTACATACTTGTTAATCTCAGCATTTAGACCTGCTACATCACCTTTGTTTTTAATTGCATTGTTACGTTGTACATATAAAGATACCAATGCTCCATTTGCTTCAGTCATATCTAATCCTTCTTTTTACGTGCGGATGCAAGACTACCCTGCTTACCTGCTGCTGCAGCTTTAGCAGCGGCTGAACCCGTACCACCGTATTTTTTCATAAGTTCTTTACGTTCGGCTGCACTTCCCGGAAAGATATTACCTTTAGGACCAAAACCCGTATTAGGGCCAGCACTAATAACTTTAGATGGCTTTGCTTCTTTAGGTCTTGGACCGGGACCACCCTCACGTTTTTTAGCTTTATAGTCATTTGTTGGCGTTGCTTTACGAGCCTTTACTGTACCTAAGTCTGCACGTTTAGTAGGCGCAGTAGATTTTTTAGGCTTAGACGTAGGAGTGGGGACTGGAGAAGATTTACGTGTACTAGCAGAAGGTTTTTTATCACCACCTGATGTAGCGGCCATACTAGCCAAAATTGCAGCGGCAATAGTTGGTGCAGAATTAGGTATAAGAGTTTCTTTCTTAGACTTCGCTGTTGAACCTGTAATGCGTTTATCATTACGTGTGGCATTCTTCATGCCTTTAGGCTTGTCTTTCATTTTGACTACACGATCAGGCTGAACACCAGTACCCGGTTTCTTAACTGCACGACCACCGGAAGGCACTACAGATGTACGCGGCTTCACTTCTCTAGCTGTACCTGAGATAACATCACCTTTAGGTTTAGATGTTAATTGCGTTGTACCACCAGACTTAGGTTTAGGTAATGCTGATGGTGGCTTTGCATTTTTAATCTGTGTAGCTGTAGGCTTTGCTACCTGTTTTGCGCCCTTTATAGCACGAATAGCTTGAATTGCTTTTTTAGCTGTCATAGCTACGCGAATTAATCCAACACCGGGAACAGCAAACAGTAGTAAATTACCTATAATACTACCTGCAGTGTCTCCACCTGTTCTTTTAGTCCCGCTGGTACGGGGATTATTTCTTCCTGCCATTGGTATATCTCCTATACTACCATTTAACTTTATGTGACCAATACTTCGCTGACAGCTTGCTGGTCGGTTTCCCTTGCGCATCGTGACGTGCATAGTAGGATTTCTTACGTGCCTTATCCTTCGCAGTCTTAGGATTCTTACCAGCACCACTGACGCCTTGCTGTCCAAAGCGAATGAATTTATACGTGTCACCTTCTTTAGCCATTACGCAGTGTGACTTGGTTTTGTGATTAGGAGTACGCTTGGGAACATTGACCTTAGTCAAGCCCTCTTCCTTCATCTTAGTTTTAACTCTTTCAGGTATAGCCATGTTATGTGCTTAGTCCTTGTGGTATATTTAATGGTAGCTGGGTTGTCAAGCACGTAGCTGACCAGTCTACAATTTCACCGCTATCCATCTTAGGCTTATGCATTTCCAGTACAGTCTCCATAGCAGGACACTCTATTACGTGCTTAGATAAAGATTTAATTTCTCCGTCTGGCATAACGATCACGGAGAAGAATACAAAAAAGGTATAAAGTTCCATCACTCATTTCTTTCAGTCCATCCCTCAGCCCTCATTGCATCTTCTACATGCTTTAACGTAAATGACCGCCCATAATGTGCCTCAACTGCCTGTCGCACATAGAAGACATCACTGTGAGGGATATGTAAGCGGTCTAATGTATTTGTACGGATAGCATCATAGAATGCCTCAAGTACATTATCTGTGTATAGTTTTACAGATTTCTTAGCCATTGTCAAGAACTTTCTTTAATAGGCACAGATATTAATTTATATAGGGGAGGTAGTTAGGTGTTACACTTTAGTGTATTAGCAATAAAAATATAATTTCATTTAAGTGCTTTATTTAAGTGTATTTATAATTTAATTAATAAACATTTTAGTGTACACTGTTAGTGTTCTTTAGTTATACATAATTATAACAGAATTTTATATTGATGTCAACCCCCTTTTTACCTATATTATTAAAATAGTCCCTACGCCCCTTAGTTGCCTATTTTTTAGGCATGTTGCACAATACTTATGCATATAAAGTTGTCTATTGCCTTTGTGGTTAACAGTCCATTTTAC
>BCSF01000793.1_pt1 | contig 11410 bp, 13 predicted proteins | sample 1016431 | NCBI WGS metagenome assembly BCSF01 (sample SAMD00045685;SAMD00045686;SAMD00045687;SAMD00045688;SAMD00045689;SAMD00045690;SAMD00045691;SAMD00045692;SAMD00045684;SAMD00045690;SAMD00045691;SAMD00045692;SAMD00045684;SAMD00045685;SAMD00045686;SAMD00045687;SAMD00045688;SAMD00045689, study...
CCCTTTATACCCTCTCTTATACCACCAGTAGCCTTTGCAGTATCTTTACTAGACTTACCTATATCTTGTACCGATTTTTTAAATTGCTCTAATTCATTCTTAGCATCGCCAACATCGGCACTAAGTTTTAATATTACTTCTTCTTGTGCCATTTGCCTAGTATTATCTCGTTAAAATCTGTTTTGTCTTTATACTTAGTTATCAATGGTAGTACATCTTTAAATGCACTGAACCCTACTTTGATAACATCACCCATTAGCTTAATCTCTGTTGCCTTATCCATATCTTACTTCTGTTATTTGTAGTACTACTGTCCAATATACTGTATGTCCACTCTCGCCCTCTACTTTTAATTCTATGTAGTCATTACCGTTATTGTGTGGTGCAAATTCTATATCATAGTCTAAATTGCTATCTCTAATAGATGTACCTTTAGCGTGTCCTACTTCTGTTAAAGTTTTAGCAGCGTATTTATATGCAAAGTTACCATAGTTACACCATATCTGATTGCTAGCAGCATTTAATGCACTAACTGTGTATTGTACCATAAATGAACTCTCAAAATCTTCATTTATATATAACCTAGCACCACTCTGCCCACCTAAATATATTTCAGTAGGTGCTGCATTTGTTGTAATACCATCATATTGTAAAATACTAAACTTTGCTCTATTTTTAATTACACTACTGCTATAACTTAATTCTCCAAAGTTTTCTGCATACGAGTTTAAACCAATAGTAGTTGCATACATAGAGTTTCTATCCATATAATGCCCTTTACCTATTGCTACGGAGTTACTTGCTCTAAGGGTATTAGAATTGCCTAAAACACTATTACTTATACCATTAACAACATTATTATTACCATTGATAAAGTTATCTGCCTTACTAACCTCTTGTTTAGCTGATGGTATTCTACATATCTTATTTGCGTACTTATATCCGTATGCTTTGCAATCTTCTTCTGTACCATCAATGGCTTCACCTTTGCTACCTACAAACTTAATCTTACCTGTACTGTCTATGCTATGTATCTTTCTCATATTCTAAGTAGTTCTACTTTTGCTAAACTATTTTTATCTGTATTATATTCAATCTTGTTAACTCTATACAGTTGGTCTTTAATTCTAATTTTATTAGCAAAACTAAAGTTTAGTATATCTGTTTTCTTTAGATTAAACTCTGCTTTTAATATTAGACCGTTTGTAGTGTTGTACTTTTCGTTTATGTAATTAAACCAATATTGATTGTATAAAGTATTAGTTGGCTGCGTGTTTAATATACCGTTTAAGTGTGATGTTTCTATAAGTCCAAAAAGTAAGCTATTAGTACTTGAAGTTGTAGCAGATAAATCATCATCATACATTGTAGCGTTAGCGTAATCAGTCTGCCATTCACTCATCTGTATTGTATCAAAAAAACCATTAGGGTCGTTTAAATCTACACCTGTATATATTGTGTTTCTTTTTAATACTAATCTAGGCTTGTTATCATAAGCTGACAAAGTACCATCGTCATATTCACAAATGTTTTGCGTTTAGATGTTTGCACCTAGAACCTTAGTTATGTATGGTGCAGAGAATACTTCTGTTTCTATGCTTTTTATCTCATCGTTATCTACATCAAATTCTACTATTTGTGAACCATACTCTATAACATTTCTTTTGTTGTAATTGCCTTTATAGTAATCTTCATCTTCTAAAGCGTGTTTAAACTCTATGCGTTTAGGTATTTCAATAGGTTCTATAACAAATTCATTAGTATTAATCTTACTTGTCCAGTCTAATGTAGGTGCATTACTTGTAAATGTATCGTAAGGCTCTATCTTTAAAGTATTATTGCCTGTGCTTTCAAATGTTAAGTTAAATATTTTAGTTAAATCTTTGAGTACATCTGATAGTTTAATATCGCCTAACCTTGATGTAATAGCTTCATCTGTTAAGTTATAAGGTAATACAGTTAGTATAAGTTTATCTAAATTTGATGCAACAACATAAATATCATCACCAAGTACATTTGAAGGAGCAATTAAACTAATTTTAGCAGTTGCACCACTAGGTACTATGACTTGTCCACTTAAACTAATTGATGCAGTAGCATTAGGACTTGCAAAAGCAGTATCTAAGTTGTAATATATTGGTACACCATTGCTAGTTGTATTTACTGTTAAATCAACTTGACCACCAAAATTAAAATCGTTTTTTATATTTACATAGGCATACACTTGTAATATACAATCAAAAGGTGCAGTAAATATACTTGTTGTTTCATTAAAGTAACCATCATCATCACCTGTTTCAGTATCAAAACTTAAAGTAACATTGTCATATACTTGGCTCCAGCCTAATGCTAGTTGTGGTGTGGCATTATTTATATCTGATGCTTCTATTAAATCAGTTATATTATTATCACCTAAAACTGTGTTTATTGTCGTATCAAAGTATATCTCATTAAAAAGACTACCAGTAAAGAAGTTACTATTGTAGTTAAATCCTGCGTAACCAAATATCTTGTCAACTAAATACTTTAGCTTATATTTAAAATTTAACTTTCATATGGATTTATATTTATTTGACCTTGTAAGTCAGCCATAAGACCACCATTATTAACTAATGGATAAAAAGGTACTGTACTTTGTGTTGCATCAGATAATGTTACACCAGTATTATCCCAACTGTTATACACATTAGCTTCTGTTATGTTATGTTCTATGTCAGAAAAGTCTAAATCTCTTATTGTTGCATCGCCTAATGTTTCTATAATATTAGCTACATCATTAAACAGAACAACGTTATAAGTTATCTCTGTGCTTTTCTCTACTACATTTAAGAGCCTTAAAAAGCCTTCAAGTATTAACACCTCATCGTCATACAAATACGCTTTAACGTTCTTATACGCGTTGTAGTTTTGTGCATACACATCTAAGTTATAGTAATGCTCAAAGAACTTGTTGTTAGTTTTAGTAGCAGGTAAGTTAAAATCTTTAGAATAACTTGCGTTCTTGCTTTCTATATTTCTAACATCATCTACTTGTAATGTCAATGCAATATTCTCGTTACCAAAAGTATCTAACTCTTGTAACTCATTAGTTACTTGATTTTGTACTACTAGTCTTATCATAGTCTTTGTACTCTCTTATTGTGTCCTTTTTCTATTGTTATGATATATTGCTTTAACATATCATTTGCAGAAGTTTGTTTTACATACTCTGTTTCATTTATAACAACAGGTTCGAATATATCGCCTGTTTGCATATATACATCAGGACTTAAAAACAACTCCTCTAATATAGCAGCTTCTTCTTCATTTACAAAATCAGTATTAGCTTCTATTGTTTCTGTTGGTATTGTCTTATCATCGTATCTAGGTTGTTCAATATTGTATGACATATTTAGTAACTTTTCTTGAATAGCTTTAGGATCTACGTCTTTAGGATTTACTCTTGGTAAATCTTTATCTTCATCAGCCATATAGTTTGCAAGTCTAGCAAACGCTTCTCTTTTCTGAGTTAAGCCTGCAGCAGTTAATGGTTTAAGATTAATACTTCTTATTTTAAATTTACCATCTACTCCTATACCTTTTCCTTTAAGACCTTGTACTACTTCATCTACACCTAATGCATCATTCATGTATCTTAATGCAGTAGGGTCTGTTAACATTTTACCAGCACGTCTAGCTAATAATAAAAATATTGCAGGAGCAAAAGGATTTACTGCAAACATACCTGCACCTACAAACATACCACCAGCTACAGATCCAAATGACCCGAGTGTCATTCTTCTCTGTAAGAAGGTAGATGTATCGGATAAAGGTACATCCGAAACTGCTTTCATATAGTTAGCGAATTTAAAGAAATCTTGAGCACCATCTTTACCTAGTAAGCTAGCCATTTTAGCTCTACCTAGATCTGCTGTAGCTTCTCCTACACCTAACTTGTTCATGAATTTGTTTATATTAAAATCAGCAAAGTCTTTTGGACTAAATCTAATTTGACTTAAATCATAAATACCATTGTTTAGTTTTACATCATCTATACTAAAACCTCTTCTTGCTTCCATAGCTTCTGAACCTATTGCTCTCATAGCATCTTGTGCATATTCAGTTCCTGCTTTAACACCAAGTGATTCACCAACAACAATTATTGGTGCGGCTGACGTCTATCTATCTGATTTTGGTACACTTTCTGTGACGACTAACCTTTTCCAAAGGGAAAGAGACGCGTTCTTGTTAGACCCAGAATATGCTTCAGTCTGCTATCTACGTCCGATCCAGAACGTAGAACTAAGCAAGACCGGTGACGCTTCCAAATCCATGCTTCTCGTCGAAGCGGGCTTAGAGGTAGGTTCGGAGGCAGCTCACTCAGGCGTGTTCGACCTAACTACATCATAATAAAGTCGGGGCGGCTTCGGTCGCCCCTCTTACTTGGAGGGCATTATGCAAAAAAGACTTTTTGACAGCGACCCAGAGCTTGGAATTAAAAAGTATTGGCATGTCAAAGATAACGGGGAGTATGTCGTCGAAACTGTTCAGGATATGACAGGTATCGCGGAATACAACAAAAGGGCATACAACGGAACGGATAAGAAATGGAAAGATGTTAATAAGGTAGCTTCGATACCTCTTTCCGTGTATTATGAGCTAAAGCGCCAAGGGATTGCAGACGACCCCAAGGCATTACGAAAGTGGCTGAATGATTCAGACAACCAAGTATTTAGGACAAGGCAGGGCAGACTGTGAGCATTTCAAATTTCTCCGAGCTAAAAAGTTCAGTAGCTGACTTCTTAAATCGTGACGACTTAACGTCAGTGATACCGACTTTTATCAAGTTGGCTGAGGCCGACATGAATAGAAAACTTAGGCATTGGAGAATGGAGAAACGTGCAACTGCAAATCTCGACACCCAATATACCGCTTTCCCGAATGATTTCATCGAGGGTATACGCCTCATGCTCACTGGCACAAATGAGCATCGTTTAGAGCTTATAAGTCTCAGCGAGCTTATGGATAAACGCGCAAACGACAACACGGCGGGAACACCTAGATTTTACGCCCTTGTTGACGGCTCCTTCGAAGTGTACCCGACGCCGGATCAGACATACACTTTGGAGATGCTTTATTATGAGCGGATAGACGCCCTAAACGATAGCAACACAACAAACTGGGTTTTGACATATCACCCAGATGCTTATCTTTACGGAGCCTTGACGCATAGCGCCCCATACTTGGGGGAAGACGCCAGATCGCAAGTGTGGGCGCAGTTGTACCAAAACGCGATAAGTGGTACAAATATGGAAGATCAACAGGCCAAGTCTAGCGGATCTGGTCACAGAATGAGAATTAGGAGTTTTGGATAATGGCAACAATAGCAGACAGGGTTTTGGATTCGGGGTTAGAAACCCTTACGAATGAGGCAAATAGAGTTGATGTATGTAGTCAGGAGCCAACAACCTACGCAGAAGCAACAAGCACCTATACGTTGGGCAATACCACAACGGTAACAATTTCCTCACCCGCTGACAGAAGCGGCGGAGGACGTAAAGTCACGCTTTCTGCTATTTCTGATGGAAGTGTTAGCGGCACAGGCACTGCAACTCACTATTCAATCAGCGATACGACAAACAGTAGATTATTAGTGACTGGTTCTCTAACAGCTTCACAGTCAGTTACATCAGGCAACACCTTTAGCCTTGAGGCATTAGACGTAGGCATACCAGACCCAAGCTAGGAGCTAAATTATGGCTAATGTCTTAGCAAACAGGGTAAAGGTCGGAACAAGCACAACTGGCACTGGCACAATTACGCTTGGCTCTGCGGTCACTGGTTATCAGACCTTTGCCGATGGTGGAATTAGTGATGGTGATGTTGTACGTTTTACAATTATAGATGGAGATGCGTGGGAGATAGGAACAGGCACATATACCGCAACAGGCACAACTTTATCTCGTACACTGACTGAAAGCAGCACTGGCGCACTACTTAGCTTATCTGGAAGCAATGTTGAGGTTTTCATTACCGCAGCAAATGAGGATTTAGTGCTGAAGGATAGTAATGGGAATATTCTTATTGGTTCAATAGGAAAAATAGGAAATGTTGCTAATGATCTTTTTGTTACTAGTACTTCGTCTGGTCATAATGGTTTAAGATTTCATGTAGATGGTATTTTGCCAACTGATAATGCAGGAGCAATTATTGATGCTGACGCTGATCTTGGATACCCTACATATAGATTTAAAGACCTTTATCTTTCTGGTAACGCTTACATTGGCGGCAATGCAGCATGGCACGCAGGAAATGACGGTTCTGGTTCAGGTTTAGACGCTGATACTGTTGATGGTATTCAAGCTAGTTCGTTTCTCCGAAGTGATGCTAATGATACTACTACTGGTCAGCTTAATGTTGATAACGAATTAAGAATTACTAATGGTAATGGTACGATTACTCATTTTAATTTAAGTAATGCAAATACTAATTACATAAGAGGCACTACTACTTATATTGATAGTACTTTGGACCTAAATAATAATGTTATTGTTGATGTTGAGGACATTGGTCTACAAGATCGAATTTATCACGATGGTGACACCGACACCTACATACAGTTTCACGCAACCGATCAATGGCGTGTGGTTACTGGTGGCACTGAAAGGTTTGAGGTCAATAACAACACATCTACGTTTCAAACAGACGTTAAAATAGACGGAGGCCATCTTCTTTATGTTGGAGATGGCGGAGGAAACGAGCGTATTCTTATTCAGAAAGCAGACAACAATGTCTCTGATCACATCATCTTTTACAACGGCACAACTCGAATGGGGGAAATTGGCTGTCAGGATACTTCTTGGTTAAGAATTAATCAGCACACCGCTAAAAACATTTATACACCAAGAGCACTGAGAGTTGACGGTGCTTTATTGCAGCCTTCTATCATAGCAAAACACGAGGGCGATACTAATACTTACATACAGTTTCACGAAAATGATCAGTTTAGAGTTGTTACTGGTGGGGTTGAAAGGTTTGAAGTAGCCAACAGTACAACCAAAGTAACAGGGAGCTTGACTGTCACTGGAACAATATCAGGCGGCGGCTCTGGTTTTAATGCTTGGTCTATGTATGAGCTTTCTGGAACCCATACTTCCTTACGTTCTTACAATATCTCTAGCCATACAGACCAAGGTGTAGGTAATCCAAGGTTTAATATGAGTACTGCTATCGCTTCCTCTAATGGTATTGCGTTAAATGGCGTAGGAACTTACTCAGGCTCAACAGAATACCCTGTTCAATCAGGTGCAAGAGTTGGGGCTACAAGTTGGTGGGAAGGCTTTTGCGGCTCAGATACAACAACGCGAGTTGATTGGGCGAGAGGAAATTCAGGGTGTCAAGCTTGACGGATTATTGCATTCTCTATGAAGACCCAGACAGGCCAGACTTACCTGTTTGTATTGTCACGCCTACGGATGAATTTATGCAGCAAGCTTATAACGGTGAGCTTATGAGTATCGATATATGGCTAGACTTGATGCGTGATGAAAACAAAGCAATAGCAGAAGGTAGGCACAGAACCTTTGAGCATGACCCAGAAAAGCTACGGCTGCAAAAAGAAGGTAAAAGAGCGGGTAAACTTACTGAGGAAGAAGCCATTACCTATCTTATATTTAAAGATGTTCCAGAAAGTGTCTGGGGCAGAAAACACAACAGAACAATGCTCAAAGTAATGAAAAGACAGAACTTGCCAAAAACAAGAACTTTTAGAAATGCGTGGGAAATAAGACAATGACTTCAGAAGATGATCTAAATGAAGAGCATAACGCAGAGTCTCCAGAAACCCCTCCTTATGGTTGGTGGAGCGATGACGTATCCTTGCATGAGTTTCTAGTTAAGATAGGCTCAACAGACTACTCAGTAACAAATAACGAAGTTAATATTGATGGTTTAAACAAGATATTCCATGAGGCTTGGGAGGGCGTTGAAAGCACCGAAGTCACAATCAATATGGACAAAGCAAAAGACATTATGCGTGACAGAATACGGATCGGCAGACAGCCAGTATTAGTGGATTTAGATACGCAGTTTATGAAAGCTTTAGAAATTGGTGCAGACACAGCATCAATTGTTGCAGAAAAGCAGACATTGAGAGACTTAACCCAAAGTGACACATTGGTTAACGCAACAACCCCAACAGAGTTAGAGGCTGCTTACCCAGATAGTTTGCCAGATTATGATTTAGTAGTTGTAGGAGAAACATAGATGACTGAAAACACAGACAACATTTTGTATATCGATGACAAAGAGTATAACACAGATAATTTTGACCAAAGCCAAAAATATTTAGTTGCTCAAATTAAGTCATGCCAAGATAGAGTTGCTCGCGCAAAGTTTGACTTTGATCGTGAAAGCGCGGCACTTAACACATTTACGTCTTCTCTTATTGCAAGCCTAGAGGCAAGCAAAGAAAAGAAAGTAAGCTAAATGCTAGGTTTCGCACCTTTAGCCTCCGCTCCGTTAGCGGACACGGGAGATGAGGGTGTAGTAAACCTTACAACAAATGACGTTACTACTGGCAATTCAACGGTTGGTAGTAGCGCCATTTCTCAAGTTCATACGTTATCAGGTGTATATACGCCTAACGCACCCCCCGCTCCTATCCTTACCATGTTTGAGGATGAAAGCTTTAGTGCGCCAAACGTAATAACTGGCAGCGTCAGAGTTCCTGCAACTGCAATAACTCAGGATCATGCGTTTAGCTCTGCCGATATTTCTCTTGGTAATCCTTCGGTTGCAACATCTGCCATTAGTCAGGTTCACACTCTATCTGCACCAGATTTATCTACTGGAGCCGTAAGCGTTGCAACATCTGGAATTACTCAGGCGCACGACATAGCAACAGATGACGTAACGTCTGGCGCAGTAAGCTTACCAACTATTGATCTGACCGAAGATCATAAGTTTAGCACCGCAGATATCACGTTTGGCGCTCCTAGCGTTGCTACAACAGCTATAACACAAGACCATGCATTTAGCAGCGCAGATATAGATACTGGTAATCCTGTTGTTGATAGTACAGTTGCTAGAATTGTTTATTCTTTAGCAGGAAATGACGTTAATAGCGGAAATGTTAGCATTGCCACAAGCGCAATTACGCAATCTCATGTATTATTGTCGGATGATATTACTGGCGCTGCACACGTTATTGCTAACGCTGTATTTACGCAGGATCATAAATTTGCATCTTTAGATATATCAACTGGCGCAGTAAGTGTTGGGCAAGCACGTTTTCCATTTATGGAAATCACAACGCCACCAGAAAGCTACACAGATTTAACTGTTGCTGCCGAAATTTGGACAGATACAACAGACCCAGATACAGACACTTGGCCAGAAATTTCAGAGCCAACTGACATTTGGACAGAAACAACAGACGTTGAAAGTGAAACATGGACGGAAGCAGCATAAAGTGCTATGTTTGCGATAAATTAGGAGATTAACATGGCTATTACGATAACCAAACCTACAGTCGGCGGAAATGAGGATACTTGGGGTACAACCCTAAACACGGCTCTAGATACGATTGTAGACGCTGTAAATGGTACAACTGGCACAACAGCCCCAAATTTAAGCACGCTTACAATAAATAGTGTTGACGTAACTGCAACTCCTGCGGAATTAAATTTGCTTGACGGAGCTACGGCTGCTACATCAACAACAGTCGTTGGAACTGATAGAGTTGTCTTTAATGATGGCGGAACTATGAAACAGGTTTCGATGTCTGATATTGCTACTTATACAACTTCACAAGTTCCTTCTACTACTGTGAATGACGCAACAATTACAATTACCGCAGGAAACGCTTTAACTGGCGGCGGAAATTTTACAACAGATCAGGCGTCAAATGAAACTATTACAATTAATCATCAAGATACATCAAGCCAAGCAAGCGTAAATAATAGTGGAAACACTTTCATTCAAGATATTACGTTAGATACTTATGGTCACATCACGGGTATATCTTCAGTGTCTGTCGATATGTCTGCTATTGGTGGCTATGGTGCGTTGCAGTCTTCCGCTAACTTCAGCCTAACTAATTCTACTAGTTCTTGGACCGCTGTTACTCTTAGTGACGGTCAGACAATGAGACTTATATGTACCGACGACAGTAGCAATGCGAAAATCAAGAGTGCTAGAAACTTAAATGCCCAGTATACATTAGCAACTGCTTTTCCTTTGGGTATCTACACTAATAGCACTGGTTCTAACCAAGAAGTTTACATAGACAACAACTCAGGTAACTCTAGAGGTTACTACGAAGTATGGGGATAAGCTAAATGCCTTTAGTACCTCTTAAACTTCCTGCAGGATTTTATCGAAACGGCACAGATTTTGACGCCTCTAATAGATGGCGCGATGGTAGTTTGGTGAGATGGCGTGATGGTAGTTTAAGACCTATTGGCGGTTGGCAAGAGCGTAAAACATCTTTTAGCACAAATCCAATTCGTGGCGCTCATGCTTGGGAAACAAACAATAATACAGCTTACTTTGCCGCAGGTAGCCATGATGAGCTAAAGGTTATGACAGGGGCAGGAACCGTTACAGATATTACCATAAGCGGCTTGGCTACTGGCAGAGAAGATGCTGCGCTAAACTTGGGTTACGGTGGTGGTTATTATGGTACTGGCTATTATGGAACAAGTAGGCCATCGACAGGTACATACTCAGAGGCGACAACTTGGAGCTTAGATAATTGGGGTGAGTATCTTGTCGCGTGTCACTATGATGATGGGCGTCTGCTTGAGTGGCAGCTAAACACTGCAAACAATGCGGCTGTTATATCAAATGCCCCGACATCTAATCTTGGCTTAGTCGTAACAGAGGAGCGGTTTATCTTTGCACTGGGTGCGGGTGGAAATCCTCGTAAAGTGCAGTGGTGCGACTTTGAGGATAATACCCTCTGGACACCCGCAAGCACGAACCAAGCGGGGTCCATAGAGCTTCAGAGTTCTGGCCAGATCATGCAGGGCGTGAAGACCAGAGGCCAGACGCTAATCATTACAGACCTAGACGCCTTCGCAGCTAAATATACTGGCCCTCCCTACATCTACAGATTTGACCGTGTTGGCACTGCTTGCGGAGCCGTGTCTAGGGCGTCGGCGCTTGATACGGATATGGGCGTCTTCTGGATGGGTCAGCGCGGCTTCTTCAGGTTCGATGGTAACACAGTGCAGGAGCTGCCTTGCGAGGTTCACGACTATGTCTTTGACGACTTAAACAGAAATCAACAGTCAAAAATTTGGGGATTTAGCAATACAGAGTTTTCAGAGATATGGTGGTTCTACCCATCTGGGAATAGCACAGAGATAGATCGATACGTTGCATACGATTTACTAGAAAATCACTGGCTGATCGGAAATCTTAGTAG
>BCSF01000795.1_pt1 | contig 11404 bp, 6 predicted proteins | sample 1016431 | NCBI WGS metagenome assembly BCSF01 (sample SAMD00045685;SAMD00045686;SAMD00045687;SAMD00045688;SAMD00045689;SAMD00045690;SAMD00045691;SAMD00045692;SAMD00045684;SAMD00045690;SAMD00045691;SAMD00045692;SAMD00045684;SAMD00045685;SAMD00045686;SAMD00045687;SAMD00045688;SAMD00045689, study...
AAGTTGGGTGTCGTGGGAGTGGGGGGGTTGACATTGCCCTTTGAGTGGGTGGGGGTGGAGAGGTAACTAGCGTGCCTTCCAAGCTCTTGTCACGGGTTCGATCCCCGTCACCCGCTTTTTATAAATACTTCTAGCTCAGAGAACTGTCCTCAGGACTAGAAGTATGTCAAAAATTCTTGCGAATCAGATCGCCAATTTTGGAGATAATTCTCCAATTGAACTTAAAGAAGGTCTTAACATTCCTGCGGGCAAACCCCTCCAAATTAATGGATCGGTTGGTTCTCCTGGTCAAGTATTAACTACTACTGGTGGGACAATTACTTGGACAGCACCATTCAGTGGTAACTATGCTGATCTAACTAATAAACCAGTCATTCCAGCGGCACAAGTTCAATCTGATTGGAATGCTACTGGCAATGATGTTGCTGCTATTTTAAACAAACCTGTTATTCCAGCGCAACCAAGTATAACTTTAACTGCTCCTGGTAGTTCTACTCTCACTTACAACCAAGCAAATGGTGAGTTTACATTTACTCCACCAGATCTTTCTGCTTATCTAACATCATACTCAGAAACTGACCCAATCTTCTTGGCATCACCTGCCTATCAGATTACTAATCAAAACAGAACTGAATGGGGTCTGGCATATTCATGGGGAGACCATAGTCAAGCGGGATATCTTACATCATATACAGAAACTGACCCAGTTTTTGCTGCTTCTCCTGCGGGAAGTATCACTCTACAAAATAAAACAAACTGGGATACAGCATATGGATGGGGCAATCATGCAACACAGGGATATCTAACCTCATATACTGAAACTGACCCTGTATTTACTGCTTCTGTTGCTGCTGGTATTACACTACAGAATGTATCTAACTGGAACACAGCATATACTTGGGGAGATCATGGACAAGCAGGATATCTAACAGATCTTTCCTCTTCATCTGTTGATGGACTTAGTGATGTTGCTATCTCTGGTGCTGTTAACGGACAATTTTTACAATATAATGGAACTAATTGGGTTAACACTACTCCTAGTTTCTTAACTTCTTATACTGAAACTGACACACTTGCTAGTGTTACTGCTAGAGGAGCTAGTACAACTACTACGGTTACTTTAACAGACCTCAATGTTACTGGTAATCTGAATGTTACTGGTACGACAACTACTAATAATGTTTCGACCCTTAATGTAACCGATAACGAGATTGTTCTTAACGACAATCAAGCATCTGGTGGTCTAAATGCTATCATTAGAAATGAAAGAGGCACTGATGCTGATGTAAGTATTAGATGGAATGAGACTACTGACAGATGGCAGTTCACCAACAATGGAACTACTTATTATGATCTTGCTATTAGCGCAAGTGACCTTACAAATGATGCTGGGTATCTAACAACTTCAAGTTCTATTGATACCCTTGGTGATGTTACAATTAGTTCACCTTCTAATGGCGATGTACTATCATATAATGGTAGTAATTGGGTAAACTCTCCAGCATCTATTACTGCTAAAGCTGCTATTTCAGATGCAGCACCAAGCAATCCATCACCAGGAGACATGTGGTGGAAGTCAGATGAAGGCACCATGAAGGTGTGGTATGATGATGGCAACACATCACAGTGGGTTGATGCTTCTCCTGTTGGTGATCCATTTGAGAATGTATATGCTAGTGTAGCATTCTTCCCTGGAGCAAATATTAATGAGGGAGCATTCGCTTATTCTCAAGCGACTGGTGCCATGTACTATTCCAACTCTGTAAGTTGGACCAGTCAACGTGTCGTTACTACTAATAGTTCTACTACATCAGATTTCTCTACACTACTTGCTAACACTCAGTTAACTTATTCTATCTCTGCGTTAGATTATACAACAGGTGGAACAGCAGCATATAATAATGCTAGAAAGATAGTAAGACTTGCTGATTCTCAGGGTATAACTAGTGACATTATTCTCACAGCAGGCACTGGACTTTCGATTATTAAATCCAACAATGAAATTACATTTAATAATGATGTAACTGATACCACATACAGCATTTCTTCTGAAGCGGGTGCTGGTTCCAATGCTACATTCAGACTCACTGATAGCGAAGGTGTTCTGGATGAGATTACATTTGCTGGTGCTGATGGTCTGACTGTAGAAAATACAGATGCTAATACAATTACATTTAGAGCACCTGATATTTCCACTCAGTTGTATACTGATGAGAGAGCACAGGATGCTGTTGCTGCGATGTTTGCCAACGGCACACATACAAACATCACATTTACGTATGATGATGTTAATAATTCTATTAGTGCTACAGCACAAGCAGGTGGAGGAGGTGGTGGAACCACTTATGATTTGGTAGGTTCAAATACCAATAGCAATAATGCTATTATTACATTATTAGATGCCAATAACAACCAAGATAATATTGAAATTACTGCTAGTGGTGGCACAACAGTAAACTGGGATGGTGCTAATGAAAGAATTACTATTAGTAGCACTGCTCCAGTACAATCAGATTGGAATGCTTCATCTGGATTAGCAGAAATTCTCAACAAACCAACAATTCCACCAGCATATACCTTGCCTACTGCAGCAGCAGGAACATTGGGTGGTATTAAGGTTGGTGCTAATCTTAGCATCGATGCTGATGGTATCCTTAGTGCTAATGCTGGAGGATATACACTACCAGCAGCAGACGCAACCACTCTTGGTGGTATTAAAGTTGGTTCTGGTCTTTCTATTGATGGTAACGGTGTTCTAACTGCTACTGGTGGTTCTTCTGTTCCATCAATTCAAGATCTTTCTGGAACTACAGCAGCACTTGCTGCTGACGGAACCTCTGAACTAAATATTACAGGTTACAAAGCCTACTCGTTATTTAAGGTTACTACCGATGCCGAGGCATGGGTGCGAGTCTATGTAGATGATGCGTCAAGAGACGCTGATTCTACTAGAAGTGAGGGAGAAGATCCTACCCCAGGTAGCGGTGTTATTTCTGAAGTGAGAACGTCTGGAGCGCAATCGATCCTAATCTCCCCTGGTATCATGGGATTCAATAACGATAATCCAAGAACGGATACAATTTATCTAGCAGTCACTAACAGAAGTGGCGCATCAACCACAATCACAGTCACTCTAACAGCACTACAGATAGGAGAATAATAAAGATGGCAATTTTAAAGTCAGTCGTTGATGTCAACAACGGCAATACTGGTTGGACTAATACCGATGTAATGGATGCTTTGGAGACTGTGTTTGCCAACTTAGGATTTCATGGTGGTAGTGCTTCATCTGGCGTTCCTCAGGCATTGATCAGCCCAGGTAATGTTATCAGTGGTTATCATGAATCATGGAGAGCTGCTGGTGGTGGCGAATATTGGACTACTGCTAAAACATGGAGATATGATGTAACAGCACAGGGAACAACAGCATATAGGTGGTTGAGAAAAATCTTTTTTGCTACTTGGTCTTACGCTTATAGTGAAAATGATAGCAACTATCCAAATCAAATACGTATCGATGGACATGGATATGATACTGGAGAACCAATTCATTGGGCACCTGGAGAAACTGACGAAGCTAGAAATATTAGTGGACTGACTTTAGATACAGTTTATTATGTAATTAGAGTCAATAATAATTATTTTAAATTAGCGACGACGGAATCGGATGCTAATGCTGGTACAAATATCACACTAACTGCTGGTGGATATAGTAATAATAATTATGCTGCCAAGTCTAGTATCCTTTCTTACTTCAGAGATCCAGACAGTGCTACCTTTGATAACCGTACCATTAATATTGGTATGACAGATACTTTAGAAGTTAATTTAAATTCTTCTGGTGCTGGTAATTTCCATTTCTGTTATGATACAGATGACTATGATGCTAACAAGTATGTTGTGGAAGGTTTACCAGGACAGGATATTTCTTACGCAAGCAATCCTACAGGAACTGGAAGTGATTCTGGTAGTGTAGTTTGGGATACCATGGGGTATATTCAATCATATACTACTGTCAATAGAGTATTGCTTCATCCAACAGAAACTCAGGAACTTGGAAGAAGATATATTTACGCTAATGATACCAACTCTGCAATGAAGGGGGTAATTAATATTTACCCACAAGCTACTAACAGGGCATATGTTCCAGTGCGACCTTTCTGGGATTATGAGGTTCCTCAAAGTGGTGGTAGATCTGCTTTAAAAATTAGAGTTAGAAGATATCAAGAATCTAATTCTAGTTATAGAGGAAGGTTATATGGAATGGAAATCTTGAGTCAGGGTAGTGGATGGACTGACAATGAAGTCTTTACTATTCCTGGTGATCAGATTGGTGCAACAACACCTGATTACGATGTAACATTTGGTGTGAGATCAGATGAAACATCATCCAATGCTGGTGATGGAACTCCTGCTATTTCTGTAACAAACTTGGGTGCGGGTTCTAATTTCTTCCAGAGAGCTGATAGTAGTCAGTGGGCTGTTTTAAAGAATGTAAATGATGCTTCCAAAGCATATGGAACCACTTACTATACATTTGGAATTGACACCGATACAAACAATAGGTTGATATTCAATAGTGCGAGTGGATATGGGTGGTTGAATAAAAGAGGTACAAAACAATCAACTGGTACTACTGATGCTGGTCGATTTACTGGACAGCAAGGATTGGATTATATGTATAACAACTATAATCATCCAATAACTGGTACTTCCAATAGCTACTGGTCTATTCCATACATTGATTATTGTACTAACTCTACTCCAACAGCATATCCTCTAGAGATCAGAGTTTACAGAGCACAAGCACCACAAGATACTAACTTTGCTATCATTCAGTTCTGTCAAACTATTAATAATATTGTTCAACCATATGGTGCCTTTACAATTTATAGAGGTGCTACATTTGGATCTAATGTTTGGGACTTTGATTATGTTTTCAACGGATCAATGATGAGATATGAAACTGGCACTAGATCTATCCGTTTAAACCATACTTCATGTGCTCCTGTTTACGGTTACTATAGTAGTGATCGTGGAACTAATGAAGAACCAGTTGGTGAGTATAGTATTGCTAGAGAATCTTTCTATGGTTACTTGAGAGATCCTGAAAGTCCAAATTTAAACACGTATAGTGATTATGTTTGTAACATTGAGACGGATTCTGGATCTACTACTGACATGTATTTGTACTATAGAAATAGTGCTTACGATCAGTATGCTGGAAATTCTGTAGCATCAGAAGCAGATTACTACAAACCATTTAAAGGTCTACCAATCAATGAAAGAATGGTTCCATGTCCTTACTATCTACCAGATGATTTTGTGATGCTACAGGTATCAACAACTCCTGGTTTAACAGCATTTAGAACAGGTGATACTGTAACCATTGGTGGTACGGAGACATATGAAATCATCCGTGCTTCATATCAAACACAGCAGAATGGTCTTGATGGTGTAGATAATAATTCTACAATTGGTATGTTGTTCTTAGCAAGAGTTAGCTGATGGCATTAATCACACTTTCAGAAGCACCTGATGCTCCTATTGATGGTTTTGATGAAACCAAGTTGCAACCAAACACTGCGACTGGTTTCATCTCAACTGTTTTTTCTTCGACGGAGAGAGTAACTGGACCAGGAGAAGCACCTCAAAACTTTGACATTAATGATCTGGATTATTCTGGACCTCTAAACAATCAACCATATAGTAAGCGTCGTCCTCAACGTGGATTCCTTAGAGGTAGGAGACCATACTTTGGATTACTCTTCCCAAGAGGTTACTATAACAGATAACTAAATATATCTGAAGGATAGTAGCGTCTATAGAAATGGCATTAGATTTTCCAGCATCGCCAAATATTAATGACACTTACACATTTGGTGGTGTTACGTGGACTTACGATGGAACAACGTGGAAAGTTCTGGGGAGATTCCAGTTTACTTCTTCAGAAACTGATCCTATCTTTACTAACTCTCCTTCTTTTGGTATTCTTCAGCAGAATATTAACAACTGGAACGCGGCGCATGGGTGGGGAGACCACAGCACTGCTGGGTATATAACTAGTTTCACTGAGAATGATCCTGTATTCAGTTCTTCTCCTGTTGGTGCTGTTACTACAACTCAAGTTACCAACTGGGACACAGCATATGGATGGGGAGATCATTCTAGTGCTGGATATCTAACTTCATACACAGAGACACAGACTCTAGATGCTGTTCTAGCATTGGGATCTACTACTGCTAGAGACATCACAACTACGGGTAAAATTTATTACTCTAATAACTTTGCTAATTCTGTTGATCTTCCTAGCGCAAGTACATATCATGGCATGTTCGCTCATGTTCATGCTGAAGGTCATGGATACTTCGCACATGCTGGTGCTTGGACACAACTTTTAGATACGGGTTCTTCACTCAGCGAACTAGCAGATGTATCTACTACCGCCCCTAACGCAAATGATGTTTTAGCATGGGATGGTTCAAACTGGGCTCCTTCTGCTAGTGCTGGCGGAGGCGGTGGTGCTAATGTGACTATTTCTGATACAGCTCCTGGTTCTGCTAATGCAGGTGATCTCTGGTGGGAATCTGACAAGGGTCGTCTGAAGATTTATTATAATGATACTGATAGCACGCAGTGGGTTGATGCGTCTCCTCCACTCTCTTCATCTCTATCCTCTAACGCACCCACCACTGCTAGTTCTAATGGAACCGCTGGTGATATTAGATATGATGCTGACTATGTTTATATCTGCATCGCTACTAATACATGGAAGAGAGCAGCACTTACGACTTGGTGATTCTAAATACTACGGAAGGAGCATCTTAAGAAATGGCAATCAATTTTCCCTCAACAGCAGGGCAGGCAACTGATGGAACATTTACATATGTTGTAGCAGGTATCACCTATTCGTGGAATGGTGAGAGTTGGAGTGCTGCAGGTGGTGGTGCTACTGCTACTGATAGAACTGTTTTTAGTGCTACTAATGCTGCTGCTTCTGGTGGTGGTTCACTGGCATATGATTCAAACAATGGTGTCTTCACACTTACTCCACCAGATCTTTCTCCATACCTAACAACAACAGGAAATCTCAATACTCATATTGATGTTAACCATGGGGTTCCTAATGATGGAGATGTTCTTGCTTGGAATCAGGCAAACCTGAAGTGGGAAAATACTGGAGCAGGTATTGGTGGGGGATTGGATGCTGATCTTTTAGATGGTCAGCATGGATCTTTCTATCAAAATGCTAGTAACATTAACGCTGGAACATTAGCAACTGATAGATTGAGCGGAACATATCCTATTTCTATTAGTGGATCTGCTGCATCTATACCAGCATTGGGAGATGTAGGTAACGTTACCGTTTCTCCTTTAGACGGACAAATCTTAAGATACAATGGAACTAATTGGGTAAATGCTAATTCTGCTGGCAGAAGAGTAGTCTCAACATATACAGCAGTTGGTATCCAACCAGATGTTGCTACAGATGTTTCTATAGGTACACCAAAAACATATGCTCTTTTAAAGATTGAAGTATCACATGCTTGCTGGTTGACTCTGTACTCAGATACTGCAAGTAGAACTGCTGACTCTACAAGATTAGAAACTACAGATCCTACTCCTGGTTCTGGAGTCCTTTCTGAATTGATTACTACTGGTGCTACTTCTCAAGCAATTACACCTGGCACAATCGCATTTAATTCTAGTGGTAGTGCTATCACTTATGCTAAGATTGTTAATAAGAGTGGAGCACAAGTAAACTTACAAGTTCAATTAACGTTCGTTCCACTAGAGGAGTGATATGTCACAAGAATACATTGTAACTCTCCATAAGCATGAGGATTTGGAGCAGTTTTATTCTGAGATGGAATCCAATAACTATTCATTAGTGAGGAAGCGTCCTATTAGTAGGAACACTCACTACATGATGGATGCTTCTCAAGCAGATGAATTGAAAATGGATTCAAGAGTTATCAGTGTAGAACTCGCTAGTGATATTGGACAGATACGTAGGCATGTAATTAATAGTGAACCTTATGTAGCATCGGGACAGTTTTTTAAAAATGCTAATGTTCCTACAACTTACAGTCACTTGTGGCATCAGTGGGGACATGTTCATTGTGTAGGAGATCAAACACAGAGAAGAAAAACACAGTGGGGAGGATCTAGTGGTACTGAAGTTGTAACAGATACTGTAGAAGTTTTCAATAATGGTAAGCATGTTGACGTAGTTATTGTTGATGATCCTATTTCATTTGATAGTGGAGAATGGTGGAGTCCTACTACTGTACAAACAAGATTTGTACCATACCAATGGTTTAATGAACTCAATACTTTAGTTAATAGTATTGATGATGATAGCCAGACTGAACCAACTGGTGCTATTACTTATGGAGACAATGCTTCTACAGCACAATTTCATGGCAACCATGTTTGCGGAACTGTTGCTGGGCAATTCTATGGGTGGGCAAGAGAAGCAAACATTTATAATATAGCTGTTACTGACCCATGGCCATCTGGACAACAGGTTGGTGCGCTGTTAATTTTTGATTACCTAAGAGCATTTCATAGAGCTAAACCTGTAAATCCAGAGACTGGTTTTAAAAATCCTACAATTACTAATCATAGTTATGGTGGTATAAGAACATTCAGTACACCAACTGAAACTATAGAATTCACTGATATAACTCAAGTATATTATCGTGGAATTTATTATAACCCATCTAATCCTGGACCATCTGGGTGGACTGAAGCAGGACTTATAGCAGATTTTGGATTGAGATTTGGACTAAGTGATTATCCATCTTATAGTAGTTCAGTCCAAGCAGATGTTGAGGATGCTATTAAAGAGGGTATTGTTGTTATTGGATCTGCTGGTAATGACAATTTACTAGTAGCAGAACCAAATGATGATGATTGGAATAATTTTGTAACAGGTAATGGAGTTGGATCGATCTATTATAATAGAGGTGCTTGGCCAAACAGTCCTGATGGTGGTGGTATTTCTGTTGGAGCACTACAGGATGATGAAAACTTTAAGAGATCTACATATTCAAACTTTGGTCCTGGTGTAGATGTTTTTGCTCCTGGAGATTTAATTCTTTCTGCTTATGGCAATACAGGTTTGAACGTACTTAAGTATGCTCAAGGATCTGCTAATTTCTATGCGGCGATTAGTGGTACTTCAATGGCATCTCCTCAAGTAGCGGGTATCATTGCTTGTCAAGCAACAGGTAAGCAAAGATATTCTCACCAAGATGCAGTGGCTTATATACGTAATACAAGTCTCACTGGAGACATGACTTTTGATACTGGTGGTGGAGGATTTGATGATTTCACATGTAGAAAGGGAAGTCCTAATTCTTATGTCAGATTAGTTAATCCAAGACCAACATCTGGTTACATTTCTCCTCAAGTAAAAGAAAGATCTCTTACTGGAGTGTCTTATGGAACACCAGCAACTGCCACTGGTATATCTTATCTAACATATCCACGAGTTTCTACATTCAATAGACCTGCTCCTGGATCTACCGCTCCATCTGTGACAACTTATATTTTCACGGTTGGTAATAGTGGAGCATCACACTACACATTTACTGGAACTGACTCTACTACATCACATAGTAATGCTTTAGATCCTACGATTACATGTAATGCGGGTGATGTATTGGAGTTTAATGTAGGTGCTTCTGGTCATCCTTTCTGGATTAAAACTTCTGCTACAACAGGAACTGGAGATGCTGTTGCTGGTGTAATCAATAACGGACAAACAAATGCAACTATTACATGGGATACTAATGGGGTTACGCCTGGGACATACTATTATATTTGTCAGTTCCATGGAGGCATGGTAGGACAGATCGTTATTTCGTGAGGCATAAATAAACCAGAGCAGTAATATCCATTGGCAAGTTAAATGGCTGATCGTTTTCCTTTAATTGTAAATGCAGTTTCTCAGAAGATTGAGGAACTAATATCTGGTGATAATTTAGAATTGACTGGTAATGGAATTATTATCAGCGGGGACTTAGGTTCTGGTAAATATTTAAAGAGTAATGGAACTACTGTTCTTTGGGATAGTCCTGGAGATGTATATCTTGATCAATCTCAGACGATAACAAACAAGACGATTGAGTCTTCGTTCCTCTCAGGAACGACAAACACGTTTACCAATATTCCAAACAGTGCTCTAGACAACAATGGAATTACGATCAATGGTAACGTAATTCCTCTTGGCGGATCTGCTACAACTCCAAACGACAACACGACATATTCTATCTCAGCGGTAGATGGAGTTGCTAATCAAAACATTATTAGACTTACTGACAGTGGATCAGTAACAGATGATGTATCAATTGCGGTAGAAGCATACACAGGAAATCTACCTGCTGATCATAAGGTAGCAAACCTTTATATTGATAGATCAGGAGATCAAATTACTCTGTCTGCTTCAGCAGAAGACAAAGATACTATCACCAGACTTGCTGCTTCTGGTGGTATTCTACAGTCAGGAGATATTACTTTTACTGCTGGTGCTTTTACTACTGTTCAGCAGTCTGGAGCAACAATTACTATTAGTGGTGAGAATGACAACACCATTACTAGAATAACCGAGAGTGTTAGTGGTGGTGGATCTCTAGTTAGTGGTGATGTATTCTTTACATCTGGTAGTACAAACTTAACCATTGCTCAGACTGGTAATACATTCGAGTTTGATTCTTTAGATACTATCTCTAGACTTAGAGCGACTGGAGCAAATGGCGGATCATATTTCTCTGGTGATTTTGATTTAATTCCTGGAACTAATGTTGATTTAGTTCAGTCAAACAATACAGTAACAATCAATTCATCTTTTACAGATACAGTTACATCTCTGAAAGAAGATGCTTCTGGTTCCTTCCAGACAGGTAACATTGTCTTCCTTGGATCTGGTGCTACAACTGTTACTCAGGGAACAAATGCTGGTGGAGACACAACATTTACAATCAGTTCTATTAACAGTGATACTGGTGCTAGTTTAAATGCACCTTCAAATGGTGGTTTGATCTTACAGGGAACCAACTTCAGATTAAGAAACTACAATAACCTAAGTGATTCCACTGTAATGAAGTGGGATAATTCTAATGATCAATTAACAGATAGTATCATCACTGATGATGGATCAACTGTTACTGTGGGTGGTGACCTTATTGTTACTGGTACTACATCAACAATTGAATCTCAGACTGTTGTCATTGCTGACGCTCAGATTGAACTAAGAAAGGGTAGTAACCTTGCTGGTACTGATTCTGGAATTCAAGTCAATAGAACAACAGATTCTGGTGGAACTGTAACATCATTCAATTCTCTTTTATGGAAAGAGAATGGTCGATACTGGACAAGTTATAATCGTTCTGTTTCC
>BCSF01000796.1_pt1 | contig 11388 bp, 24 predicted proteins | sample 1016431 | NCBI WGS metagenome assembly BCSF01 (sample SAMD00045685;SAMD00045686;SAMD00045687;SAMD00045688;SAMD00045689;SAMD00045690;SAMD00045691;SAMD00045692;SAMD00045684;SAMD00045690;SAMD00045691;SAMD00045692;SAMD00045684;SAMD00045685;SAMD00045686;SAMD00045687;SAMD00045688;SAMD00045689, study...
TATGGGTTTGTGCAGTGTCGTAATGTTAATTGCGTGGAATGTTTAAGATTGGTAGGTGGAAAACTGGTGTGTTATTAACACTAATAGCATTGACAAGATACAGCAGGAAGAAGTAGCCAGTGATGAAGATGTATTAGGCTGCTTCTATGACTATTTTTTAGCTGATATTTTAAAAATAGATATAGAAGTTATTCAGTCCATTCAGAAAGATCAAGCCTATACAGGATTAGGCAAAATGATAATAGAAATGGACAAGCTAGAAGAACTACAGAAAGCATATGCAGGCGAGGATGGCTACGGACATCATTTTAACCATTACGATGGGAACGAAGAAGAGTTATTCTTTGCTGGCAATACTTATCATGTTTTTGATAACCGATAAGGCTAAGAGGAATAAGAAATCCCTTAGTCTGATTGTATTACTAAGAAGAATAAGAAAAAATCCCCTTAGTCTAATTGTATTACTAAGAGGAATAAGAAATAGGAAAAATAAAATGGAAAAATTCAAAGATAGAGTAAAGCTCGGCATATCACCGAGCGCAACAGTAACCACCATAGAAGCAAATAAAGAGCCAGAGAGAAAAGGCTATATTTTGTTTGATCCGAATACAAATAAATATTTGACATTCGGCAAGACAGGCAAAGCTTTTTATGGTAGGTCAGACAATAAAAGTGAGTCTTTATTGTTTGACGATCTAGAAAGAGCTAAAATAATAGCTGATTATTACAACATGATAATAATACAAAATAGAGGTTAATAATATGCTTAAACCATTGTTAAAGTTTATAGCTGGAGGCGTTATTGGCTTGTTAATTATAAGCCTATTCACTAATGACCCTATGGCAGCCATGTTCGCTTGGTTAATAGGTGGAGTGATAGCAGATAAGTTAATTTAATATGTGAGGTCTAAAGATGAATAGAAACGAAAGAATAATTGCAACTGTTTTTTCTTGTGCAGATTGTGGCAGTACTGATTTAACCTTTGCTAGTGAGTCCTTTTTTAATGAAGAGAGCCAAGCATGGGACACCGCAGACGTTGATAACCTATATTCTGCAAAGTGCTGGGACTGTCACGATGAAGTAGACGTGGACATTAAATATATAAGGGCAGAAGTTCCCGAACAATTAACAATTAATTTAGGAGTATAGAGAGATGAACAAAAACGAATTTGACAAAGAATTTTTCCTCATAGTGGCTGTTGGCGTAGTCCTCTGGGGTGCTTTTATTTATGGCCTTTTTGATGGTCAGCATATAGTTTTTGGAGGGTGAAGAAATGAGTAAGATAGCACTAAGAGATAGAGACCACCTGAGAGCGCATACAAGGCATTTAGACAGTAATTCCTTTTGGTGGTATGTCACAGGTATCATGCACAGTAAAAAGCCTTTCAGCGATGAATATATGGCTTTAAGACGCTATCGTGATTTAGGAGCGCATAGGCGCGTAAAGATAGAGAATAAAAAACTTAAATTAAAAGGGTGGATATAGATAATGAAAGCAAGAACATTTTTAGAGATGTTACAGGACAGTTTTGGGAAAGCAGCAAAGGTGCTGCATATGAACCCGGAAGAGCCTTTAAAGCTCGGAGACCATGCGATTATATCGGGAGACTATGACGATGGGGAAATAACTTTGTATTTGGTCTGTAACGATCTAGATATGGAGCTGAGTACCTCACAACTAAAAGAGCTTGAATATGAAGCAGAAAAGACGTATGCCCATGAGTGTGTGCATATGGAGCAAGACTTTGCAGACGACCTAAAAACAGTGCATAAGGACACCACGCACGTTGACTATATGCTTAGTCGATCAGAGACAGAAGCCTATGCCCGTGTAGATATTCCGAATGATATTAGGCACTATGGGCTTTCTGCTGATTTGTGGGAGTACACTTATATCTTAGTAGGTAAAGGATTAATAGACACTGAGAAAGGCAAGGACGCTTATAATATGTTAAAATACTTTGATACTCCAATTGATGAATATATTGAGGACTATAACAATGGAAAACTTAAACACAATTAGAATGATAGAACCCCTGAAGCTAAGTATCTGTGACGAAACAGGAGACTTATTTATAACTACTGAAAACAATCTAATGATTGTAGACCACGATCAGAGAGACGCTTTAGAGGACTTCTTGAGGATTAGCAGAATGGAAGAAAGCATTGCTCTTAATGAGCGTTTAGGGGTGAGCTATGAGTAGGTGCAAAGCGTGTGACAGGCTCTTAACAGACACAGACAATGATAACTTGTGCCATTTCTGCAATAAAGTATCTATCAAAACCAGCATAGACAATGACTATGACGGAGAAGAACTAGAACTTTATGATATTATTGACGAGATAGAGCTTGACACATAACAAACATATGATTATAATTTCTATAGAACACCAAAGAAAATCTTTTAGTTTGTTATCTATTAAACAATTCTTAAAGTTTTCTTTAGTATTCTATAGAAGCAAAGACTAACCATATACTACACACATAGGAGAAACGAAATGAACGTAGTTGAAGGAACTATTGCATTTAGTAACGTCTTAACCGAAGACGAATGGAAAGGCGCACCAGTAGGGTATAATGTCACGATTACCCTAGATTCAGAGGAAGCAGATAAACTATCTGATATGGGCGTTAAGTTGAAAGAATACGAGGGTAAATATCAGCGTAAGTTTAAGTCTAAATTTGATATTGATGTCTTAGACGCTGATGGTAATACCTTAGAACTTTCCGAAGAACTGCCGCGAGGCTCTAAAGTACGTTTACTTTGGGCTAAAGGTGGTCTAGACAAAACACACGGGTTGACCACTTACCTATCAAAGGTTAAGGTTTTAGAACTAGGTCAACCAGAGGAAATAACCGACTTCTAGTAAGTTCCCCTCAACTCTTGTCAAGAGTCTAAACTAGACCTAAAGACCTCTACAGTGTTATACTGTAGGGGTCTTTTTTTATACATAGGGAAATAATATTGATTGAGCTAAAACCTACAGACGACCAACTTTTAAAAGCTATAAAGATGAGTCAAGAAATGGGCACTTTGAGAAACAGCATTTCAGGTGGTTCAGGTAACACCGCTGGCTTTCTAGGTGAAATATTAACAGCAGAATATTTAAAAGCAGATCACAAGAATACCTACCAATACGACCTAATCTTGTCTAACGGAAAAACTATTGATGTTAAGACTAAACGATGTAGGTCAGTACCAAAACCAGAGTATGACGTGTCTATCGCATCATACAACACTAAGCAAGATACCGACTACTATGTATTCACAAGGGCTAAGGGAGATTACTCTACAGTCTGGCTATTGGGTTACATAGAAAAGGAATTGTATTTTAAACAAGCAACAGAGCGTAAGAAAGGAGACCGAGACCCTACAAACGGATTTCTATTCAGGGCTGATTGCTGGAACTTAGCAATAGGTGATTTAAAGAATATAGACGATCTTAAACTAAAGGAGTAATTATGAAATTACTAATATTGATTTTTATGCTTACACTGTCTTTTAACAGTATTGCATATTCCCCGCCACTAATCTGTAAGAACGATGCGCCTGCGTATGTCTATACAGGTTTTAAAATAAAAGAATCAAATTCTTTCATAGCCCCGTCTGGTCACTACGCTGTGATTGATGTTATTTTACAGCCAATACACGAAGATTTTTTATTGTCTGGTAAAGTGATGAACAGTAATGGCGAAGTGATAAAAGCACCTAACGGGAGCCCACGTTGGTTCTTAGTGTTAGAGGATTGGAATTGTAAATACTTCACGGGAGACGAGCTGGAGGCAAGTTACTAATGCTATTTATGCAGATGTTTGAGGAAATAATGAGGGGCTATAATTGCTCTTTAAATACAGCCATGCAGATGTATCAAAAGGGTACTGTGTGGGAAGATTAAAACTTAGACCTAGAAAACAATGGACTGTAGATCAGAGGGCACTAGCTATAGAATTAAAGGCATACGGAGCACCTGTATCTTATATAGCAAATGTCCTCAATACTACAATAAATAATGTCAACTGCTACATGAGTAGCCACAACCTAAACGAACAAGCAGCAGAGAGAAAACTAGAGCTTCTACAGGAAGTTGTTGAGTCGTTTGAATCGTTAGAGGATTTAAAATGTTAGAGATATTTAGCGAGATAGTTTGGATAGCAGCAGGACTCGGAGTGTTCTGTACTGTTGTTTTGTTTTTCTTGCCAGATATGTACATTGTCTGGAAAGAAGCAAAGACCCACATAGACTATGATGAGCAGCTTTATGAACTGCTTGATAAGGCTATGCAGTTACTAGAACAGTCAGAAGAAAAAGTTACACTTACATTCACCAAAGAGGGCGTAGAGATTGAGCAAGACAAAGAATAATCGTAGCAGCAACAGTATTAAACTAGAGCCGTTATCTTTACAGCAGAGTCTTTACATAAATTCAATAAAAGAAAAAACAGTTACAGTAGGATTAGGTCTTGCTGGTAGTGGTAAAACATACATAGCCGCTACACTAGCTTCACAATTTAAGATTGATAACAAACAAGGAAAGATAGTATTATGCCGACCCAATGTCTCAGACAGTAGATCAATAGGCTACCTGAAAGGAGATATGGACGAGAAGATGGCAGCTTGGGTTATTCCTTATACGGATATATTCAAGAAACATCTATCAGGCAAGTACGAAGAATATGTAGCAAACGGAACAATAGACGTTGTACCCTTTGAATACATGCAGGGACGAACTTGGGATAACTCTTTCGTGCTACTAGACGAAGCCCAACACACTAGCCCAAAAGAGATGGAGATGTTTCTAAAGAGGGTAGGTGAGGGATCAACAGTAGTTATCACGGGAGACTTAAATCAATCCAATAAGGGTTACTCATCTGGACTAAAAACAGTTGTAGATATGAGTAAGCATTTAGCTTATTTGGATTGTTATATTGGTGTCGTTGAATTTAACGACCCTAAAGATATTGTACGATCAGAATTTTGTCGTATAATTACCAGAGCATTTACAGAGGTGAACAAATGAACAAAAGTTACGAAGATTATCAGACTAAACTTGAGGAACTGGCAGAGTCCGTTGTCATTGCTGATCTGATTAGGTCATATGAGACAATGAGTGAAACCATAAAAGACCCGTTAATACATTTATCAGACAAACAAGACTGTTTAAATGTTCAAGCGGGCATATTGGTAGTGCTAGAGTATTATATGTGGAGAGGGGATTACGATGAATGGCTACAAAGTCTATCCGAAAGAAAGTAAAAAACTTGTAGGAAAAGAACCCTGCCCTAAATGTGGCAGTAGAGATAACCTTGCTCGATGGGAAGATGGTCACGCACATTGCTTTAGTCAAGGTTGTGGCTACCATGAGAGAGCAGATAGCGAGAGGAACGAGGGGATGCTAGATGTTATTGACATTGATTACACCAACACAACACGGCTACCGGATACAGCAGTATTCAGCAGCATTAAAGATAGGAAAATATCAGACGAGATTTGTCGTAAGTATGGCGTTAAGGTTGATAAAGACCGAGAAGGTAATATTACCAAACACCATTACCCGTACTACAGTAAGCTCGGATTATCAAAAGAGGTTGTTGCATTTAAAACCAGAAACGTACAGGACAAGAAGTTCTACGCTACTGGCGAAATCAGAGCATCAGGGCTGTTCGGACAGCAGTTATTTGAGAATCTAGATGGTGGTAAGTACATTACAGTAACAGAGGGAGAGCTTGATTGTCTTTCTGTGTCTGAAATGTTTGAGGGTAAATGGCCTGTAGTTAGTCTAAAGAATGGTTCTGCAAGTGCCGTACAGGGCATAAAAGAATCCCTAGAGTTTCTAGAGAGCTTTGAAAATGTTGTTCTTTGTTTTGATCAAGACGATGCAGGACAGAAAGCAATATCCGAAGTTGTAGATTTGTTTTCGCCTAACAAAGTTAAGATAATGGAAATGCCCTTAAAGGACGCTTCTGATATGTTAATGGCTAGGCGTGTGCGTGACTTTATGCGTTGCTTCTGGGACGCTAAAAGCTATAAACCTGTAGGCATTGTAAGCCCTGCTACTGATGAGTCTTGCTGGGAAAGTTTTGTAACTAGAGGCACGGAGGAAGTGATACCTTTCCCGTCTGCTTTCGGTAAGTTAAACGCCATGATGAATGGTGGCATGGCTGCTAGTGAGATAACAACTTTAGGGGCTCTTACTTCTATAGGCAAGTCTACTGTACTCTATAACTTAGTCTACGGAATGGCGCAGGAGAGTAACAAGAAGATAGGCTGTGTTTTCTTAGAGGCTAGTAAAGGCGAGACTATAGAGAAGCTATTATCAGTACACGTATGTAGCAACATAAGCAACATACCTACCAATGAACGTGACTACTCAGAGTATCGTAAGCAATACGATGAGTTGTTTTCTGGTGACAAGTTACACATATTAGACCATCAAGGTTCTGTGGATTCTGATGAGTTATTTTCTAAGATGCGTTATCTTGTCAAAGGTCTAGACTGTGAAGTACTTGTTCTTGATCCTCTACAGGCTGCTGTTCCTAATAAGAATGAAGCCATAGATGATTTTATGGACAGATGCTTAAAGTTAGTACAGGAGACAGGCGTATGCTTAATCATAGTCAGTCATATGCGTAAGCCTTTTGTTAAAGAAGCACATGACGTTAGCGAGTATGACTTGAAAGGTTCTGGCAGTATTAACCAGATTAGCTACAATACTATACTACTTAGTCGAGACAAGATGTCAGATGATGAGTATACTAAGAACTGTACTAAGGTACAGCTTGTTAAATGTAGACGAACTGGCAATACTGGCGAAGCTGGCTGGCTGTATTACAATCAAGAAACGTCACGTTTAGAAAGGGGTATAGCCCCTGAGTTAAAAGAGGTGGAAGAAAGTGAGTTCTAGAATAGTATTAGATATTGAAGCCAATGGTTTAAATCCCGATAAAATATTCTGTATTGTCACTGCTGATGTAGATAGTGGTCAATCAAAGTCATACACTCCAGATATGATTAATCAGTTTAACTTAGATGGTGTTCAAGAGATTATAGGACATAATATCTTAGGATATGACATTCCTGTTCTTGAGAGACTACTAGCCTTAGACTTTAGCAATATCAAACTGACTGACACATTAGTCCTTTCTCGTTTGTTTAATCCTGTACGGGACGGAGGTCACAGTCTGGCATCATGGGGACAGCGTTTAGGCTATCCTAAAGGAGACCACACTGACTTCACACAGTTTACAGATGAGATGCTGGAATACTGTGAGCGTGATGTACAGGTCAATGTTAAGACCTACAAGAAACTGATGATAGAGGCTGACGGATTTTCTGAGGAATCTATACAGTTAGAGATGGACGTACATAAGATCATTAACGAGCAGTCACGTACTGGTTGGTTACTTGATGAGTACAAAGCACTAGACCTGTTAGCAGAGCTGAAAGAAAAGAAGATGGAGCTGGAGGACAAAGTACATGAACGCTTTACTCCGTTACCGATTTGGGTAGAAAAGAACTATCCTAAGAACCCTTATAAGAAAGATGGTACAAAAGCTGCTGTGTTATTACGACATGAGGAAGCTGGCTATCACTACAATAAGGCAGGCTCTTACGGAAGAACTGAGTATCCTGAATTTAACTTAGGCTCTAGACAACAGATAGGACGTTATCTCATGCACTACGGCTGGCAGCCAAAAGAGTTTACTCAAACTGGACTACCAAAAGTTGATGAGAAAGTTCTAGAATCTGTAGAAATTCCTGAAGCACAGTTGATAGCTCAATACCTACTTGTACAAAAGCGTATTGCTCAAGTACAGAGCTGGGTAGAAGCTGTTGAAAATGACGGACGCGTACATGGTTACGTCAATCCCATAGGAGCACAGACAAATCGTATGTCACATAGCAGCCCTAATCTGGCTCAAGTGCCTGCATCGTATAGTCCCTATGGCAAGGAATGTAGACAGTGTTGGACAGTACCGAAAGGATATAAGTTAGTTGGTTGTGATGCTGCTGGTTTAGAACTACGTATGCTTGCTAGTTATATGAATGACGAAGCATACACTAATGAGGTTATAAACGGAGACATTCACACAGCTAATCAGATAGCTGCTGGATTACCTGACAGGTCGCAAGCAAAAGTTTTCATCTATGGATTTCTGTACGGAGCTGGTGATGCAAAGATAGGTGAGATAGTAGGCGGTACAGCTAAAGAAGGTAAGCGACTAAAGAAGAAGTTCTTGGACGCTATACCAGCTCTTAAACGCCTACGTGAGCAAGTGATCAAAGCTGCTGGCAGAGGCTACATAAAAGGTCTAGACCGAAGAAAGGTATGGATAAAAGAAGATTATAGCGCATTAAATTATCTCTTGCAGTCGGCAGGAGCGATAGTTATGAAGAAAGCATTAGTCATTCTTGATCAGCAAGCCAAAGAGAGAAATCTTGATTATAAGTTTGTTGGTAATATACATGACGAATTTCAAACAGAGGTAGCGGAAGAACACGCTGATGAGTTTGGAAAGCTGGCTGTAAATGCTATAATAGAAGCAGGAGTTCAGTTAAACATGAAGTGCCCGTTAGACGGAGAATACAAGATAGGCACTGATTGGTCTGAAACACATTAAACATAGAGGATGTTATGAACAAGACAGTTGATACAGTAGTAGAAGATATTTATGAACTCATACGTACTGGTAAAGCTGCTGAAGGTGTAGATGTAGATTCTGCTTTTCAGACGTTTAGCAAGAACATGGATGAGTTAGTATTTAGTCGTATCTTTGAAGAGAGAAAAGACAGCACGGCCTTACGTATGTCAGCTATCGGTAAACCAGATAGGCAGATATGGCACAAGGCACAATCTACGGAATCCGAAGAACTACAGCCCTCTACACTTATAAAGTTCTTGTACGGACACATAATAGAAGAGCTAGTGTTGCTACTAGTGCGTCTTTCAGGACACACAGTAACACACGAACAAGAACGTGTGGAGATAAACGGAGTTAAAGGGTCTATGGACTGCTGTATAGATGGTACGTTGATAGATGTTAAGAGTGTATCTACATTTGGATTTAAAAAGTTCAAAGACGATACAGTAGAGTTTGACGACCCTTTCGGATATGTAGACCAGCTAAAAGGCTACGGAGCAGCCCTAGATGCACAAGAAGGTGGCTGGCTGGCTATGGACAAGCAACATGGACACCTAACACTGTCTATGATAGACTTGGACAAAGGAGAAAAAATACAGGATCGCATAGAACACCTCAAGGCTGTCGTCAATTCAGACACTATGCCTGAGCCCTGTTATGATCCTGTTCCCGATGGTAAAAGTGGTAACATGAAACTACCTACAGGCTGTTCTTACTGTGGTTATAAAAAGGCTTGTTACCCTAAACTAAGAACTTTCTTATACAGTAACGGCCCACGTTACTTTACGGAAATATGGAACGAACCAAAAGTACTGGAGATTAAATAGATGTTATACAGCGTAATCCAATCAAACCGACCAGAGCGTTTTGAAGAACTAGTTCAAGGGCTTCTAGATGATGGCTGGGAGTTACATGGTAGCCCTTTTGTCGGAAGCACTGGAGTAATGTGTCAAGCCTTAACCAAGAAGGAGACAAAGAAGAAAGATGCCAAAGTACAGAAGCAAGCTGGAAGCTGAAGTAGCAAAGGGTCTTAATGGTTGGGAGTATGAGTCAGAAAGGTTAAGTTACATGATACCTAAGACTTATACTCCCGATTTCGTTAAGGGAAACGTATACATTGAAATAAAAGGATTCTTTCGTAGTGGTGACACAGCTAAGTACAAAGCGATACACAGACAGCTACAAGAAGAAGGTAAAACACTTGTCTTTGTCTGGTCTAAACCTCATCAAAAACTACGTAAAGGCTCTAAACTAACTAACGCTGGCTGGTGCGAAAAAGAAGGTATAAAGTGGTTCGGCTCTGACCAACTAAAAGAATTAAAAAAATGGAGTAAAGATTATGTCTAGAACAATAGAAGAATTAGTGGAGTACATAGTAGAGTTCTACGATCCAGACCTACTATGTGAGATATTGGAAATAAGTACTCAAGATATTTGTGATAGGTTTGACGATAAGTTAGAAATATCTATAGATAAAGGAGCTTTTGACGATGAGCTTAGACGATAACTGGAATAAGTACTATAGTGCTTTAGATCAGCAAATAGGTGGTAGTCACTACAGCAAAGGTGAGATACAACCTATACAATATATACACGCTAATAATCTAGGTTTTATTGAAGGAAATGTAGTAAAATACATCTCCCGTTGGAGAGACAAAAACGGAATACAAGACCTAGAAAAAATCAAACATTACATTGATCTGTTGATCGAACTAGAAGGAGATAATAGTGGAAACAAGTAACGAAATCCTGTCTAACATAACTGTATTCAGCAAGTACGCTAAGTACATTCCTGAAGTACAGCGTAGGGAGACTTGGGAAGAGTTGGTTACTCGTAACAAAGAAATGCACTTACGCAAATACCCTAAGATAGCAAAGGAGATAGAAGAGGCTTATACCCATGTCTACGCTAAAAGAGTTCTGCCGAGTATGCGTTCTCTACAATTTGGTGGTGCTCCTATTGAGCTTGCCCCTAATCGTATTTTTAATTGTGCTTACCTACCTGTTGATGCCATAGAAGCATTTAGCGAGACAATGTTCTTATTGTTAGGCGGTACAGGCGTAGGTTACTCAGTACAACGCCATCATGTACGTAATCTACCAGAAGTACGTGGCGTTAAGAAGCGTAAGCGTAGATTCTTAGTGTCTGACAACATTGAGGGATGGGCAGATGCAGTTAAGGTACTCATGGAAGCATACTTTAATGGCCTTATGAATGTAGAGTTTGACTATCGGGATATACGTCCTAAAGGTGCTCTGTTGATCACATCAGGCGGCAAAGCGCCCGGCCCTCAGCCGCTTAAAGACTGCATACACAACCTACGAAGCGTCTTAGACAACGCTGTAGGTCGTCAGCTAACCACTTTAGAAGTACACGATATGATGTGCTATATTGCTGATGCAGTGTTAGCTGGTGGTATCCGTAGGGCAGCTCTTATCTCTTTGTTCAGCATGGACGACAATTCAATGTTAGGTTGTAAAGCTGGCAACTGGTGGGAAGAAAATCCACAGCGAGGTCGAGCAAATAACTCTGCTGTTATCCTACGTCACCGAGCAACCAAACAAGACTTTGAGAAGTTATGGAAACGTGTTGAGCTTTCGGGCAGTGGAGAGCCGGGCGTTTACTTCAGTAATGATAAGGATTGGGGCTCGAACCCGTGCTGCGAGATCGCATTACGCCCCTTTCAATTTTGCAACTTATGTGAACTAAATGTATCAGATATTTCATCTCAAGAAGACTTAAATG
>BCSF01000797.1_pt1 | contig 11377 bp, 2 predicted proteins | sample 1016431 | NCBI WGS metagenome assembly BCSF01 (sample SAMD00045685;SAMD00045686;SAMD00045687;SAMD00045688;SAMD00045689;SAMD00045690;SAMD00045691;SAMD00045692;SAMD00045684;SAMD00045690;SAMD00045691;SAMD00045692;SAMD00045684;SAMD00045685;SAMD00045686;SAMD00045687;SAMD00045688;SAMD00045689, study...
AATCGGCAATTACTCTAGTTCCAAAAGTACCAAGTCCAGAATGAGTTTGAATATTTGCAAATTCAGTATCAAAGGTTTCGGAAGAAGATTCTCCTTCAATATGATCATCAACAACAAAATATTCTAAGAATTCATAACGATTATTTGTAGTGTCGTGAACTTGAATCATGAAATATCCCGCATCATATCTGTCTTGAGAAGTGGATACGTGGCTTGGATATTCTGCAATAATATTTTCTGTTGGTGAACCAGATGATACTATGTTTGTAGTTGTTGACTGCAATCTAGCATGTTTCATATCCAAAGTTGAAATTCCGGAAGATACTGAAGATAGTCCAACAACTATAGTATTAATTACGGCAGTTGTTCCTATCCCTACAGAAGGGTTAAAATCAACTTTAATGTTTGATCCATCAAGATACGCAGTATATGTTCCAAATCCAGTTGCACTAATTCCTCCAGGAGAAGTAGTTAATTTGCCATACTCAAGAATAGAAACATCAGTTCCATCATGAACAATATTCAGTTCCTGTGCCTCAAATTCATTCGCATTGATTGTTGCAGTGCTTCCATAAGATGGATTACTAACATCTGGAGTTATTTCAACGAGAACCTTTAAAGAATGATATGTATTTCCAATACTAACAATGGTTGCAGAAGAACCAGAATTAACAATAGTACTGTCTGAGTCAATTAATACCCCTCCAATAGAAGTGGATCCCGTACTGAGATAATTATCGTTCAAATTATAAGAAATTGATGTAATATCATAATCATTTACGGATGAATTAGTTGGGAAGAATAATAACGTACCTTCTGCACCAGATATTGCAAAATCAAAAGACCCCTGATCATATACAGTTTCCAACCTCGCATATTGATTAATATATCCAAAAGATCCATCGTGGATAAGATCTACAATTAATCCCTGTCTTTCTTGAGTAAATCTCTTATCTCTCAAGTAAGTAAAATACTTTCTAAATCTAAAATCATCAAGATTGAAAGTGTTAAGTATACTAAAGGCAGTTGCTCTAGGGTTGCTATTGAATTGTGAACTTATATCGTCAATCGAAAGAACTCTATTTCCAAATGACTCAGTATAATCAGTTAAAATTTTATTGTTGAGAATAATTTCGTCAGAGAGAATTGTACCATCTGAAAGATTTAAATTATTTTCTGTAGCAATATCAAAATCAAATACACAATTTGTGTCTATTACGCCGTACAGGTCACTTACAATAGTAACATCGGTTAATTCTGTAGAGATGCCAACTCGTAATGGTTGATCTAAGTTAGTTGATTCTACTTGAAGGTCGCTAAATTTTTTATATCCAAGGGTGTGATTGGCGGCAGATACTACATCTTTCCAATTATCAAATGGAACTGTACTTCTTAGAGAATAAGAGAAATTTTGATAGTAGAAATTATCTTGCAATCTTTGCAAGTTATCATTCAAATAACCAGATCCAGTTTGATTGCCGCTGAATATTTGAGAAGAAACATCGGTTTCAAAATAAGATTCATATGATGTTACTTTTGAAGCAACTCCAGAAAGTTCTGAAGTAAGTCCTCTTATAACTTCTTCTGCTGCAAAATTATCAGACGAAAGAACTCTGAGGGTTTTTGTTGTCCTATCCCAACTTTGAACAACACCTTCTTTTCCATTAGTTGTGACTTTTTCTCCACTGAGATAGTCTCCTGTAGATAGTTCTACTGAAAAAGTTGGAAAATGTTTCTGCGCTATTATTTGTCCAGATGAGTTAATTGGGTTAAACTCTCCTGGAATTTCTCCTTCACTTAATTCATTATTTAAACTATATGTAACAGAACCAATTCCTCCAATGTTAGGAGTTACTGTATTGAGAGTAAATAATTTGTATCCATAGTCTTTTGAATTATAACCCTTGATAGTAGTACCAACACCAACAGTGCTAATGTTCTCAATCATCACCTGATCACCAACTTCAAATGGGAATGAAGTACTAAACCCAATTGACATGATTACAGTCACATCTTTAGTAACTGTATTAAATCCAACTGTACTAATTCCAACTCCATTAGTATTTTTTATTGGCAATATTGTTGGAGTAGAATTATTAATTCCTCTGGTATTACTTAAAATAGTTACAGAAGGATCTCCTAATGAGTATTCAGTCGAAATATCAGTAATTTGAAGTCCAGTTTTACCATCAAAGAAAAGTAATTCTGGTGCTGAAGAGTATCCTCTTCCTCCAGAAACTATATCAATACTTTCAATTTTAGCAAAAGAATCTACATTAATAATTTGTGGAAGAGATGCACTTGGTTTTAGTGTTTTATCTGATGGGAAGTCATAACCAATATCGTCAACTTTTATTTTTTCGATAACTCCAATGTCTTCACTGACAGACACCAAATCTCCTCCTACCCCATCAAGTGAGTTAATAGATGTGATTGAAGGTAATGTAGTGTAATTCTTTCCAGAGCTAGTAACTTCTACTGCAGATATTGGACCACTTGCATGAGTACAATCGGTTGTGTAAGTTATACTAGAAGAAGTTGATACATATGAATTTGCTTCAGGAATATTAGGCAGTTCAAATGTAAAAAAGTTAGTTCCAGCAACAGAAATTCTTCTATTTCCGTTATAAACACTGTTCTGCGAAATTATAGAATTGTGATTTAAAATTTCAGAGTCAGTTATTATTTCTGATTTTTCTACGGGAAGATTCGTATCAGAAACTACATCGAATGAATAGTATAATCTTTCTGGTGTAGTATTACCAATAGAGACTGTTACGCTGGATAAAGATGTTCCAGCAGACCCTACTCTAACGACACTAAAAGTTGAAGATGATTGATCTGTTTCCCAACGATTAGTATATTTGTCATCTAGATAGAAATTAAGTTTAAATGCAGAATACTGAGTAGACTGCTGAACAAATCCCAAAGAAGAATCTGAAATGTCAAAATTTATTGTAGAACTTCTGTAAGCTTTGATAAGAGGATTAATAAGTCCAAATTCACCAAATGATGTACTTGCAATACCAACAACGCTTGGTCTCAAACTCGTTGAATCGTAATAAGTATTGGATAATTTAATATTATCGTCATCAACTTTTACAATGTAGTAAATTTTATCATTTTCTAACCCTTGACATGGGGTAGTTGAAGAATGAATTACTTTATCTCCACTTTCGTATCCGTGATTGGATATACTAATAGTATTAGTAGAAGTGTTAACACCCACAGCACTAAAAGTTTCTATACCAACCAACATACGTCGATTAGCATCATTATACTTTACAATATATGTTGTTGCAAATGATGGATTAACATCAATATTAGCAAAATGTCCTGCTTGAAGACCATGATTTACACCAGTCGTTACGGTAACAGTTCTTTTTACCGCATCTCCAGTAATATTTGCATAGTTTGTTGTAAAACTATGACTATTACCAACACCAACTCCTGTAAAAAATAAAGTTTTTGACGAATTTCCTACACCATCAAAACCACCAGTAGTTCCAAGTCCAACTCTTTGAGTTGCAATACCAATTAAATCTTCTGAAATTTTACCAACAAAAAGTTGTTGTCCATCTGATAGTGTTTTAGCAGATCCAATACTATTATATTCATTATAAACAATTCCCTCTCCACCATTTGAAGAATATGTTAGTATGTCACCTGTTTCTAGTCTATGATTCTTTATGTAAAGAGATTTAATAGGAACCGCAAGAGTACTAGATCCAAAAGTTGTTCCGATTCCAACCGTATTTAATCCAAAGGAACTAAATTGCAGTACAGATCCGATTCCAACAGCAGTAGTACCAAGACCTACAGTTTCTGATGGTTCAAAATATATTTCTCGATTTCTCTTAAAATTATATCTTGTTTTGAATCCAGAATTTATTGTAAATCTTCTTGGGTCTTCAGACAAAATGGACCCAATAGTATGAATCGCACCAACAGTACCATTTACTGCTCGCAAAACTCTAAATCTAGAATTTGTTCTGTCTATGTTTAAAACTTTTACTTTTTCTGTTCCGATACCCAAAATATCATTTGGTATAATATTTGAGTCAATCAAACTTGATGATACATTAAAAAAGGTTACTAGTCCTGTAATATTTGTATTTCCAACAGCAACTCCTGTGGTTCCCAATCCAACTATTTTAAATCTTTCACTTGAGACACCAATCGAATATGAACCTTCAATTTTTGATGATGTTGTAGAAATACCACCAATAGTAACAATGTCTAATGGTTTAAGATTATGAGGAGACGCTGATTGTACAACATAGGATCCTTTTTTATTAGAAGGGATTAATTCAACGTTGGATACTTCAGTTGTGGTAGCACTTAAACTAGAAACAGATTTACCATTTAATCTAGAAATTCTTCCAGCTGCTCCAAATCCAGTTGATCCGTCATCAGAAAAGTTTAACGTGTCTCCAACTTTGTAATTATCCCCAGAACTTTTTATTTCTACTTTTGAAACTTTTCCTCTATTTGTAGATGTAATTTCTCCAGTTTGAGATAAATTATTTGGGGAATATATGTAGGGATAGTTGACATTATCTTCTCTCAAATTATATGAGATTGTATTTCTACACCAATTGTTTAATTCAATATCATAATCATCTTGGTTTGAAGATTTTTTAAAGTTAAACTCATTTGGAGTAGACTTATACTTGTCTCCTATGACATATGGGAATACTGGTAGTTTGTAATTTTCAAACAATCCAGAGGATTCTATACCAAAAGGATCAATTGTAGCAAAATAAGCATAAGTTCCATTTGGATATTCTGGCGTTATGCAAAATCTTCCATTATTTCTATCGAGATAAGAATCGTCATTATTTTCATAATAAGTAAAATCTTCTACAAAAAATCCTAATGGAAAAATTGTTACTGGTGGTCCACCTACACGGGATGAATTAAGTCTGTAACTAGACTTCATTAATGTAACTAATCCGCCATCATTATTAGAGTATCCATATGGACCATAGATTGGATTTCCATCATAAGCCCAACCAATAATTGGAGAGTGGTCTGTAAATACTGTTTCTTGAGAATTTACTATTTTTAAATCCGGTTTTCCATATAAAATCTCTCCACCCTCAGAAACCGAATAAACCATTTCTCTTAATGGTCTTGGCACATATAATGAATAACATTGTAAACCGTACTTGTCGTTCAGCGACTTTTGTAAAATAAGGTCATCAGATCCTATTGTATTGTTAATGTATGATTTTTCAAATAAGTTTACTCTCCACCTTTGTATCTCTGGAATAAAAGAAAAATCTTCTTCTGACGTAACAACTTCAATAGATACTTCCCCAGAAATGTATCCTGATCCTGGTTCTACAACCTTTACTTCGCGGAGACTTCCATTTGCGAAAATTGGAGTTAAAATACACCCTACTCCAGAAGTAGATATTATTTCTAAATCTGGAATGGATGTATAATTGGATCCAGTATTTTCTAAAATAACTTCTATAATTCTACCATCAGCAGAAACAATGGGTTTGACCTGGGCGTTTCTGCCAGAAATTACAGAGACATCTGGTAATTTATTAAAATTAATAATCTCTTTAGTTCCGTATCCAGATCCTTTGTCAGATAAATGTACTGATGTTAGTTCTCCTCTAAAAATAGGTTGAACTTCTGCTTTATATGCACTCGATTCAATTCCTGGGACAGTTGCTATGCCAACAGGACCCTCTACAACAACAGATATTGGGGGATAATTGAAAGTTTGAGTTCCCGAACCAGAATTAGTTAAATCAATATATTGTTTTGTTCTATAAAAGAAAGTTTTGTCAGTAGTTAAACCAACTTCAGATAATTTAAATGTATCCCTGTCAATTACCGTAACATAGTAATTAGTTCCATCACTTAATCCGCCAATTGCACTTGTTCCAGCAGAATACTTTAATGTCTCTCCAGATTTATAATCATGATTCTCTATGGTAATAGTATCGGATGATGTGTTAATACCAGTAGAAACAACTGTTCTCTTTTTATTTTCATACCCAGTCCCATTGTCAACAATGTTTATCGAATCAATTATAGACTTTTTCGATACACACTCTAAAGTGTGTTTTCCAATACCGTAAGAAGATAAAACAACTGTATTAATACCAACTATTGCTTGTTCTAAAGTATTATGTAATTTAATTGTAGTTGCATCAACAACTTCTGCAAAATATGTTGAATTGGTTGACAGACCACCAACTATCTGTTGAGAATTTGGTTTATATACTACCTGTTCCCCATTTCTAAATTTATGATAAGTGGAGAATCCAATAGTAGAAGTAGTACCTAGAGAAACTTTATTGGATTGCGAATCAGAGAAAAATTCTACAGAATGAGAGATTAGTTTTGTATTTACTAACGCTCTAGCATTAATTCCATTTCCACCTGTTATTGAAACAGTAGGAGTTTCTGTAAAATCAAATCCTCTGTTAATTAATTGTATTGCTCTTAAATTTCCACTGACTGCAAGAAATCCAGTTGCTCCAGTTCCAACAGGATCCGATATACTTAATACTGGTGGATTAATTACATCAAATCCGTTTCCCGGAGAATCTACCTCAATTTTTTCTACTCGTCCAGTATGAACTATATCTTTTGATTTGTAATTTAAAATTTCAACACCATTAACTAATATTCCAGTAGCTCCTGGTGTCGTTTCGGATTTGACTTCATTATCAATCGGTGTTGCGATTTCTCTATAAATCCTTTGAGAGTCTATATCTTTACCTCTCGTTTCTATCAATTCTATAGTATTAGAAGTAACTGTAGTGGTTGACGCTACGGTTACAAAATTTGATGTGTATAAGTTAGCTGAAGATTTTGCCAGTTTTAAATTATCATTATCCACTCTAAAGACATAATATACACCTTCACCACCAGTTTCCCCTCCAAATAAAGATGAGACAATAGAACTACTAGTTACAGATTCTCCATCGAGAGTGGCAGTGATTGTTTTTATCTGGGGAGTATAATATACAGACTCTCCACTATAAAATCCATGATTGTTTATATTTAATGTTTCACCGAGAAATGTTCCACTAAAAGTTTTTACTGGTTTTGGTACACTAATTGGTACATTTTTAAATGAAGGTAAGGAGTTTGATGCAACTAAAATTGAATTTCCATATTGCTTTTTATAGACATTTTGAACATTTGCATGGAATTTAGTAATACTAGGAAAAGTCGAAGATGTAACTTTTCTCAATTTTTTCAATAACGAATAACTTGATGCTAAATTAAGAGTACCAGAAGTTTTAAGTTTTATTGTTACAACTTTGTCCGTAATAATATCAAGAACTTCTGCATCAAAAGATCCTGATCCAGTCAAAGGAGTTATAACTACAGAATCTCCAAGAGATAAGTAATTTTCTTTGTTTAAAGTTAACTTATAAGTTTTTGGCGAAACCGTACTAATTAATTCAATTTTGCTAATTAAATACTTGACTGGATTGCCATACAACCAGTTTTTAAATTTAAATGAATTGTCTTCAATACCAAGAGTTTTTATGTTAAATTTATCTCCTGGTTTATAGTCAAATATACCATTTTGTTTTGAAAAACCGGACAGAACAGGCGTAAGACGAACTTCAATAGGATTGATATTATCATCTGGTTTTATTGAAGCAAAATCTTCCGTACTTAAAGTATTGCCATCAATTAAAGTATCTGTGATATTACTACAACCTAAAAATTGAGTTATTGTTTTAGATGTATAAGAAACAATACCTGTTTTATTTGTAATTGAATTTGGATATTTTACATAAATCTCTCCAGAATTTGGAAATCCGATTGTTGAATCAACATCAATAAAAGTAGATCCTGCAGAAACATTTCCAATAATATGAGTTTTTGGTGCAACTTTAAAAGTACCGATAGTTGATCCTAAAGATCTAGAATCTCTATTATATCCATCGTCATAGGAAAGTTTATAGTAAGTTTTTCCAATTCCGGCATTTATTTTTTCAATATCATATATTGCAGTATATGTTTCATCATTATCCCCTTGAAATATAGTTCTACTCTCTAATTCTGAAGGATTTCCCTCGATTGATTCTACTAAAAAATTAGAAGTTACTAAATTGTTAGCATTTGAAGGTGTAAATAGATAATCTCTTGGTTTTGTTATCTCAACATTTACGCCATAGAGAGCTTTAAATAAAATTTTGTAGGACTCATCAGTTCCTTTACTTGCATAGAAATCTTTTGCCTGCTTTATGAAGACATTTTGATTTACATTCGATGATAAAGGTCTATCAGACAATCCAGGCAAAAACTGAATTTTAGTTTTATTTAAAAATTCTTTTAGGAAAAGGCAACTTAAATTTTCTACTTTTGTTCCATTAGAGTGCTCGGAAGCTGAGGTAGAATCAAAGACAAGATCCCCTTGTTTGGAATCTGATTTATATGATGTTATTCCAACAAATCCTCTAACGCATCCGGTAAAAGAAGATGCAGTTTTTCCAGTATAGGTTATTACTTCATCCCCTATTTTTAGCAAACCATAAGAATCTGGGAAACTATTTGTTCCACCTGAAGTTACATTTATCGTCGATGCAAATTCATCAACATCGCCATTCAGAGCAGTTTCATGGTTTAAATTAGTTTGCTCATCAACTTTTGTGTACTGGTCAATATTTTGTATTAAATCAATAGGTCCGCTCTTATATTCCTGACCAAGATAATACTGTTTTAAAAATTCAGAGATAAGAGGGAACTCATTCTCAACATAAGTTGGGAGTTGGTTCTTAATGATGCTGCTAAATTTGATTCTTGTTTCTGCCATTTTTTCTATATCTCTAAATTAGTAACCGCCGCCGGATGAACCGCCAGATGAACCACCAGAGGTTCCTGAAGTTCCTGAAGTTGTACCAGCAAAAGAACTATTAGTGGAAGTAGTTGTATTTACCGTGGTGTTTGCTGTAGTAATTGCAGCATTTGTAGGACCACCAACACGAACTAAATTGCCTTCTGCATAAGAAGAAGAAACAATGTAATTTGATGCTGATGGATCAAGTCCTGATGCGATTTCGTCTGATACCATTTCAAACGTACTGTTACTAGTATCTAGTTGCAAATAAAGGTCCTGTAATCCGACAACATCATTTGACAAAGGTGTTGCTTGAATCTCTATGGTTTGTTGTCCATCTTTTTCCATTCCCGCAGTAATATTAATTGCATTAATGGTTATAATACCATTTACATAGTCAATAGTACCAACATTAGAACGTATGATTGTTGGACTTTGAGAACCTACATTGGGTACAGTGAAGAAGAATAGAGATCCAGTTTGTCTATCTGTATTTGGAATATCACTGAGATAAACATTTTCGGGAATTCCAAAAACTCTAAATGCACTAGATTTTATGTTATATCCATTTAAACTGAAAATGTGAAATTGATTGCCAAATCCAATTTGATATTCTGCAATAGTATTTGGTACAATTCTCAAATCTCTTCTCATCTTCACAACAGTAATGTTTGATGTTACTGCTTCATGACTATCATCAATCACTTTCAAAAACTTACTATATTTGAAACGAGCACCATACTTATTTAATTCAGTAGAACTAGCATACTTAGATGCATTATTAGAAACTACCGTTGAAACATCGGCTGCCGATGGTGCTAAATTGGTATTATAATAAACTTTTGAACTTACCTCAAGATAAAGATACTTGAGATCCAGTATTTCGGGAACAACTCCTGCTACTGCGTATTTTTTTAATTTTAGTTTGATATTGTCTTTAATCAAATTTGGAAGGAAATCTCCAAATCTAGGTTTAATGCTGATAAAAACTTTTCCATATTGAGGAGGGATTAATTCTTCTCCACCAAATACAGAAATTGATTCGGTATCTGGATATATTTTTGCAGGAATCAGCGTTTCATAATCATCTGCGGTTACTGCGCGGTTTTGAGTTGAGTAAATCTTTGGAGCATATTTTCTAACAGACTCAACTTCTTCAATTGCAGATCCTCCTCTGGAACTATACTCTGGTGTTAAGAGTGATATACCAGAGGTGACTGTATATTCATTTCCGTCTCTTACATAAGTCAATCTACCATTGAAAGCAAATTGTGAGAATCCATTTCCAGAATCTCCATTAGTGACCAAATAAGTGACTGTAATATAATTTTGATCGTCTAGTTTTTTACCAAAAACTCCATCGCCAAAGAATATTTCATATCTTTCATCCGCAACTTCTTGTAAAAAGTAGATTTTTGAATCACTTCCAACATAGAATAAGTTATCTTGTAAAGAATATTTTACAGTTGCAGTTGAAGATGAATTATTTTTAACACCAACTCTGATTAAATCCGTATCAACTCCAGGATTTGGTAGAATAAATTTTTGTTGAGGGTTTCTTGCACTATAAGTAAAGTTTTTCTCTACAACCGTCCCCTCATAGATTGATATCTCATTAAAAGCAGCAATTCCATTGACTACAGGAACGGTTATATCATCTAAAATACAGAAAGACCCACTAGAACCACCAAAGGTGCCTCTAGACGCTGCTACAGTGCCTTTACGGAGGGTTATAGACGCTGGTTTAGGTGTTATGTTAGATGTGTCTACAATAAATGATATTGCGGATGTTGCTGCTTTTCTTGATCTGGGAGTGTATCCAATATTTCTTGCTAATGCAACTACATTTTCTCTTAAAGTTGCCGTATCAATAAAAACTTCGTTTGCTACCATATTAGCATTATACGAAGTGATATACGTATTGTATGCTAATAAATCTAAAATCGTCGATAGGTTAGAACCTTCGAAGTCATAGTCCGTAAAATTGGAATTTGACTTTAGGTATTCTTTGAGAGTAGTTTTAACGTCCTCAAAGTCTAAATTTGTAAAATTTACTAGTGACATTTTACCTTGTTGGTTGCAATACGAATTCTAATTGTTGTGGTGGAATATCAGCCCCAATAATGTCATATACGATAACGACATCAAATGAATTACCATCTATATCGGCAAATGCTCTTACAGATTTCAAATTGACTCTTGGTTCATACCTTCTAATTGAGTCTTCAATTTGAGTTTGAATTTCAATAGCAGTTAAATCATCAGCATTTTCAAAAAGAGATTCAGAAATGCGTGATCCAAATCTTGGATTAAAAAATTTCTCCCCAGGATTTGTAAAAACAATGTTTTTTACTGATCTTGCAATTGCATTTTCATTTTTCATTGCAATTAAATCGCTTGTCAGAGGATTAGTCTGAAAAGACATGCTAATATCTTTAAATCCTTGACTTATCCTTTCTAAAGGCACAACAATACGGCAATTATGTATTATTTATTAGGGTATTTGATCAAAATTCGTTAAGTGATGGGTTCTGTACCATACTCCCAGGT
>BCSF01000798.1_pt1 | contig 11358 bp, 9 predicted proteins | sample 1016431 | NCBI WGS metagenome assembly BCSF01 (sample SAMD00045685;SAMD00045686;SAMD00045687;SAMD00045688;SAMD00045689;SAMD00045690;SAMD00045691;SAMD00045692;SAMD00045684;SAMD00045690;SAMD00045691;SAMD00045692;SAMD00045684;SAMD00045685;SAMD00045686;SAMD00045687;SAMD00045688;SAMD00045689, study...
TATACTATCTCGTTATACATTATAGTGTTTTTTTGTGCTCAAGGACTTAACCTCTCAAATCTTGAAGTAATGCCTTCAATTCCTGTGCAGTTTTTCTTGCTCTTGTTCCTGCTGACTTATTTCCTGCGTAGAACTTTGTAGTATCTACTGATAAAGTCTCAACCAATGATTTGATGTTTTCTAATGTTTCCATTTCAATTTCGTTTTAATAAAATTTATTACACAAAAAGTAATTTTTCTGTGTTTATTGTAAAGCCATAAAGGAAAAATTAATTAACGAGTGACCTTTCCAACACCTTATACATATCTGTATACATCTCCAAATCTGACTTTGTAAAAGTTCTGTTCATATCAAACAACTGAGTCAAGAATAATCTTTTAATCTTATCTGAAATAATTGCTGTCATAGTTTTTACCTATTATGTTATACTTGCAGTACCACCAACTTTGAACCAGTTAGTACCGTCAAAGATAAGAGTAGCTGTTTGCGAAGCTGTAAAGTCGATAGTTGTTCCTTGTAAAAAATTACCTGGTGTTATTGTTTGAGTACCTGCACTAGTATCTCTAATAACATGAAGAATTGTTCCTGTTGTAACTGCATCATTCAATGTAACTGTTGATCCAGTTGCACCTGCAAGTTTGATAATACTTGCTGTTATATCTGTACCACCACTACCAATAGTAGCTCCTGGTGCAACACTTTGAATATCTGATGCATATTTACTTAATTTTACAGACTTATTACCTTTTGCATCAATATCTATACCAACATTAGTACTACCTCCAACTGCAGATAGTACAATATCTGAACTTGCTGAATTCTGTACTCTTAATCTATTATGTGTACTACCATGACTGTTAGAAGTCAACGATATAATTGGATTGCCAGAAGAATCACCAATAAACTCTTGAATATTGGGTTTGGTTACTGTAGGAGTTGTAAGTGTTTTGTTAGTAAGAGTTGCTGTTACTGCATTCATTACCAGTGTATCGCTATCAGATAGACCAGGAATATTAATCTTATGATCTGCAGTGAGAGCTCCAGCTACAAAAGTATACTCATGACTTGCATCATTGTCTTTTAGTGAGATACCACTCAACACAGGATTGTTTATTGTAGCACTATCGATTGTTTTATTAGTAAGTGTTTGAGATGCAGTATCAACAACTACATTACCAGCTGAATCTGGAAAGTCAATACTAATCTCTGAAGCTGGATCTGCAGCACCGATCTTTGTGCGAAAACTTGTTCCAACAATATCTAAACCACTATCTGTTAACTTTGATGTACCAGCACCAATTGCATCACCACCTAGTAAAGAATATAATTCAGCAAAGTTGGCATTCATCTTGGTCCCAGCAGTACGTAGTGTATCTCCTGTACCATCGTTAGCTATAGTACCTGTGTTTATAGTTTGTCTAGCCATGCTTATCTCTTAAAGTTTGTTAACATTATTTATACGTGTCTGAATGGGTAATGAGCAGAATCAGCTGAATTTGTTGCAGAATCAAATAGCGTATTGTATCTACCTTCATCCATTGTAGCTTGTAGTGCAATGTAAGATCCTGAATCTTGATCTGCAACTGCAGTAACATGATCTGAATCGTCCATTGTAAGTGAGCTTGGTGTGACGATGTCTCTGTATGTAAGAGCTGGATGGAAGCTATCACCTGCCAATACGCTGATTGGAATATCACCAATAATACCCATATGCTCACGAGACTTGGTTCTCATCATACCCACTGTACCATCACCTTTCTCAATCAATGTGAGGTTTGGACTTGGCATGATAGATGAAATTGCTGTAGAAGATGTCTCAGCAGCAAATGTAGATGTAACAGGAATACCTGAACCAGATTCTCTAATACTTCTTATCACATTTCCATTTACAAGTTCAAGAACAAGCTCACCAGCTATGTGAGCTCCAGCTGGATGAACAAAAAGTTTGTAAGTGTCTAACCAAGTACTAATAGGAATGTCTGATTTAATTAGAACTGACAACACTTGATATTTTTTATCATCTGTTATGAATCTTTGAGATTCAGGACCAAGCTTTGAGGCTTCAGTTCTTATTTGTTGGCCATTATTATTAATACTATCAAGTTCGTAGTCAATAGTAGGCCCAACTCTGAAAATATTTTCTTTAGGATATATAACTTGTGGGTCAGCTCCATAGAATCCTCTAAAGAATTGTTCTATCGAATATTTTGTACCTTTGGATCTATAAAGTAAGTTACTGAACTTTATAGCTTCTCTTTTGTTTAAAAAACCTCCAAAGTATGCTTGACCTAATAAAAGTTCATCTTCTAGGTACTGCAACAACTGGTTTGGTACTTGAGTTGCATCTCTATTTCTATAAAGTTTTTGTATTTGGTCTCCAGGATTATTTTCTGAATTTAACCACTCATAATAAGCTTTAAATAACTCGATTAGGTTAGGAAAGTCTTCAGAAAAATATTCAGGCAAAGCATTCTCAATCTCTGGCCTTTGCAGATTCAATAGTCTCCTATTGTTATCGAGTAATGTTTTGTCGCGATATTCTGACATTAATTAGTAGCTTCTGTTGTTACTGTTGTTACTATAGAACGATCTGGATCAAATACAAGTCTTTCATTTCTTGTTGGATCGATAACACTTTGGTTAGCTGGAACTGCAGATAATTTTATTTGTGAAAGACCTCTTGTTATAGAAGTAGGATTAAAATAGTTAATAGTCACGGTACCAGCAACTGGATCAAAACTTCCTAGATTATCAACTATAACAGTACCACCAGCTGCTGTAACAACCTGAAGTGTGGTTGTGCTAAGTTTATTTCTTATGATACAGTTTTGTGTTTCAAGAACAAATTCATTTGATGAGATAATATACTCATCATCATCAGCTGCAGCAATAGAAACTGGAAATAATAATTCTTGACTGGTATTATTTCTAGCTTTTGATAATTTATCGATAATGTATGTGTTTGTATTGTTTGTTAAGTTATTACTTAGTAAATAGTTAGCCGCAGATTGATAATCTCTTGAAGTAGTTAACTCAAGAACTCTGTTTAGTTGCTCATTAGTTAATGTAACATTTGCTAAGTTTTTGATAACAGTTACTAATGAAGGAGATGATGGAGTGAATCTTTGTTGCATCCTCACATTAGCTCTTGAAGATAAAATAGCAGTACTCGATTCATCTACATCTGTTAATAAGTTAGATCTTCTGAACGCTTGATTAAACTTACCAGTGTTTTCTGAAAAATAATTGGTTATTGTTCTGTTGACATTTGCTTTGATTGTGTTGATAGAGACATCAGTTAATCTGGGATTGAATTGAAAGAATGTGTCTACTTCAACAAAAGTTGTCACTGGATCAACAAATCTAAGATTAAATGAAACGATAGACAACTGAGCAGCAAGATCTAGTATTGAATTTTTTGTTGCTGTTTGAGTTTCAGCTGAAACATTATCTTCAAATATGATTGAAGTATAAACAGCTCCAAACTCAGGATCTAATGCATCTTGTCCACCCCATGAAACGATATCACTGATTAGTGTTGAGTAGTTTCTAAGAATAAGAGATGAGTAATCAGCAGCTGTAACCATTCTGTTTTGTGTAGCATATTGGAATGGAGCATTTTGTCTAATTGATTCTATTGATTCTTTTTCTTCACCACCAGTTGAATTTGTAAATGTAGAAACTGTAAGTGTTTCAGATATTACACCTGATGTAAATGTTGATACTGGAGTGAACAATGTGGCACCGTTTGCAACTTCGCCTTTTGTAGATAAGTATTCCACTTCTATTCTGTTACCAGCTTGAGGTGCAACACCAAATGTTGTCCCATCACCAAAAGATAATTCAAAGTATCCATTGGGAGATTCTTTTAAGATGTATACTGTAGAATTAGCATTGATAGTAGTTGCATTTAGAATATTTTGATATGCAACAAAATTAGAAGATGTAGCACTGTTATACACCTTAACTGTTACTGTGTCAACATCTATTGTTCCATCTGGAATAACATATACTGGATTGTCTTCATATTCACCAACTAAGAATGTTTTAGTTTTAAGTGTACCTTCATAAATTGATAATTGATTTGATCCATCATTCTTTTTAAATTCATAAAAACCACTACCATTATCAGTAGCCACATATGCTTCTATAGTAGAAAATGTATATGTAACATCATCAACATCTGCAGTGAATTTTGTATAAGCTGGTAGTGTAACATTAACATCTCTACCAGAGACTGTAGAGTTAAATGTAATCCTCACTTTAGCTTGAGAAGCTGTATCAGAATCTGGAACGTATCCAATACCTTCTGCAAGAGAGACTGCAGAGGATCTAAGTTGAGCAGTTGGTAGATATGATTCATTAAGAGCAAAGTTTGCAGTTAATGCATTGATGTGAGTATTATAAGCTAAAACATCTAGTATGTTTGATAAACCAGAAGCTTCAAAGTTATAATCTTTAAACTGCTCTTGATTAGCTAGATATGTTTTTAGATTACTTTTTATATTATCAAAGTCTAAAGCTGTTGATTTTATAGTTGTTGCTCTGTCTGCCATTTATCTCAACCTTGCTACATTTGTTGTAAATGTTATTATTTCTTCTGTGTTTATTACCTGATATTCTATTTTTACTCTAAGAGAGTTCTGATCAGGATTTATGTCAACATCCAATGAAAGTAGTCTTGCTCTTGGTTCATAAGCATTAATAGTTTTAATTATTTGTTCAGCTAACTCTTCCTCACTATCATCATCTACTAATTCAAACAACATTGCTCTTATGTTTGCACCAAAGAATGGTTGAAAAGGTTTTTCAAAAAAGTTAGTTTGAATCAAGTTTTTCAATGCTTGAGTAACAGCAGCTGCATCTCTCTTTACATATATTTCACCATTAGGTTTAGCTGTAAAAGATAAATCAATATCACGGAACAAACGAGAACGACTAGTGATTATTGCACTAGTGTTTTGATTACCATCCTGATTTGATAATACTCTTGTTGTTGCCATCGTTACTCTCTTTTAGCATTATTTATAATGGTTATTCTGAAACGTTTTGTCTAACCCACTTAAACCAATAATTAACACTCCTGCCAGCAAAAGTACTGTTTTGGTAAGCCCAAGTTCTCTTTGGACCAATATCCAAATGAAGTATTGTATATCCAAATCCAAATCCTTTGAATCCAGCTTGTTGAGCAGCTTTGATAAGTTTAGTCTTATCAGCATCACTCATACCTCTAACATTAATGTCAATTGCTTTGCCTTTCCAGTGTTGAGAATTTCCACCTTTGCTCGGAAGTTTTCTTTGAGTAGTTCTCAAAGGAAGTGCATCGTTGATAAACAACTTCTCTCCATACAATTGTTGCATAGGTTTGTAGTTTTCTTTTAGAAGCAAAGCTAATGTCAATACAGATTGTTGTGTTACTTCTGGATGAGTAAGTGTTGATCTTCTAGTCTGAGCATCAAAATTTGGATTAAGGTTAATTCCCAGATCATCACTTGTAGACAATTCTATATTATCAATATTGATAGGAATAGCTTTTTTCTTAGGAAGAACTTCTACTAACTCACCTTGTGATAATTTGTTTCCATTGAACTCTGTAGAAACATTTCTTTCAAATGTACCTTCAAAAGAATCGTCAATCTCTGGCATAGTACAAATTAGTCTTGCAGATAAGATTGGTTGATCATCTGTACATTCATAAGTATCATACGATAAAATCAATTCTTCAAAATATGCATTATCTTTTAGATAAGCTGCAATATCAAATAATCTACTATTATTAGTATTTCCTAATACATCCACCGCTTTGTATACAACAGCTCTACCTTTTGACTTTAGATCATTGATACTTCCTGGTGTAATCGTTTCACCAGTTCCTGGTCTATAAAGTCCTTCTGTAACTTCTAATGAAATACCCTCAAAGTCTTTTTGATTGGCTTGTATACGTTTTAGTATAATTGTTTGAAGATATAAATGTTTTAGTATTTCAATTTTCTTTTCTTCATCTCTTATGAAGTTAATGTTTACTGGATCTTCCGTTCCTAAAAATTTTGATACAGAAATATTAGGTGATAACTTTGTCATACCACTTATCTTAGTAATAGTATCTGTTCCAAAGTTTAGGGGATTGTAAATTGGATCAGGAAGAAACTGTTTTACAACATTTCTTGGAATGTAAATAACATTATTAGTTGAATGAACTGCATCCGCAAATCTAGCTGCTTGAAATGTTGTTGATTCACCATCAATTATTCTACCTACTGCTGCAGGTGTTGGATTGTCATACTCTTCACATAATATACCTTCTTCAAGTAATGTTCCAATGAATTTAGTATTTTTTCTATTGGCTTGATCTCTTAGTTTAGATCTACAAGCTTTTGCATTCAACGATTGAACAGCAATTCCATCATATCTTGTTGACTTATCCATAAAGTCTTTTACATAGTTTCCAATGTCAATTTTAACTTTACGAATACCACCTGCAGCTTTCTGCAGATATGTTAAAACATTTGTAGATGTTGGAGTAGTGATTTCAGGCGTATCAGTTGATATTGATCCACCACCAGAAGTCAAGTTTTCTGCATAAGTTTGACTTCTTGTAACATCTGCAGTACCTTTAAGATCACCAGTAAATACAGTTGCTGTTACACCTCTATCAAATATAGCACCGTTGCCAACAAAGTCAACAGCAGTTCCACCAATAACACCTGAGCCACCTTGTATAGTCATATTATTTGCCGAAGCAGTTACATTATCTGAAGCTATGTTAACATAGTCTTCAGAAGTAACATTCATTTCACCACTTGCATAAAAAGCAAGGTTACCATTAACATTATTGTCATAGTCGCCTTTAACATTATGAGAATGACCTCCTAATATTGTATCAGTAACTTTCTCAGTTACAAAATTGTTTACATTACCAACAACTGAATTAGTTACACCTTTAAACACTTCTTTAGTTTCGGCTCCTCCAATAACTTCAGTCTTGTTGTTTCTTACATTTACATTAAACTCATTACAATCTAAGTTAAACTCACCCTTAACCTTCATGTCAAGATTGCCTTGATATTCAATCTTAGCATCACCAACTATTGTTATGTATTGATCACCACCCGTGACTTCTATTTTATTTCCTAATGCACTTATTGCAACACTTCCATCCACTCCTAACTCAATACCAGCTCCATCAGCATGTCTAATCAACACTCTTTCATTTCCTGGAGTATCATCAACTTCATATATGTGGCCAGTTATTGATCTTTGTACTTGGTTATAAGGATAGATTGAACTTACGTGTTCTTCGTTTATGAGAATCTTTACACCATCAGAATGACCTGACCATTTTAAGTTGTTTCTAGTTTCACCTCTTGCTTGAGTATTTGTGTTTTCTCGATTGTAATACTCAGGCGTAGGAAACTGGCCAGTTGGATCTTCTGGCTTATTAGACGATGCTCTTCCTACTAAGTTACGTAGTTCTTCTTCTGTAAAGTCTGGCATAACAACCTCAGTTAGTATTAAATCTAGCCAGTTGTTGACTAGTCAATGGTGGGTTAAGTTTAGGATTATAGTCTACTACATTTACTTTATTTAATTTTTGTTTTACAAATAAAGAGACGTTAAGAGCATCAGTGCTTTCATAATAATTCCATCCTACTTCCTTAGCACTAAAAACTTGTAAACCTGGTTTAGCTTCTAAAATTTGATCAATTAGCAATAAAAGTTTTTCTCTTTGACTTGGAGCAAATTTATGTTGATATGATTGATCGTTTATATTTACTCCAATAATAATACTTCTTTTATAATGTTCATTTGTAATAGTATTAGTATTTCCTTTTGCTTCAATTTCTAATGGCCGTCCTCTGTAAATGATAGCATCATGTCCAATATAGAAATGTGGGTTAAAACCAATAGCGTATTTGTCAACATATTTTTGATGATAAGACTCAATACTAGCTCCAGGAACTTCCATAAACATAACTACTATTTCAGTCACATCTCTTGACATGTTTAACACTTCTGCAGTTACTTCTGTTCCTATTATAGGAGCAAAGACTTCTCCAAGATTTTCTGTTCTATCTTCTCTCCACAAATTAGTTAAAGTATCTGTTCTTTTAATTTTAAGATCTCTTGGAGTTTTAGATTCAGTTATTTGATTACTTGCTTTGTTGTTAACTTTAATTAATAGTGTTTCCAGTTCACTAATCGATTTATTTGTAAATGGTTGTAACACTCTTGCAGCTGAACTTATTTCTTTATTGGATACAAGTTTAATTATTTCTTGTAATTTATCTTGAGGCAAAGGTGTTGTTGTAACAGTACCCAAAAGTTTTTCAGTTGGATGAAGTGATTGTTCAACAGCATTTTCTACTAATGAATTAAAACCTTGAATTGATCTATTAAGTAATCTTTGAGTGTTAGAAGCAATCGAGCTTACAACATCGTTTCTTTGAGAGTTAACAGATGTAAAGTCTGGAAACAAGTTACCAACAATATTTTTGACTTGATCAGTATCGATATCTTCTGCAGCTGGGTCTTCTGCTGTAGCTGGATTAACATTATCTTTGACTAGATTAGCTACTTGTCTTCCGTTAAGAGTTGTTGTATCTTTTAGAGTAGCTGCTAAAGCTTCTGGAAATGGAGCACTGATTACCACATCTAAGAATCCATCTTCTGTCAAAGAACTTTTTCCAGTTATAGTCTGAAGATCTGATCGTGCACCTCCTACAGATTGAACAAGTTCTGCAGACGCAGTTTTATCTAACCTAGCAATATTAATTTGTGCCCTTGTTTGTGAAGGGACCGAACCTTCTACGTTTGTTGATACATCAGGTAGTGTATTGGTTTCTTGTTTGAAACCTGCTTCTAATTGGTTTTGTTCTTTGTATAAAGTTGTTTGTGAAGTTTCAAAGTTTTGTTTTACTTTATCTACTTCTCGTTTAACTGGAGAGATATTAAGAGCTTTACCAAGCTCACGAAATATTTCAGTTATATTTTGTCTTATCATTATGCAGCTCCAGACGCAGCATGTGCTGCAGTTAGTCTTTTAGATTCTTCATAAGCATCATATGCAAATTGAGCATACTCTTGTCTCTCAAGAAGTCTAACTTCAATATCAGCTGGTACTTCATACTTGCGTAAAAAGTAGTATGTAGCATTTGTATCTTGTTGTTGATTGTAAGGTACTTCAACTTTAAATTCGTGAGTAATTAATGGATCACTAAGAAGACCCCAAACTTCATGTGCTGAGTTGTTTTTCATTTCCCATACTAAAAAGTTTAACTGAACAAAAAAGTCTGTGTAATCTTTTCCTGGGAAGTTCTCTCTTGTATATTCTTTTAGTTTTTGTAATCTTCCAACTGCAGGATTCCATTGAGCTATACCTTCTTCATTAAAAGGACCAACTGGTCCATCAGATCTAATATTAGACTCACCAATCAAGTTACCAACAATTCCTGCAGCCGCTGATTGATTTGCAACACCAGCATCAAGTAAAAACTGCATAGCAATGATAGCTCTTGTTTCTAAATTTGCATTGCCATTATCATAAAGATTTATCAAATCTGGATCTAGTATAACACCGTCAACAATATAATTACCAGATAAAGCAGTTCCTCTCCCAGAACCTTCAACTTGTCTTCTTTGTGTAGAAGATAAAACTTCAAATTGTGGAAGACTTCCAAGAACGATAGGCATTTGAGATTCAGCACCATCTAAGAACATTCCAAATACAAATGCACCATTAAGTACCTGAGGTATTTTACCTATACCAGATGTTCCACCTTCTGTAGTAGGAAGTACACATTTTGCCCAAGGCAGATCTTCATCATTGATACTTTCTGAATGAAGACCAAGTACTCTAATCTTCACTCTACCTTTATAGTCGTCTTCCCAGTCAACAACTCTGGCAACAAACCATCTTGTCTGATCTCCATAGAAATTCATTATTCAATCCTTGTGGGTTCAGTGAGTCTACCAATTTTTATAACAACATTGTGTGTTTCACTAACTAAATCAAATACATGTTTTTTAGCTATCATAGTAAACGTACCTGATTTTCTTTCATCAATGATATTAGGTTTATCATCTTCATGGCCATCTTTGTATATGTTAACATTAATTTGATGACCTACAGATCTATCAGTATGCTTAACTCCAAAAGCTAGTCCAGGTACAGTAATCATATAACTATTATCGTTTAAGTATTTTTGAAAGTTATTTTTTACAACTATTTGTCTTGAAGTTAAATAGTCAGGAACCATTCCGTTAATATCATTATATGGTGAATGAGCCATTACAGAATATTTTTTTGTATTGTATTCTGTAATAGACTTTTCTTGATTTCCATCTACTCTAAATTTATTATCTATTGGAAATCTTTCTAATCTTGGATCTATAATCTCTACATCAGAAAGTTTTAGATATTCTTGTTCCATATCTATTCTTATATCAACGTCTGCACCAGATAGTGTGTCAATACTTTCAAATGAAGATCCAACTGCTCCAGAATTAGCTAACGCAAGAGTATCGTTTAAATCATTTGCTTTGTAATCAGAAATCAAAAAAGCATCTCTGTCTAACGATACCTTTTGTATGATACCAGTTGAATATGTAAAAGGCATATTGTTAGAATTAAATGGTTCTCTTTCTAATATACTTTCATAATCTGTTAGTATCAAATCATCAGAAGTAAGAGAAGAATAAAAGAAATAAGGTAAGTTATTATCTGTTGTTATTAAATTTAGAACAGTACCAATTGCTTCATATCCTGTTAACCAAGGTATGATATATCTGAAACTGTGTTGTGCTGTTAGTTTAAAATAATCCTGCTTAATAGTTTTACCGTTTGTATCATTGAGAATCTTTTCTATTATCTCAATACCAGTTCCATTATAAGCTTTATTAATTTTTTCTAACGCATCAAAGTATCCATGATCTTCTACTAATTCAAACAACAGCTGTGATAAGTTATCATTAACTTTAATCGACTTTTGAACATTCGTTATGATAAAAACTTTTTCAATTAGAGTTTGAGAACCAGGAGAATGAAATAATACATGAACTCTCTCAGTTCCTTTGATCTGAGCAATCCTGTAGATATCATTATCATCTTGAATAAGAAGATTACCAGTCAAGTATGGCATGTAAATATTTTCATAGATTTCTAATTCAACACCAACTGATCCACCAGACCTTCCAGCTAAAAATAGACTCTTACCCTCTAAAAATCTTTCAGAGCGTATAGAAACTTCTAGAATTTCAACTGATTCTGCTGATAATATTTCTGCCATTTTATTGTTTAATCAATCTTTGGAATTCTGTGTCAACCTGATTAGCTACATTTCGTTTGAGAACTTTTATTT
>BCSF01000799.1_pt1 | contig 11350 bp, 11 predicted proteins | sample 1016431 | NCBI WGS metagenome assembly BCSF01 (sample SAMD00045685;SAMD00045686;SAMD00045687;SAMD00045688;SAMD00045689;SAMD00045690;SAMD00045691;SAMD00045692;SAMD00045684;SAMD00045690;SAMD00045691;SAMD00045692;SAMD00045684;SAMD00045685;SAMD00045686;SAMD00045687;SAMD00045688;SAMD00045689, study...
ATATTAACTCTATTATTTGTGCTTCCATCAGTTAGCCCAATAGACCTATTTGTCAAGTCATCAGCCAAAGCACTTATTTCAGCATAAAGCACACCCTCTGTTGAGTTTATTAAGTCGCTATTACCTGAATTGTTACAGACATCTGCTGAACGTGTAACTGTACTTCCGTTTGTTGGTATGTAGGACGTTGCGTATGATAGTGCTTCTAATTGAGTACCCCAAACATAACTTTCATCGCCAACTGATACGTTTGTATTAGGTAAATCTAATCGTAAAGATACAAAACTTGTTGGTGTACTTGTGAACGTTTGTGTTGTAGATATTCTTTGCCATCCGCTTGTTATTGTAAAATCTTCATATTTATAAACTACATTGTCTCTTATTATCCAAAGTCTTGCAGTTTCCCCTACTGTACTTGGCGTTCCTTTAATATAAACAGAAGCTGAATATATCAAATCTGTTACACCTGAAACAATATATGATAAATAAGGGTCTGTATTTGTTGCAGTTATTTTAGTTGCGTTTGTTTCTCCTGATGGAGATAAATATCCACTTTCAGCTGTTAAGCCACTCTTTATATAACTACTAAAATCTTCTGAATAAGGTACAAGATTTGTGGACTGATTTTCAAGCAAAAGACTACCCTCTCCGCTATAAGGTACTACTTCTCCATTCTCATAATCAAAGTTAGTATAATTTATTCTTGGTAAGTCTGTATCGTCTGTTATTTCTTTTACGCTTACGTTGTCTATTGTTAAGTCAGCATCTGTTGTTGGCTTTAAAAATAAATCCGTATTAGTAGCTATAAAATCTTCTGTTTTTGTACCTACTGTATTGTAACTTGTTGGACTACTTTGCGATATGTTTTCAATACTTCCTGATGCGATTGATACAATATCAAATGTTAATCTATATTTACTATTTACTGTTAAAACATCTTCTTGGTATATAGTTCTGTATGCACTTGCAGTACCACTATAAATTGCCACACCATCACCCATATTCCAACCATTTTGAAACTCCCAATTCTGCCCTACTTCCTTGACTGATACGTTGTCTATTGTTATTTGACCTACATCGCTTTTAGCAAATCCAATATTTACATTTGTAGCTTTAATATAAACAGAGTGTGTTCCAAGACTTGAACTTAAACTTGTATTTGGATATTGAATACTTAAACTACTACCATCTGTTTCTGTAACTTCATAAGTAATCTTATAAAATTTACCTATTGTCATTGGAGAAGTTGTGCTAATAAACCTTGTGAATTGTGCGTTAATGACATCTAAAATTGCAGAGTTATTTTCAAACCTTGTATTAGTATCTGCATCTGCATTATAAAACGACCACCCACTTGCATCATCAAACCCACCATTAGTAATAAGTTCACTACCTATCTGCTCAAAGTTTCCGTTCTGTACTAATTCTCCGCTTAATAACTGAACATCTTGTACTAAACCTTGTTCGTTTACTCTTGTAGCACTTGAGCCTCTTGTAAAGTCAAAGTCTGCGTCTATTATTTCTTTTACGCTTATGTTATCTACATAAATAACACCATTATTTGATGAGGAATATATTCTAAAGTCAATACCATTTGAAATAAATATTTTACTAAATCTTGTACCCTCATAAGTAGAAACATCATAAACATAATTACTTCCTAATCTTACTATAAAAGTTCCGTTATTATCAACCTTATCTAAAACATCAAATTCTACTTTATATTTTCTTCCCGAAGTTAAAACGTTTTGCTGTATATAAGTTGTATTTGTAATTCTATTAATTCTTAAAGCACCATCAACAATAGTAAAACTATCCCCATTTATTGTCCATCCCGTTGTGCCATCACTAAAATCACCATTAGTAACTAATTCGCTACCAAAAGTTTTATTCGGCTTAACACTATTCAATACGCCATCTTCATAAGCAGTAGGGGTTAGTATAATACTTGGTTTTATGCCTACTCCGTTTAAGAGTTGGTCTGTTACCCACGAGTTTTCGTACTCACTTGCTCTTTTATATAACTCATTTGTTAAGTCAGCGTTTAAGTAAACGTTTCCCCATTGTTCAGTAGGGTTTCCCCATTCGCTTCTGTGATATATTTCTTGTGCCATATTAAGTTGTTAATTCTGTTAATTCTACATCTGTTAGTGTATAATCATAAACCCTAAAATCGTCAAAACTGTTTCTTTTACCATCATCACCTGAAATTCTAAATTGTCCTAATAGTATATCATCGTGGTCAAACGGAACAGATAAACCGCTTGTTACATCACCTATTTCAGTACCATTAATGTATAATTTATATGTAGTGTCATTTATAAAAGCTACTGCAACCTTAATAGTATCCCCAACAGAATAAGTAAAATTATAAAAATCACTATCATTATTTGTAGCATCACGTCTATAAACAGCTACAGTTATTCCACTACTTGGCAAAAGAAACGCTAAATATTTATTACTTGCACCTCCATAAATACTAAAAATAGTATTTCCAACATCTTCTATCTTTGCCTTTGCATAAACTGTAAAAGGGTAATCAGTAAATAAAGTATGATTTAATACATGACAATCATCTTTTACTCTTGTTACTGTACTTGCTTCTGTTTTTATATAGCTTGAACTATAACTTGCTTGTTCAATCATAGCACCCCACATAAATAAACCGCTTGAATTATCCCCTATAAAAGAATAACTGTCATCAATACCGATACCAATTACAACCCTATCAGCCACGCCTGCTTGCATTGTTGAAATACATCTAAACCACCCATTTCCAAAATCTAAAATTTCAGCATTTTCAATTGTACCTGTTGTACTTACAGTTTTAGTGTTTAAATTAAAACTTGCAACATTTCCAAAAGTTGCTCCACCCTGTCCAATTGATGCTCTTATACAATTATATTCGCTTTCTTTTGCAAAAAAACTTAAAGTATAAGTTTCTGCGTCTGTTAATGTTATAGCTTGGTCGCATCTATGCGTATTATTGTCTGTTGATGCAATTATTTTATCAGCAGTAAAAGTTCCATTTGGTGCAATACTTTGGTCTGTGCTAATTGTTGAGCGTATTTTAATCCATTGACTTTGTGAATAATCTTCTGAATAATTTAATAAATTTGTTCGTTGGCTTTCTAAAAGTAAACTCGGACAGTTGCTATTTAACCAATCTAATCTTGGTACATCATTTGTAACTTCTTCAATAAGACCATCCTTGCGTACTCTTGTACCTTCACTTGCTCTGTCAAAATCAAAATCTCCTGTAGCATCATTCGGCAAAATAGAATATACTTTACCGCTTTTGTATCCGCTTGGTATTAGTGCTAATTTAGGGTTGCTCATTATCTTTCCATTTTTGATAGCATATCGCTATTGCTTGGTCTTTTTTATACTCGTTGCTTATTTGTGCTACACACCTCATCATAAAATCGCTTTGCTTCTCGTTTGCTTTTGGTTTCGGTATCGGCATTTATATAGTTTTTTAGTTTGTTTAAGTTTGTTTGTTTTACTTTATATCTCATAAAACCCACCCATTAAAAGTTGTATCTGTATCAGGCGAAATATCCTCGTTTGTATTGCTTGTATATTCAGGGAACAAATTATTGTTAAAACACAAATAGTCTACTAAGCGTGTACTATAATAGTTTGCATATTCTCTAGCCTTGCTTACTAAATAATCTACTTCGTTCTTATCTACGTTTTGTGCAGTTTCTGAACTATGTTTAAGTACAGATTTATTTGTAATTGTATATGCTGCAAATGGTATATAGTTCATTTGAGCAAACCAAATTAAACAAGGTTGTACATAAGTATTAACCAACGTTAAATAATCGCCTGTTAAACTATCCGCAATTATATCTGCGCTAATCTTGTTGTATAAATCTGTACCTAACAAATTTTGTATATCTATTTGCTGTGCTACCTTTACAAACTGTAACATCTTGTCTACATCTACCGACCCATCAATAATAGAATTTTTTTTAAGGTCTGTTGTACTTATAAATAATGCTGTTGCCATTTTCTACTTTTTATAATTTGGGTGATGTCCATTATTTGCCATATCTTTTGGTGCTGTTTTTGCATCTTTCCACCCTCTTGGTTTTCCTTTATAGGATTTTGGTATATCATCAACCTCAACATAATCTTTAATCTTGTCTGATTTTTCTATATACTTTCCTTTTGTTTTTTTCTTTAATCTATAAAGTTGTTCAGCCCAATAATGCCCACAGTTCACACCGCCTTTAAATCGGAACAAATCGTATTTTTTACCCTTATGACCAAAACTCTCATTTACACCTTTATCAGAAGCTGCATCTATATCCTCAATCCTATAAACCATATTACGAGCCATAAGTGCTTTGCAAAAAGTTCTTGTATTAGTGCTACTGTATTTTTCCGCATATCTATAGCGTACTTTATAATAGCTTTTATCTAATACTGAAAAATCGCCTTTACCTTTTTTTAGGTTTGGTATACTTTCAGCAAGTTTTTGCAACAAGTTTTTCTTTGGCTCTATTAATTCATTTGCCCAAGTTTCTATATCTGTATTATCTTCTGAATATTCTCTTTCATCTACTAACTCCCATTCTTCGTCTACTTCTTCGCCTTGTAAATTTTCTAAAATATAATCAGCTTCATTATCTGCTAATTCTTGACTAAGTTTTACACCTGTTTCTTCTTCTCTTGTTTCTTCGTCTACTACGTTTTCTAAGTCTGTAAATTCTAGCGGTTGTAACGTCTTAAAATATAGTTTTAAGCTAATATTATTATAAGCTAGTATACTATCAAAGGCATCTATTAAAAGTGTCTGAAATGGTCTAATTACTGTGTTATCCATTAGAATAGAAGCGGTCTTTAATTCATCTGCGTTATTACCTAGTCCTGTACTATCTTTAATACCTAATAACATAGGACTTACAACCCTATGTGCCACCATAATCTTTTTACCACTTTCATCACTTAAAAATTGGTATTGGTTATGTGCATCACTTAGCTGTATAGGCTCAATAGTTGCTGCGCTTTCAGGGTTATCATTAAACGCTAAAATAAATTTACCTGCATTACTACTACCACTAAATTTTTGATATATTCTATTTTCTAGCATTTGTCTTTCTTCAGCGTTTGGCGTACCATTGTTGAAGTTAATAAGCATACTAGGTGCTAGTCCATTAAGTATGTTGTTTAAGTGATAGTTTGATATTTCTTCTTCTAGTTCTGCATATTGCAACCCACCCTGATAATCAGGACTTGAATAGTATTTATATCCTGCTCTATAAGGTTTAACGTATACTATCTCTATATTTTCATTAGAGTAACCAAAAGCAGGTATTCGTGTTGTTTCATCAGCTCGTTTTACTTTCGTCCAATTATCAGAGTAGTAATACGCTTCTATTTCGCCTTTATCGTTGCATTTTTCTGCTCTTAAATTCTCTACAGGTATATGTTCTACTCGTGCCACGCTTTTGCGGTCTTTTGAGTATATAACTTGCATTGAGCATTGACCCATTAACTTTAAATCATAGCATAATTTTCTTACACAATCCTTGTGGAATAAAGTCATCATTTTAGCATACGCTTCAGGCTTTCTATTGCTATCTAAAGCATCTAAACCTTTGCCATAAATCATTTCACTAATACCATTTATAATAGCATTGTTTGTAGGACTACCATTGTAGCGGTCTATTAGATAACTAAAATAATTGTTATCAGTACCATAACTTACCCACTCCTTATTGCTTTTTTCTACAATTTCAGGACTTGTATAGGTACTTAAATTAACTACTCTTAAATCGTTCATAATATAATATAATCGTTATCAAAACTATCTTCTTGTACATACTCATCTTTATTTATAGAGTAGTAATCGTTGTTAGTTTGGTTTATTGTTTGGTCGGTGCAAAATACTTTATCTTTGTATATTACACTAGTTCCGTTTTTTACTTCTAATATGTAAAAATCGCCCTCTGTTAATGTACCAAAAACCGCATCAAAACTCATATAGTTTTTATCAGTAGTTGCAGTAGGTGTTACACTTACATTAGTGCCTGTGCTTTCACTTGTTAAATTTACAGTAATAGCACCCTCAATATATTGTCTTGGTATTATTTTAAAGGTTTTATTACCACTTGTAGTTATTAGCTTCATATTAATATATAAACAAAACTAATTTATTTTGTATTGTATGGATATAAAAAAAGGGCTACCTAGAAAGATAACCCTTTAATTTAAAACCCTAATTTATTATGCAGTTGGGTCTATTTGTGTTGCAGAAGCATCAGCAGTAATTACTGACCCTGTTACAAAATAAGGTGGTGCAGTTTCTTGTGCAACCGCCGTAATTGTATATCCTGTCAAATCTCCCATAGCTGCACCTGTAACGATAGTGCCACCATTTACATCAGCACCGTGTTCTAGACCCATCAAGAAATAGTTTCCGTTGTAGTCCTCAATAGCAATATGTGGTCTTGCGTGTGCAATTAGTTTAAGTTCTTCTTGTGTTGCTTTGTCTTGAAATGTCAAAGTTAAATTTAGTGTACTTTCGTAAAAAGTAGTACCATTTTCACGTGAAGAATTTATAGCAGTTTCTAGTGATGAATTACCTTTAACATCAAATTGAAACCAATCAGGTGTACCACTAAAAGCAGTTATTTCACCTGCAGCGATGGTTGCATCGCCTAAAGTACCAAAATCAGCAAAGTAAATAGTTTTAATACCACCTACTGCGCTTTTGCAAGGTACTTTTCTTCCTGTAGTTAATGAACAAGCCATATTTTTAAAGTGTTTTTAAATAAAAAAGGGTAGGGCAAATTTCCCCACCCCTTTCTACGTTAGTTAGTTAATTAATTTTAGTTTGCAGAGTTTGTGATACCATAGGTAACAATATCCCCTACTTGAGCATACTGCACGCCACTTGTGAAACGCATCACTACACGAATATTTTGGCTTCCATCAGTTTCTGCCATATCAATAACTCTTACTTCGTTCATATCATTTAAGATACCTGTACCGAAGAACAAGTTTGATTTTTCAGCAGCAATAGCAGTGTTGTCAGCCAAACCTGCGGTTGGAAATAACTTAACACCATCAAAGAACAAATCACCAAGTACTTGGTTGTTTCCTTTATTGTCGTAACCGTTAGCACCAACACCTGAAGCACCAAATCCACCTAAAGCACGAACATAAGCACGATAGATGTTTTGTGCAACGTAAATATGTAAATCTTCCTTACCATAAACAGCAGAAGGGATAGCATCTACAATCAAACCAAGTTGTGCAACTACGTTTGAAGCATCTACAGTTGTTCCTGCAATTTCTTGAGCGGCAGGTAAATCTGCATCTTCAGCCAATAGAGTTGAGAAACCATCGAATTGCCCGCTTGTGTCTGTGTCGCCTGACCAAATGTTTCTTTCTGTACGGTCAGCTACTTTAGCAGCAACGTGAGCCAATACAAAATCAGAAAAGTTAGATGGTAGGTTGTCAAATGCAGAATATCCCATTTGTGCAGCCTCCCAATCGCTATGCAAATCTTTTTTACAGATATCCAAATTCACTTGAAATTCTTCAGGTTGTAGAATTTTTTCAGTTAAAGTTAAAGTCCCTTGTTCTGTTTCAAATCCACAAGAAGCATCGCGCACGATGTTATCTGTAGAAGCCTTTTTGATAACAGACTTATACTTAACGTTAGGCATTACAGTAATACCGCCTTTGTCTAATGTGTCTGCGGAAAGCAAACTTGCGGCTATATATTTGCCGCTGAATTCCCCGCTATAACTTGATGATACAATGTTTACACTCATTTTATTTAGTTTTTAGTTGTTTATTAGTTTGTTTATTAATTATTAAATTTTGCCATTACTCTATCCAATGTACTCATTCTTCTGTTTTGTGAGATATTGAATTTAGATAGGTTTTGTTTTGCTTCAGGGTTTGCCTTAATTGGCTCTGCTGCAGGCTCGTTTAGTTCAGCTTGCACTTCTTCAGGTACTTCACTTAGTTCCACTTTTTCGTGTTTGCAAAGTTCCTCTGTAATAAGGTTTCCTAGTTCCTCTGCGCTTAAATCCTCTTTAGGCTCTAGCATAGACTTAATTTCTTCTAACATAGATTTAACCTCTGCTAGTTCTTCTTTAGTAGCGTAAACTTCTTTTTCTTCTTCTAATTCCACATCTTCAGATGCTTCTACTTCTTCAGCAGGTGCTTCTTCTTCAGCTTCTTCAGTTTTGATTTCAGAAATTAAACCCTCTTCGGCTACTACTAAAATACGTCCATCTTCTAGTTGGTATTCTCCAACAGGAACGGCTACTTTTTCATCTTCAGTAACAATAAATACTTCATTGCCACTCTCAAACGCTTCTGCTTCTAAAACAGTTCCGTTTTCTAACGCTTGTTGTTCTAGCTTAACCTCTTCGGATAAGTTTAGAACTTCTTTGATTTTGCTAATCATATCGTTTGTGTTCATATTAATATATAATGGTTAAAAATTAATTTTGCATTTTTAATTTGCATCTAAGCAATTTGTACAATTATCATAAGCAGTAACGCTTTCCCACTCAAAGCCACTTGTTTCGTCATCTCTACTCAAAACAGTATAACACCCATCGTGTCCATCGTGTACTAAATTAAAATAATACACATTGCCTATTGTTAGTTCTTCTCCGTTCCAAACGTGTTTTTGTTGGCTATGCCCACATCGTTGTATTTTATATCCATAGCTTCCTGCAGGTGGTGGTGTTTGTAAACTTGTAATTCTACCTATACCCTGCGCCCTTAAACTACCATCACAACACTTTATAGAATAAGTATTATCCTCACATAAACACGCCCTACGCCCACCTTTTGGACTTGTTCTACTAGGTGTAAAAAACTTTTTAAATCTTCTCATTTACCTTGCCCTCTGTTTAGTTTCTTATAGTTCTTACTACTCTTTAATTGACTAGTTTTACTTTTAGCGTGTATGCCTTTACGTCTTACTTTTTTGCGTTCTATTTTAACCGCTACCTTACGCATCTAATTCTTTTAGTTTGCTATTTGCCCAACGCAAACCTGCCTTACCACCCCATAATAAATATGATATAGTACCACAAGCGGTTGTATCGCTTTCATCATAGTACTCTTCTGCTCTAGACAAATAAGAATACATACGTTTTATAGTTTCTTTGCTTATTGGTTTACCTTGTGCTAATTGCTGCGCACGTATCTTGCCAACTTGTGTAGCGCATTTGTTGTTTACTTTTTCGTTAAGTTCTAAACCTCTTTTAGCGTTATTTCTTACACCACTTGGATAATCTGAATAACTTTCTAAAATCATCTTTTTACCACCCTTTACACGCTTATCGTTTTTTATAATGGCTCGTATTTCACTTAATAAGTATTCAGCTTCTTCTTCTTCTATTTGCGCTAGTTCTTTTTGTTTCTGCTCATCAGTCATAAAATCACCTAGCGTTTGGTCTTTAGGGCGTTCCATTTTATCAGCAAAATACCCCTCAATACTAAACCCTTTTACTTTACCTGTTTTAACAAACTCGTTCCAAATGTTATCGTTGTTTACTTTAACAGACCCAACCCACGTTCCTAAAGGTAAATCCATTCCGTACTTTACGCTTTTATCGTGTACCTTGTCCTCTACTATCCAACTTTCTACTAATGATAGTCCGTTTATTTCGTATTGGTGTTCTAAGGTAGAATTGTTTTGTTTCCCTTGCATCAGGTACATTTGACTAGCTTTTAATACAGTATCTTTTGAAAAATATATATAATACTCATCTTCGCCATTACGTCTATATATAGGCTTGTTAGGTATTAATAGCGCACCCATTAAGATACGCTTTTCTTTGTCTACTTCAGCTAGTTTAAATTCTTGTGATTTTAAAGCTATAAAATCTTCTTCTATTGCAGGGTTTTCCACTACGCTAATAGCTTCAATACCTATTTCTTGTTCTTCGTCTAAAATTAGTTCTACTATTCGCATATTATTATATAATGTTTTTTATTAATTTTTGTATTTATAGTGTCGCACCCTCTACTATATTGTTTTCTAAACTTTGTGCAGTAGTAACGTCATTAGCTACTACATACGCTTGTACAGGTTGTTGAGTTTGACTACCTACTGCTTCAGCTAATTGGCTAGTTTCAGTTGCACCTACTACATTAAAGCTAGGGGGTTGAGATGCTGCACCACCTGTTGTTGTTGGCACACTTGCACTACCTTTACCACTACTATCCACGCTTTTAATTGCAGCAATATTTTTAGCTGCTACTGCACCTGCCAAAGCAGCCTGTACTACAGGATATGCAGGAAAGAAAGTTGTTATAGGTGATTTTTGAGCAGTAGAATAAGCGTTTTGCACACCTTGTACACCACTAATTGTAGCACTAGCTACTGCTAAGGCTTTGCCTATCTTACTATCTTTACCTGCTAATTGTGAAATTTGCGCAAAAGTGTTTGCTGCATCTCCTAGTGTTTGTTGTTGTCTAAGTTTGTCTAGTTCTGCTTTTTTATCGTTTTCTTTTTGTTCTACATCAGTTCTTAACCCTGCATAGTATTTAAGCACTTCTAGTTTTTGTTCTTCACTTGCATTTAGTTTATCTAATTCTGCAAGTTTCTTTTCTTCTTCTAGTGCTATTTTTTCTAGTTCTTCATCTGCTTCCTTTATCTTTTGTTTATCTCTAAAATCGTTTCTTATTTTATCAATAGCATCTAGTCTAGCTTGTTCTTTTGTAGCTGCTTCTTCGTTCCTTTTATTTTCTGCATCTATAATAGCTTTTTGTGCTGCAGCTTCTTCACGTCTTGAAGTTAGTAACTCTGTACTTAATCTTTTTTGTAGGTTAAGTCTTTGTGTTTCTTTTTGTATTACTTCTGCTTCTAGTCTTGCTTGTTCGTCTAAATCTTCTTTATTACTTTTTGTTAAAGCGTTTTCAGTACGTTTAGCTTCTAGCCTTAATTGACTTACTGCTATTTCTTTAGCTGCTAATTCATCACTTACCTTACCTGCTTCTTCTAAAAATTTTATACGTTCTTGTGCAGTAAACTTATCTTTATTAACTGCTTTCTCTCTTAACTCTGCTATTTTTCTTTCTGCTTCAGCACGTTCTACTACTAAATTCCTTGCTAGTTTTTCAGCTTGCGCCCTTTGGTCTGCTATCTTTGCTGCTGCACTTGCATCTGCAGCTATTTCTTTACCAAACTCTTTAACTGCGTTGGTGGCTTTGTCTATGCTATTTTCAACACCTGTAAAGCTATCTACAAAACTACTACCTGCCTTTTTTGCGTTTGCTAATGCTTCATCTAATTCCCCTTTAAAAAGTGCTTTTATACCCTTACCTAAATAACCTACAGTATCTAATATTGCATTAAATC